>Ga0315281_10001272_pt1 | contig 37007 bp, 33 predicted proteins | sample YL17G07_0_MG_FD_204540 | JGI IMG/M metagenome (GOLD analysis project Ga0315281, IMG submission 204540) | Sediment microbial communities from Yellowstone Lake, YNP, Wyoming, USA - YL17G07_0 | ecosystem: Environmental > Aquatic > Freshwater > Lake > Sediment | place: USA: Wyoming | collected...
CCTGTATGTTGCCTGATATCTAATTCAATTTTGACTCATTTTTACCCACTCAATAGGGAGAAGACCCCATTTATTTAACCAATTTTAACTACAGATGCCAACTTTTTTTGTTTTTTACCCATAGATTTCTCTGTAAATAATGCTTGACACTGGTAGCTAATTGATATAGCATTTGGCTCGTAATTTTTTCAAATTCACCATTATGTCATTTTACCCCAATGGAGTTTTACTTATTATGAGGGTTTCGTTATCACTGGGCGCTTCTATGGCAAAATACCTGATTAAAAACAGGATTTTGCTGCGGAAACGATTTCCTCTCGTGCTCATGCTCGAGGTTACGCACCTCTGCAACCTAGCCTGTGAGGGCTGCGGGCGTATACGGGAATACCGGGAAACCATGCGCCAGATGTTAAGCGTGGAGGATTGTATGCGTGCCGTGGATGAATGCCCCGCCCCTGTCGTTACAGTTACCGGCGGCGAACCGTTGATGCATCCGGAGATTGATAAAATAATCAACGGTATTCTAGAAAGAAAACGGCATATTTACCTCTGCACCAACGGCATATTGTTGCCGGAAATAATTAAAAAGCTGGAACCAAGCAACCGGCTTAATATCAACGTCCATATCGACGGTCTTGCGGAGATACACGATGCGATTGCCGGAAAGGGTGTGTTCGAGCGGGCAACGAATGCGATCAAAGAGGCCATACAGGCCGGATTTAGGGTTTGCACAAACACTACTATTTACAAGAACACCAGCGAAGGTGAGATTAAGGAGCTTTTCTCGTATCTGCACGGGTTGGGGGTCAGCGGCATGTTGGTTTCTCCCGGCTTCAGCTTTGAACACAATGATAACGAGATATTCCTCTGCCGAAAAGAAGTAGAGGAAAAATTTGGGTTTATTTACGGGATTTCAAAGGAATATAAAATCCTGAATTCCCCCCTGTATTTAAAATTTCTCAAAGGGGAAAGACATCTAAGCTGTACGCCATGGGGAAATCCCACCCGCAACTATTTGGGCTGGAAAAGTCCCTGCTACCTCATTACCGATAACCATTACCGGACTTTCAGTGAATATATGAAAAACACCGACTGGAAGAAGTATCAGGAAGGGAGCGACCCCCGTTGCAAAAACTGTATGATGCACTGCGGTTTTGAGCCCACCGTGGTGTTGGAAGGTGGAAAGCGTCTGGCTGATATTATAGAAATGGCAAAATGGAGCTTCAGCTAATCCTTATTCAAGTGTGAATATTTTGCAAAGAGAGATAAAATAGGTGGAAATGCCTGAATTTGCTGGTTAAAATAAAAGTGTGTGAGGTTAGAGGACATAGAGTTGCATCGGCAAGACAATGGCTACTGGGATGCGTTAGGGGCAGAGTGGATACCAGTTCCGATAATGGCGGGAGATTTTACGCGGTGGTTTGGGCGTGATGATATCGTGAAGATGTTGGAGAGTGTCAGCGTGGTGCGCAGAGCGTCCTAGCAACGCATTCCCACGCTGGACAGACTGTGCCAAATGAGCGACTTCTCCCTCTTTCGAGACGTTTTATCCCCACTTTTAGAATGAAAAAGTTCATTTAGCATAGTCTGTGGGGCGTTGGAACGAGGTGGGTCAAGGGATCAATAAGATTGCAATCCCATTGATTTTACAAGTCTCTTTCAATGTTTCGTTGGGGAAGAACCAAAGATTTCTAAGGAGGAACTACGGCGCTTAAATGGACTGAAGAATTATCGGTAGGCGTAGATGCCATAGACAATCAGCAAAAGTCGATATTTGCCGGGGCAAACAATTTGTTCGATGCCATGGAAGCGGGCCGTGGGAAAGAAGAGGTTACTGAGACGATAGTGTTTTTAAAGAAATATGTCCGGGAACACTTCTGTGACGAAGAAGAACTCATGATCAATCACAACTTTCCCGGTTACGCAGAGCAAAGGAAAGAACACAATCAATTTATAAAGGACTTTTTAGCTCTTGAAGGCGAGTTTGAGGCAAAAGGCGCCAATTCCCATTTTGTCGTACAAGCCCAACTATTCCTGTCTTCCTGGTTGATAAACCATATAAACAAGTCGGATAAGGCCATTGGCGAGTTTTTGAAGAAGGCATTTTCTGGACGACACGGGTAACGGCAGGAACACGGCACTCCATGTTCCTACAATAACGGTGTATGTGCTTGAATTTTGTTGATGTGCGCGTGTTTGCACCCAATTAAACGTTTTAATACAAGGCTACAGCCTCGCCCTACAAATTAGTATGATTTTTATCATTCTGAGGCTCCGTCTCGCTAGTGAATTAAGGAGTATACATTATGACGTTACAATGGACTGAAGATTTAGCGACAGGTGAGCGTATTATTGACAATCATCACAAAAACATCTTCAAGGTGGCAAATGAACTGCAGACGGCCATAAATGAGGGTAAAGGAGAAGATGCTGTCGGAAAAATTATCCAGTTCCTGGAATATTACGTTGTAGAACACTTTCGCGCAGAAGAAGATTTTATGACAAAGTACAAGTATTTTCATGGTTACGCGGTCCATAAGGCGGATCATGCGCAATTTATAAAGGATTTTGCTGCCTTCAAAAATGAATTTAAGACAAAAGGAGCAAGCTCATCTCTTGCATTGGAGATTCAATACTGGCTGTTTAACTGGTTGACGATCCATATTCGAAGGGAGGATAAAAAATTGGGGGCATTCATGCTGGCAAAACAAAAATACACCGGATGATGCATAGTCCGGCAAACAGGTAAAACACAGTGCAATAAAAAACGCATGCGCATAACAAATACCTGTCGCACATAACCGATATCCTTGTAATTGTTTAGCTGTTAATATGTTTTATAACGGCTGTAAGGGTAGACCGCCAACCGCTTCCTATGTGTGAACAGTAAAAAAGTTCGTAGGTTGAGTTTTACGCCTCAACCCAACCAGCCTGCTTAAATCCACGTGTCACGCATATTAGCATAAAAGAATATCGTTTGAAAACTCATCCCGGAAGTAGCATTCATGATCATTCATGATTTTCTCGGGCCGTAAAAATATCACTGAATGCCTAATTTGATGGATAGGAAATTCAAAACACCCGTAGGGAAACCTTTTGAGGCTGCGAACCACAGACGTAGGGATTTTGGCAGGCATATAATTGTGAATAAAGATTTCACAAAAAACATAACGATACGATATATCATGGCGCTGGGTATTATTGCCCTGCTCAGCATTACGGCCTTCTTTGTGCTGAACAGGATTGTCGTTTGCCAGAAGACGAGCGGCGCGGAGATTAATGTCAGCGGCAACCTCCGGTGGTTATCGCAGCGTGCGGCTGCGCATGCCGCGCTCCTGATCAATTGTGACGATGCGGATAAAAGAGATTGGTACCGTCAAGAATTGTTGTTGACCGCCGGGCGCATGGCTACCATTTACCATGGGCTGATAAATGGTAGCCAGGAACTGAACCTGCCAGGCAATCCATCACCGCAAGTGCAAGCTATCATTTTTGAGCCACCCACGTTGCTTGGTAAAAACCTCCTTTCGTACATTGCGCAAATTACTATTTTAGCCCATCAGCCAGAGAGCAAACTTGCCGACAATAACCCTCATTACCGATACATTATCACGGCATCCACTTCAAGGCCTATCGAATCTCTCATATTGTTGGTAAAACAGTACGAAAATGAATTTAACGAACGCAATACCCATCTACAAAAGATAGAAACGGGTGTACTGGGTTTTACCTTGTTCGTCCTGTTGTTGGAGGCATTTTTTGTTTTCAAACCCATGGTGTGTGGTATAAAACATGCCGCCTCCAAAATAATTGAGAGTGAATTATGCACTCGTTCGATTGTAGACAGTGCCTGGGATGGAGTTATAACGGCTAACGACCAAGGCATTATAGAAACCTTCAATCGGGCAGCGGAGGTCATGTTCGGCTATGCCGCAGATGAGGTGGTCGGCAGCAGAAAAATCCATTCGATCATACCGCATATCTATGATAAATATTTTCACACCCTGAAGAACGCCTCCAGCAATGAGACTGACCGCTTTGGCAACGTCGAGGCCGTAGGGCAGCGCAAAGACAACTCAACATTTCAGGTTGAAATGTCATTGAGTGAGACACGAGCAAACAACCAGCGGTCATTTATTGTAATTGTCCGTGACATAACGGTGCGCAAGCTGTTGGAGGAACAGCTTCGCAAGTTATCCTGCGCCGTGGAGCAAAGCCCGGTGACGGTGGTTATTACTGATACAACGGGTAAAATTGAGTACGTTAATCCAAAGTTCGTTCAGCTTACGGGTTATACGCAGGAAGAAGCCTTGGGGAAAAATCCCCGTATCCTGAAGTCCGGCATGACATCACGAGAAGAGTACCAGCAGTTGTGGGAAACTATTACCGCAGGCGGCGAATGGCGTGGGGAATTTTATAATAGAAATAAGGACGGTGTGTTTTATTGGGAATCCGCATCCATTTCAGCCATCAAAAATCCACAAGGCACGATCACGCATTTTGTTGCCGTTAAGGAAGACATTACGTCATTGCGCCAGACGTTGGATTGGCTGAAGGAAAGCAGGGAGCGGTTTCGCATGCTGATAGAGTCCAGCAAGGACGGCATTTCTGCGTACAATATGGAGTTTCGTTATACCGTCTGGAACCATGCCATGGAGCAAATATCCGGTATTTCCAGGGAGGCGGCGCTTGGTAAAAAAGCCTTCGAGTTGTTTCCGTATCTGGATAGGGTCGGTGAGGGAGATTGTTTCAGAAATGCGGTGAAAGGTAAGGCCTCAGCCAGGCCAGCAATGCCTTATAATGTGCCACAGACCGAGAAACATGGATATTTCGACAGCTCACACTTCCCCGTATTCGATGCGAGTGAGAAGGTTGTTGGCGGTATGGCAATCATTAGAGACGCCACGACCCGTGTGCGGACAGAGCGTCGGATGAATGCCCAATATATGGTGGCCAGAGCGCTTTCAGACGCGACTACGCTCAATGGCGCCTTTTCCAGCATTATCCAGGTGATATGCGAGGCGTTAGGATGGGATTGTGGAGGCGTTTGGCTTATTAACCGGCGAGACGAGGCGCTACGGTGCGTAGAGATGTGGCACATTCCCCTCATGGAGATAGCGGGATTCAAGGCAATTACCCTGGAGACACCGTTTCCGTCAGGCGTTGGGCTGCCCGGTCGTGTGTGGTCGAGCGCAAAGCCGGCGTGGATCGAAGACGTTGCGAAGGATACAAATTTTTCACGAAAAAGCGTCGCGCTAAAAGAGGGTTTGAAGAGCGCGTTTGCCTTTCCCATTGTCAACGACAAAGAGGTGCTTGGCGTAATAGAGTTTTTAAGTCATCAGACACAAGAGTCTGACAGCGACCTGATTAACATGCTGGGCGCAACCGGTGAGCAAATCGGCCAGTTCATTAAACGCAAACAGGCGGAGGAGCAACTTCTGAAACTGTCGCACGCCGTTGAGCAGAGTTCGAGCAGTATTGTAATTACCGATGCGGAAGGTATTATAGAATATGTTAATCCGAGGTTTACTCAGGTGACAGGCTACAGTATTGAAGAGGTTACGGGTGCGACCCCGCGCATCTTGAAATCGGGTGAACACGACCCTGGAATATATAAATCCTTATGGGACGATATTACTGAAGGAAAAGAATGGCGGGGAGAACTGTGTAATAAAAAAAAGAACGGTGAGTTATATTGGGAATACGCGTCAGTGGCCCCCGTTAAAGATCGCGATGGGAACATCACCCACTTTGTTGCAGTAAAAGAAGACATTACCCGGCGCAGGCAATTTGAGACACAGCTTGTGTTCCTCGCAAATCATGACCCTCTTACAAACCTTATCAACCGCAGGCACTTCCATGAAAAACTGGAAGACCATCTTGGATTCGCGAAGCGGTATAACAAACACGGCGCCCTTCTCTTTCTGGATCTCGACAACTTCAAGTTTATTAACGACATGCTGGGACATTCCGAAGGAGACAATCTTCTCGTAAAACTAGCCGCTTTTTTACAGAAACGACTGAGAGATACCGATTTACTGGGGAGGCTCGGCGGAGATGAATTTGCCATTTATCTCCCGAACGTGGACGCACACCAGGCAACGTCCGTTGCCGCTCAGCTTTTAAAGCAGACACGGGATGAAGTGATACGGTTGAGCGAGCTTTATAAAAATGTTACACTAAGCATTGGAATAGCATTTTTCCCTGAACACGGCGACGCAATAGCCTCCTTACTGGCCGCTGCTGACCTCGCGATGTATCAGGCGAAAGAAAAGGGTAAAGATTGTTTTTGTGTATACCATGAAGAGCAAACGACGAAGATTAAATACCGTTTAAGCTGGGAAGAGCGCCTTCGCAATGCCCTTACCAACAACAGCTTCGTTTTGTATTTGCAGCCGATTATCAATTTGAAAAACAACTGCGTTTCAGCGTATGAGGCGCTGCTGCGGATGATAGACGTGGACGGCAAGATCGTGCCGCCTATGGACTTTCTTGGCGTTGCGGAACGCTCCGTCATTATCCATGATATCGACCGATGGGTCGTCAAAAACGCCATTGCTCTTATAGCCAGGAACAAAGAGGTCTTTGCTGACAAGCACCTGGAGATAAACTTGTCGGGCAGATCTTTTGCTGATGAAGGATTGTTGGCTTTTATTAAAGAAGAACTCATAACGGGCGGCATTGACGCGCGGAGGCTGGTTTTTGAGATTACCGAGACTTCGGTGGTTACCAACCTCAGGGATGCGCAGCATTTTATTTCCACGTTGGAATCCTTGGGCTGTCACTTTGCACTGGATGATTTTGGTAGGGGATTTTCGTCCTTTGAATACCTAAAGTACCTGCCGGTTGAGTATCTTAAAATTGACGGTGGTTTCATCAGGAACCTTGCATATGACACGGTTGACCAGCAGTTGGTCAAGGCAATGGTTGTCATGTTCCACGGCCTGGGAAAGCAAGTTACGGCTGAATTTGTCAGCGACGAAAAGACGTTGCAGCTCCTGAAGGAATACGGCGTGGACTTTGCGCAGGGCTACCACGTTGGCGTACCGGGAGAATGGGGTAAAATGGTGCAGGAGATACCCCAACGTTTGTAGCTCAAACCTTCAGGTTTGATGGGTGTTGTGCTTGATATAGCACTGGCATTTTGTGTGTGGCTTCCAGCTTGTTCGGTCTATATTTCCCCGGAGATTTTGCAGTGACAAACGACATCCATTGGCAGAAGGAGTACGAAATTGGAATAACAGAAATCGATAATCAGCACAAGAATTTCTTAATACGGATTAATAACATCCATGCGTATGCGGAGGGCAAATATAAAATCCTTTTGCACGAAGAGTTACTGAGTACGTTTAGTGAAATGATATTAGACCTGAATTGTACTAACACAGATGTGCATAAATTGCATACATTTTTGCTCGATTGGTTCAAAACCCATACGATAACGGAAGACAGGAAGATTCGCGAATACGAAAAGACGCTTACATGAATATTATTTCTCTGCCAATGATTTCGGTACAAACCAGTTGGTTTACTATGTATGACACACTGCAGAAATATTTCGGATACACAAGCTTTTATCCCCTCCAGGAAGAAATTATCAATGAGGCGCTAGGGCGAAGAGACGTATTTGTCCTCATGCCCACCGGAGGCGGCAAATCCCTGTGCTATCAATTGCCTGCCATGCTCCTCGATGGAGTGACGATCGTTATCTCCCCACTAATTGCATTAATGAAGGATCAGGTTGACGGGTTGCTTGCCGACGGCGTTCCGGCGGCGCTCATAAACAGTTCGCTGACCTACAGCGAAATAGAGGCGCGCAGGCGAGGCTTATCAAACAACGAAATCAAGATACTTTACATTGCGCCTGAACGGCTGGTAATGCCTGAATTCCTTCAATTCTTACAGGGTTTGAAGATCGCGCTGTTTGCCATCGACGAGTCGCACTGCATCTCCGAATGGGGACATGATTTCCGGCCTGAGTACCGCCAGTTAAACATGCTGAAAGAACACTTTCCGGGCGTTCCTATTATGGCGCTGACGGCCACGGCCACGGCTGTTGTTCAGGAAGACATTATTAAGCAACTGAAGATAGCGGACAGCAAGGTCTTCAAAGCAAGTTTTAACCGGAAAAACCTGTATTATCAAATCCGCCCAAAAGAAAACCTCTACCAGCAACTACTCCGGTACCTGGATGGCAAGAAGACTGACTCAGGGATTATCTACTGCCAGAGCCGTAAAACCGTTGAAACTGTAGCCGGTAGCCTGAAGTCGGAGGGATATCGCGCCCTGCCGTACCACGCGGGATTGCCGTCTGAAGCCAGGTCGGAAAACCAGGAACGGTTTATCCGTGACGACGTGGAGATTATCGTGGCAACCATTGCCTTCGGCATGGGCATAGATAAGCCCAACGTTCGCTACGTAGTCCACTACGATCTGCCGAAAAGCATCGAAGGATATTATCAGGAGACGGGACGCGCAGGCAGGGACGGGTTAAAAAGCGACTGTGTCCTCTTTTTTAGTTATGCCGACAAGTTTAAGATAGAACATTTTATTAAGCAAAAGGAAGATGAAAACGAAAAGGAGGTCGCATATAAACAATTAAGGGAGTTGACCAACTATTGCGAAAGCAACGTCTGCCGAAGAAGGTCACTGTTGGCCTATTTTGGCGAGATATTCAGCGAGCAGAACTGCGGCGCGTGCGACATTTGCCTGGAGCCGAAAGAGCAGTTTGAGGGAACGGTTGTAGCGCAAAAAGCATTGTCGTGCATTTACCGTGTGGGTGAACGGTTTGGAATAAATTACATCATTGACGTCCTGCTAGGGTCAAAGAATCAGAAGGTGTTGCAAAATTGTCACGATGAGATTAAAACGTTCGGCATAGGCAGGGAATATTCAAAACCCCAGTGGCAGGCGTTTATCCGCGAGCTAATTCAATTAGGATATGCCAGGCTCGAAGGCGATGAATACCCCATCCTGAAGTTAGGTGAAAAGAGCCGGCAGGTGCTGCTGCAAAACGAAAAGGTGCTTTTAACAAAGCCCGTAGAAAAGCACTTTATTCCGAAGGTTGCTGTTGGAGATAATTATGACCGCTCATTGTTTGAACGTTTGAGGGTGTTAAGGAAAACGACGGCTGACAAGGAGGGAGTGCCTCCCTATGTTATTTTTCATGACACCAGTTTAAAAGAAATGTCTATCAGTTATCCCGGAAGTTTGGCTGATTTGCGCAAAATAAGCGGCGTTGGGGAGCTGAAATTAAAAAAATATGGAGACTCCTTTTTAAAGGGAATTATTGATTATTGCATGCAGCAGGGCATCAAACAAAAACCAAACTTGCTTAAATATCAAGAAGCCCCCATAAAACAGCTAAAGCCGCTGACGACGCAAGTAACGTTCGATCTGTACAAGCAGGGACTTAACATTCAGGAAATAGCGGCCAAACGGGGATTGGCGACATCCACCATCTTTACGCACCTGGAAAAACTCATCCTGGAAGGCGAGGCCGTTGTGCTGGACAACCTTATTTGTCCCGAAAAGCAACAGCGTATCAAGCAGGTGTGCATAGAATCAGGCTTGGAGCTATTGACGCCGATAAAAGAAAAACTGGGTGAAGATTATACCTATGAGGAAATACGGCTTGTCAGGGCGCGGAGGATGATGGAAGGGGAAAATGATTAAAAACGTTTGGAACTAACAGATTACACGCAGATATTGAAATTTCCATACAATCTGTTGCCGCGCAACACTTATATCACTTATACAATAATAATCGGGAAAGGCACTTTTAGTTTGAAATAACTATTTGACATGATGTCGTTTTTGTTTATAATGGCCTGCTTATCGTAGCGTATTTTTGAAGTTTTGGTATGATGAGTGATTGATATAAACCAGTTTTTGATACCTACTACTTTTGATGGTTTTGTGCCGGTTTGTGTAACCCATTAAAGGCTAACATGTTGTGTTGTTGTCGTGGTTTTGGTACGACATGTGCTAGTATATCGCTTTAGTGGTGTATTTGCCAATTTTTTGAGAACGATAGCAAAGTAAGCTCAAATTTTACTGTGGAAGAGACACTTTGCCACCCTGTTCATAGCTTCGTGCTTTATAGCGCAAGTCCTTTTGGAAACACCCTGCTGGCGTCACTAGTGAAATTAAAACCATACAGAGAGTAGGTGTGTTCGTTATGGGCTAATTTCAATATGTAACGGAGGTAATGGCATTGGTAAAAAAGTTTTTTTTGGTAGGGTTGGTTCTTGGTATTTGTGGAGTAATGTCGCAAGGAATTGCTGAAGAGGCTGCCAAAGGTGAAAAAGAAAAGAGCGAGTTAGCAAAAATAATGTCTGAGATAGACAAAAGCTACAAAGCCGTTGAAGAAATTTCGGGATACTATAAATATAGCAGCAATGACTGGAAGATTATAGCGGAGTCGAGCAGCAACCTTGTAAAGCTGACAAAGGTCGTCATCAGTAAATTCTCCCGCCCTGATGATAAAAAATATCAGGACCTGAACAAAACGATGCTCGCTGAGGCGGAAAAGATGTACGATGTTGTTGGCCGTAAAGATGAGCAGGGTGCTCTGGAGGACGCCCAGTGGCAGGTAAGGCGGCTAAGGCAGACGTGCGCCGTATGCCATAAACATCTCGGTATCCACCTTTACCCGCAGTTATATCCGGGTAAAAAAGACGAATTGCATCCAGGGCAGGAGGAAATCCCTGCGCCAAAGCCATCGGACACCCCAAAAGACTGGTAATGCTTCGCAGCCAGTGTAAGAGTGATTTACCGATTGGCGTTTTGTGGTAAGAACTTAGATTTTTGAAGTTTTTTGCGCGCTTGTTCTAATGAAATTTTTGCTTGACTCATTTACTCTGCAATGATATATTGAAGTTCCTTCGTCGTTTGCATCGATGGCAAAGTCGTAGGCTTAAGAGAATCCCTTTCAAAGAGTGAGTAAGTCGGTAGTTTAACGCAACTATTTACAAGACCAGCAAAAAACATTAAGTAAACGAGTGTAATGTTGGTGACACGCCGAATGCGATATACTGCTACATGCTATTCTGAGATATTTTTGGTATGAAGGGAGGTGAAGCAAAAGAGCTGAGAGGGAGGGCACACATCACACAATTTCTGGCTCGCTCTTCGTTTAGATATGGTCAGGCAGCCCTCTTAATAATTAAAAGGTAGCTTTATGACAGAGAGGTATTCTGCATAGCTATTTCATAAATCTTGTTGGACGATTGTTGGTAGGTTTAGGATTATTTTATCAATTTAAGGAAAGTGAGGAGGGGAAAATGAGGCTAAGAAACGGTATTTTAGCAGGAACGGTTACATTGTTCATTGCTGCGGTAACGTCTGTTAGTTACGGGCAGACTCAGGGTGATTTATGCAAGAAGATGTGGGATAATTTCCAGGGTATGAGGGCTATGACAGGTCTTTCCGCCGCGGATGATGCCCAGTTTGGCAAATTCGGAGATTACGCAAAGGCAGTTATTGCCGATACGAAGACATCCTCCGAGAAGGTTGCTACTGATAAAAACTACAAGGTACTGAACGACGAGGTACTTTATCATTCAAATGAAACCGTAAAGGCTGCTGCCAACAAAGATCTCGAAGAGATCCAGGTGCAGTTCAGAAGGCTGACCATTGCTTGTAGGAATTGCCACAAGATTTACAAATCAGAACTAAAGCTCGTTCCGTAATGTACCTAAATACTATATCATAATCATTAAAACAGAGGAGGTATTCAATAATGAAGAAGTTTCGTTTATCGTACGTAATACCTGTTGTAGCCGGTTTGGTGTTGTCGGCAGGAAGCGCCGCTTTTGCGCTGACGCATCATGAAGCAGGTGATACCACAAAGAGTCCATACACCATTTTCGCAGGTCTTGGATTCGCCGTACAGGAAAGCTGTTACTACTGCCACGGAAACGGTGGCAAGGGTACCGCAAAGGGCCACGAATATGGCGTACCTGATTTTACCGATGCAGCATTCCAGGCATCAAGAACTGACGATGCCATGGTAAAGCATATCAACGCTGGAAAAGGGAAATGCCCAAGCTTCCAGGGTAAGATGTCTCCTGACATGATCGAAAAGATGGTTGAAATTGTAAGGAATTTTGCAGCAAAGTAACGCCGCAGCAAAACTTATAATACCGAAAGCCTAGAAGGGCATAGTGAGTTCATACTCCTATGCCCTTTTTTGTTTTGGTATAGAATACTTTGAGGAAGCGCCTTGCTGTTCCTATCGCTCCGCTTTAGTCAGGAAGCAGCATAACGTCAATGAGTTGTCCTACAGCGTATTTCTCAATGTCTTCACGGACGATAAGCAAACTATTTGCCCTTGTAGTCGAAAGCAAATCGGCTGAACCGTGCCACTCTACCGGCGAAACGTATGATACGTTGTCTTGCGTACGAAAAAGCGCGGGGCGGTATTCACGCCGCTTTCTCTTCACAATAATCTCCGTCTCGAGGGACGCCTTCATCATATTTCGGTGTATTGCCGTAAACCCCATCATCTTTCGTATCGCCGGATAGATAAATAATTCAAAGGTGACAAACGAGGCCACCGGGTTTCCCGGCAGGGCAAAAATCAGTGTGTCGTCCTTTCTGCCGAAAATCACAGGCTTTCCAGGTCTTAACGCCACCTTTTCAAAATATATCCGGGTGTTTATGTCCTTCATGACCTCTCCAACGAGGTCGTATTCTCCCATAGAGACACCGCCGGACATAATGAGAACGTCTTTTTTCAAACCCCGCTGAATCATATCAAAAATCTCTTTCTTCGTATCCTTGACGATACCCAGCAGTTCGACGTCCGCTCCCAGTCGTCTTGCCTGTGCTGACAAAGAATAACCGTTGCTGTTCCTGATTTGCACATGAGCAGGCTTGCGTGCAACGTCCACCAATTCATCGCCGGTGGAAATAATGCCAACCGTTGGAGCCGGAAATACCTCGACGTCCGATTTTCCCACCGTAGCCAGAATGCCGATTTCCTGAGGCCTGATAGGTGTTCCTTTGAAAAGCACCGTTTGGCCAACCCTCATATCCTCGCCCCGATTTGAGATGTTGCTGCCCTTCTTTGCCGTCTTGAGAATTTTCACCCGGCTGTTCGGCTCCAGGCTCTCTGTTTCTTCAAACTTAACCACCGCGTCGGCACCGTCAGGCGTGGCAGCACCCGTCATTATTTTCGAAGCCTGCCCCCGCTGCACCCTTTTTGTTGGCGCATAACCCGCCGCAATGTTCTCAATAACCGCCAATTCCACCGGCACGTTTGCCGTGTCTTCTGCAATAACAGCGTACCCGTCCATTGCAGAACGATTAAAGGGCGGCATGTCGATATCGGACTGGACGTCCTGAGCAAGGCATAATCCTAAGCCATCTTCAAAGTGTACTCTTTTAGGAGAGAGCGGCCTCACCGCCTCTGTAACGATTTTTATTGCAGTATCAACGGTAATCATAATTTTATAAGGTGTTTGATAATGTTGTTAACGAGGCAAGGCCTCAGACTGATAAAAAGAGCTAAAAAACAAACGGAAAATTATGTAATAATTTTCCGTTTGCCCGTGTTTCTCCGCACCCTCTGCGGTGAACTGTTATGGTTTTTAATGATGGGGGCTGGAATTGCTCTTATAGAGTTCATCCTCGCGGTCCGCCTCACCAAGCATACCTTTTGAGCGATACACGTCCGCAAGCACCTTGTGCGCATCTACCAAATTCTGATCAACCTCTAGTGCCTTTTTAAGAGCCGCCTCGGCGCTGTCATTATCTCCCTTCTCCACGTAGGTAAGCCCGATAGCGTAATGAATATTTGCCATGTCAGGGCGTATGGTAAGCGCTTTTTGCCAAACGGAGATCGCCTCGTCCAACTTCCCCAACTTGGTATAGGCAATACCAAGGTTGTAATAGATTTCCGTCTTCTGCGGTTTGATCTCCAGCGCCTTTGTCCATTCCGCTATAGCATCGTTGAACTGCGCCTTTTTCGAGTAGAGAATGCCTAAATTGTATCGCGAGTTCACCATCCCCGGGTTTATATTGATAGCCTGTTGAAATTCTTGAGCGGCCTCATCCAGCTTTCCCTTATGGATGTAAACGAGACCCAGTCCTTCGTGCGCCTCCGCGTAGTGAGGACTCACTTCAAGCGCCTTCTGAAAAACGGAAATAGCGTCATCCGATTTTCCCTTTTTATTAAGAACGTTGCCTTGTCCCACGTAGGCTTCTACCATTGAGGAATTCAAGTCAGACGCCTTTTTGTAAGCAGCAAGAGACTCGTCGAACTTGCCCTTCTCTTCATAAAGCAATCCGAGACGATGATACATGGTCGGGTTATCCGGATTCGTCTCCAGGAGTTTCTTCTGTTTTTCAATCTCCTCATCGGCCTGCGTCTTTTTATGGATAGAGGGTGTATCACCCTCCATCTTAATGGCGGTTGCTTGTTGTGTGCCGTCCTCCTTCTTGCCGCATCCAAGGGAACCAAAGGAAAAAGCTATTGCTGTCGCGATCAGAAAACCCAATTTTATTTTAACACGTAACATGGAAAATACCCTTTTCTTTAAAAAACCTTATCTGCAATTTGTCTTTACCTACGAATAGAGTTAGCCGTCGAAGCTTTTTATCGGTACAAGGCTTTGCAGTAATGAAGTATTATCATAATCGAAATCAGTCTTTGTGTGCAAGTAATTTTGATTTTTTGGTTACGAATGCTGAAAAGACCTGTAATTTTGCGGGTTCAGAAAGCCATGCATGCTATCAATACCTCTTTTCTGTGCAAATACATTCAGGTAAACCGGCATTTATGAGGTACTCGGAGGTCTTCTGGGGCATGGACAAGCTCTTCGGTAGAGAAGCCCAAGGACAGGTGATCGTTAAACTTCACCGCGCCAACCTTGTCTGGAGGGCAGGCGAAAAATAGCTCCCGGGATGCTTTGTGATGTAAATGATGCTTAATTTCGGGCTTGAGCTTACCATGCTGGTATCTCGTGTACGGGAATTATGAACAAAAACACGGGGGAAATCAAGGGGGCGCCCTACTTCCTTTGATGGAATTTATTTGTTCCAGCGTGTTGCCTTGCTAAAAAATGATTTTCATAAAAGACAATATTCTGTAATTTGGTTGATGCCCAGTAACGTTTTTGTATTATATATAGCATTATGGATATACATCAATCTGAAACTATGAATTCGCAAGAACGGCACCTGGATGCGCAGAACCACCGGTTGGCAAGGTCTCTGAGCTTTTTTGACGTGATGTGCCTGGGCATTAACAGTGTGGTGGGCGCGGGTATCTTTCTCTTGCCGGGGCAACTTAGTGCTCTGGCGGGAGACGCTGCCTTGTGGGTATTCCCTCTGTGCGGGATACTTTGCTTTGCCATCGCCCTCTGCTTTGCCGAGATGGGCGGGATGCACAGCGGCACGGGTGGTGCGTACCTTTACGCGAAAGACGCCTTTGGCCCATTTACCGGTTTTTTGGTGGGGTGGATGATGTGGCTGTCCTCTATTGTTGGATGGGCGTCGGTCGCCGGTGGTTTTGGCCTGTATCTGGCCTACTTTCTACCGGCAGGCAACGCGTGGGTGTGTAAAGGGGTGATTGCGTTGCTGGTCACCGGTCTCAGCATCATTAATTTCTTTGGGGTAAAGCCGGGCGCAAGGACGATTAATTTCTTTACCATGGGGAAACTCCTCTCCCTCCTTATTTTTGTAGGCGTAGGCCTGCTGTTTATCAAGGGGAGAAACCTTACGGCGCTGCATCTTAGCGGGAGGTTTAATGACGCCGTCATCATCGCCCTGTACGCCTACTCAGGCTTTGAATATACAGTAGTCCCCGCAGGAGAGATGCACCGCCCCCAAAAGGACGTCCCGCGGGTACTCTTTCTGGTATTGATGATAGTTACCGGCCTGTATGTGGCGATTCAGACCGTTGCGATGGGTGCCTTCCCGGGACTTGCCACGTCCGAGAAGCCATTGGCGGACGCCGCGCGGCATTTTATGGGCGCGGCGGGTGGCATAATTATTGGGATAGGTGCGCTACTCTCCATCGGCGGCGTCAATGCAGGCATAGCGTTGACCAGCCCGCGTAGCTTGTACGCATTGGCATCCGACAAATTTTTCCCGCGCACGGTTTCCAAAATCCACCCCAAATACCACACCCCCTATTGGGCCGTTGCCATCACAGCAACGCTCACGCTCTTGCTGGGCCTTACCGGCAGCTTCCAGTACCTTGTTGCCGCATGCGTTATGGTGAGCATCCTCCAGTACATCCCAACCTGTCTGGCCGTTATCGTCCTGCGAAGACGCCGTCCGCACCTGGAAAGGAGCTATCGAATACCCGGCGGCTATTTTGTCCCTATCGTAGCCCTGATAATCTGCCTCTGGCTGATATGCCATGTAGATTTAAAGGTAATAGCGGCAACGGCCGTCGCGGTAATAGCGGCGCTACCGTTTTATTTTTGGCGACGAGGACGCAGGCCGATAAAAAACGTTTGAAACCACAGAATTCTCCTCCCGGGAAGGGTGTAGCGGTGGGTTTGTCTATCACTTTACTATTGCATACCTTATAGTCATACCCACCTGAAAACCCGCATAAATTAAATGAAAATTCCTATACAGCCAAGTTGCAAACTTGAACATGCGAGGGGTCTTTTTTGGGATGGCGCAGATAAAATCACTTGTCCATGTTCTTCGTCAACGTTGTTTAAGAAAGAGCATGGGAAGATGTTCATGTTATTATTACCACCCTCTTAGGATTCTATCAAATGGCCTAGCCGTGCCTTAAGCATATCCTTCATGTGGCAGTTTATCTCCCACGCATCGGCAACGGGTTTTCCGGTAAAGGGCAGGGTCGCCATATATGGGGGAGGGCCAAACTCGGAACATATCGCTAAAAATTTCGTGTGGTTCTTTTTGTGATGTTTTACTATTTCTTCCCACCACCGTACATGCGCCTCAACGGCGTCCTTCCACTCCGGAGCCTTTGGATCGGTAATCTGTGGAGAGGTTGCACAGCCGACCCTTGCATGAATGTAGTCAGCCCGTTCAATAACGCGACTAACAGCCTCGCGCTGATCCTGGAGCAGGGAATTGTGTACGCAGCACCAGTGTGAAAAATCCGCCGTAAATCGTATCTCCGGCTCGGCCTCGAAGATATCCATGGTCGCTGTCGTGCAAAAGGCCGCCCTGCCACGATGTGTCTCATGCAATACCTTTATTCCACGTTCAGTGGAAAAACTTTGGGCGATTGCAATTACTCTTCTGTTTTCCCGAAAAGGCCAGAAATCCCTGCCGCAATGGACGTTCACAAATAAGGGATTCAGTTCAACAGCTTCGCCAAGTCCTTTTTTCAGGGATTCTATCTGCGCGTCAGCGTTTACCCCTTCAGCCCGAACCTGGGCTACCAAATCCAGCCCAATTTTATAGAGTAGGGCACCAAGCCTGTCTTTCCCGGCACTGTCATCGGGGACAATCATTTCAACCCCTTCAAACCCTGCGTATTTGATTGTCTTGAGATTGTCTTCAAGGGTAGGTTGATTCATACCCCACAGGGTGCACAACCACTTAATTTTCATTTTTCACCCGCTACCTTTTCTCTGCATATAGGCTGTCTGTGCAAAGTTCATCTGGTACAGTCTGAGAGCGTGGGAACGAGATTATGGCAGGTTCAAGTTGGTAACCTGAACTTTTTGAATTACGAATATAGAACAAAGAATTTCGAATTGTGGAATAAGGACACTGGCGCCGTGTCCCTACACAAACCGCACCTTCTATTTCCGACGGCCTTCAATGCCATACTCGATTTTATGCCTCATTTCTACCACCTGAGCGGCGCTTGCCAAGCTTCTTTCAAGTCGTAAATGTTTTCGTTAACAACAAGCTTGTTGTTTAATCCATAGACCTTGAATTGCGGATCAGGCGTTACTTTGCCAAGTAAGCCATGCGGAATGCCTTTTATGATGTCTTCAAATTGCTGGCGGTGTTCCGGTTGCACCTCGACGACAAAGCGGGTGTTTGATTCGGAGAAGAGGATGGTGTCGTCTCTGTGGATGGCGCCTTCTGTGGCTACGGCCTTGAGGTCGAGGGTGATGCCGTATCCCCCGGAAAATGCCATTTCTGCGGTGGCAACGGCAAGGCCACCCTCCGAGCAATCGTGGCATGACCTGACAGTCCGCCGCTCCGTTGCCCGTGATAGGGAGTCCATTATCTTTTTCCCTAATACGATATCCACCTTGGGAACATTGTTTCCTTTGTAGCGATGTATATGATAATAATGCGAACCGCCCAATTCCGGGCGGGTGAGACCCACGAGATATATGAGGTTGCCGGGCGCTTTAGCGTCCATAGATACGGCGTTCCTTACGTCATCCATGACCGCAACGGCGGAGATGAGTAAGGTGGGTGGGATTACGATGGTTTCCTTTTCGGTGATGAACTCGTTATTCAGGCTGTCTTTCCCGGAAATAAACGGCGTTCCGTAAGCGACGGCAACGTCGTAACAGCCCTGCGCCGTCTTTACGAGGCTGCCGAGCCGGTCGGGTTTATTGGTATTGCCCCAGCAGAAGTTGTCCAACAGTGCTACCTGCCCCAGGTTTCCGCCAACGGCGATGATCTGCCGCAGCGCCTCGTCAATGGCGGAGGCGGCCATGTGGTAGGGCTCTATATCTCCATACCGGGGATTCATGCCGTTGGATACGATGATGCCCTTTCGGGACCCCAGCACGGGGGTGATGATGCAGGCGTCACCGGGTCCGTCATTGTTTACGCCTTGAAGAGGCTTTAGGACGCTGCTGCCCTGCACCTCGTGGTCATATTGGCGTATGACCCATTCCTTGCTGCACACGTTCCAGGCGGAGAGTATCTTTTTTAAGTCCGCGCCGTAGTCCCCTTTTTCCGGCATGTTCGGCTCTTCAAAGACGGTTTTATGCCACGTGGCCTTGCGCTCCAGACGGGGGATTCCATTGTGGAGGAAGTCCATGTTAATTTCGCCGACTGGTTGTGCGTTGTAGAAGAGCCGCAAGGTTTTATCGTTCGTGAACCTTCCGATAACCGTCGCCTCAACGTTTTCCGATTTACACAGGGCAAGGAGTTCCGCCTCTTTTTCCGGCGCAACGGCAATCACCATCCGCTCCTGCGCCTCGGAAATCCATATCTCCGTGTAAGAAAGGCCTTCATACTTCAGGGGTACCTTTTCCAGATTCACCACGGCGCCCAGGTCTTGTCCCATCTCTCCCACAGCGGAAGAGAGGCCTCCCGCGCCGCAATCGGTGATACAATGGTACAAACCCTTGTCACGCGCCTGCAAGAGGACGTCCAGCAACGCCTTTTCCGTTATTGCGTTGCCGATCTGGACGGCGCCGCCTGACGTTTGCTCCGATTTCTCATGCAACTCTACCGAAGAGAAGGTGGCGCCGTGAATGCCGTCGCGTCCTGTTCTACCGCCGACAACAATGATGGCGTCGCCCGGATGCGCATCCTTCAGACACTTGTCCTTCGGTATCAACCCCACCGTGCCGCAAAAGACGATGGGATTGCCGAGGTACCGCTCGTCGAAAAAGAGGGCGCCGTTGGCCGTAGGGATGCCCGTACGGTTGCCGTAGTCGCGCACGCCCGCAACTACGCCCCTGAAAATCCTCTTTGGATGCAGCACACCGGCGGGAATCTTCTCTTGTGAAGTATCCGGCGGGGCAAAACAAAATACGTCGGTGTTCAGGATGGGTTTTCCGCCTAAACCCGTGCCTATGATGTCCCTGATTACCCCGCCAATGCCCGTGTTTGCACCGCCGTAAGGCTCGATGGCGGAGGGGTGGTTGTGGGTTTCTACCTTGAAGCAAATGTTGTAATGGTCATCAAAACGGATTATGCCCGCATTGTCTTTGAAAACGGAGACACACCAGGGTTTGTTGAGTTCTTTGGTGGCCTTCATAATGGTGTTTTGCAGGAGGTTGTCGATGCGGTTTCCGTCGAAGTCTATTATACCCCTGAAGGTCTTATGGACGCAGTGTTCCGACCAGGTCTGGGCAAGCGTCTCCAGTTCAACGTCAGTCGGTTCCCGGTTAAGAGACCGGTAATAGTTTTGAATGGACTGCATTTCCTGGAGATTGAGCGACAACTGTCCCTGGGCGCTGATTTGCCCCAGTTTGGCGTTATCGGCGTTTAAGAGCGGCACCGTCACCTTTTTAAGGGTATAACGGATGTTGTCATGTTCATAATTAGGGATTTCAGGGTAGATAAAGACGTCTTCAATCTTGGTGTTTGCCAGCACCCTGGTTGCTATCGTACGAATGGTTGCTATGGGGACGTTTCCGCTGATAAGGTATTTATGCGCCGTCTTAAGGCCCGCTACGGTTATCCCGACGTCGCCAAGTGCCTTCAATGCGGACTGCTCCACGGGGTCCATCACGCCCGGTTTGCGGCTGACCTCTACAATGTGGTATTTCGGCTCTGAAATACCGTAATTGGCGGGCAAGACCTGATAGCCCTGGGTAACGGCGTCCACCAGAAGCTTGCGGGCGATGGCATCATAAACGCCAGCGTTTACCTCTCCAAAGATAACGAACACCTGGCATACCCGCACCCCGGTTATCCCGGAGAAGCCGAAGGTTTCGATCTCCGATTGGACGTTGTTTCCCAGCGGGTCAGGCGTCCCCTGCTTAAAAAATACTTCGATTCTTGAGTACATAGGTTTTATTTGTTCTTTATTTAATGGGATAAGTTATTAGGAAATACCTTGTCGCGCGATTCCTTCGCGCGCGTGAGCCGTTCAAGGAGCGAGGAGTTGTCTTTGGTTAACAAATCCTTTCTGAACCCGTTTAATTCAACGATAAACCGGTCGATAGACCTTATTACGTTTTCACGGTTTTGTTTAAAGATGTTCACCCACAATTCCGGGTCTCCGGAGGCGACCCTCGTGGTGTCCCTTAATCCGCTGGCGCCGCAATCGAGATATTCCTTCTTAATTGCATTGATCAGGCAGGAAGCAACGAGATGGGGCGTATGGCTTACAAACGACAGTATTTCGTCATGCAACTGCGGGGATAAATAGGTCACCTTAGCGCCAAGCAGCCGCCACAATTGTGCAATCGTTTCCGATTCTTTTGATTGCACGTCTAACGGTGTAATGATGCAAGTCGCCCCGACGAAGAGGTCTTTCGAGGCAAACTCAACACCCCGCTGCTCGGAACCGGCAATGGGATGCGCGCCGACGAAGGCGACGTCTTTTCTCAGATGGCTGGTAATCTGCTCCACGATGTAAGTCTTCGTGCTGCCCACATCGGTAAGGATGGCGTTGCTTTTCATCAAAGGGATGATTCTTTTTGCCAGATCGACAATCTGGTTCACGGACGTGGCAAGTATGATGATGTCGGCGGTACCCACCGCGTCTTCAACCTGCAGCGCTCCGGTATCAATGGCGTGCATCTTCCGCGCGCATTCGAGCGAGGATGCACGATGGCCAACCCCGATAACGGTTTTTACCAGATTCCTGGCCTTGAGACCCAGGCCGATAGAGCCACCAATAAGTCCCGGACCGACAATACAGACAGTTCCGAATTGCATGTTCGTTATAGAGAAAAAGTGTTCAGTTGAAGCAGGTAATGAAAGGTAAAATGTTACCTTCTCTGAGTGTCTTTGTCAATGTATTTAGCAGTAGCAATCAAATGATTTTTAATTTGAAACGGCAGGCTTTGTAATCGCTTAGACGGGGTGTGGCGGTTTGTGTGTTTTTTTGAATAATTTCCGGTGTGTATGGGAATTAATACTTCCAGATGAATTCCTATGCGAACGGGTTATAATGTATTTTCCGTAGGATTCATACAGCACGGCGCTAGAATTAAAAATGGTTGACTTTTTATAATAATATAATAAAATTACTAACTATTGATATTTTGGTTAGATACAGACAATTCTACGGATCGCGGAAGTGGCGGAATTGGCAGACGCGCTAGTTTGAGGGGCTAGTCCCGCTAATACCGGGGTGGGGGTTCAAGTCCCCCCTTCCGCACCAATTTAAATACGCCTACCATATCTTAAGCTTGTTTAACAAAGATAGATACCTAAAGAAAATCGCGTGCATTACCCGCCTAAAAACCGTGCCGATCGTCAAGAACAGAGAGCTAGCTCATAAATAAGGAAACCGGCGATGGACTTATGCGTGCCCTTAAACATTCCCAATCTGGAAATACATAAAATCCTTGCCCCGTTTACAACGTATAAAATTGGCGGACAAGCCGATCTGTTTGTCGAGGCAACCACAGTCGATGGTGTGATAAATGCCGTGCTGGAGGCGCGTCGCAATCGTATCCCTGTTTTCATACTTGGGTGCGGGTCGAACATCTTGATTACGGACAAAGGATTTCGTGGACTGGTTGTCCACAATCTTGCAAACCAGATCAAATTTATTGGTGACGACACGATTGTGGCGGAGAGCGGTGTTATTATCGCCGACTTGATAGAACAATGCCTGCTGCGTGGATTATCAGGCCTTGAGCACTTCGCAGGCATCCCCGGTACCGTTGGCGGTGCAATGTGGCAAAACCTCCATTTCTTATCACCAGACAGGCAACGTACCATCCTCATTGGATCTGTGGTCAGGGCAGGTCGTATCCTTACGGAAGAAGGAGATATCCGTACGGTTAGCGTTGACTACTTCGAGTTTGGTTACGACTTAAGCATCCTGCAAAAGCGCAGTGATATTGTCCTCGATGTTACCTTTCAACTATGTCAAAAACCAAGGGAAGAGATACAGTCTGTAATAAGATCAAATTTGGCTTGGCGTAACAACAAACAACCGCCACTGGACAAGTATCCCAGTTGTGGCTCCGTGTTTAAGAAGATTAAGGACATTGGCGCGGGCAGGCTTATAGATCAAGCGGGACTCAAAGGAATGCGCATTGGCGGTGCAGAGGTGTCGGAAAAACATGCGAACTTCATCGTCAATACCGGCAATGCCAGGGCAGACGATGTCATTCAGTTAATCAAGCACATCCAAAAAGAGGTAAAACAAAAATTAGGTTATCACCTTGAAACGGAAATTAAAATTATCGGAGAACGATAATCTGTGCTGTCCGGGTCACGGCGGGAAAGTGAAAACACCATCCGTTAAATCCGTAGTTTCAAATGTTTTTGACAGATATGATGCCTTGCCAGGTATTCACGGTAAGTCAGGGTCTTCCGGGTCCCAAATCAATCCCAAACCAGCCTGTCTATTAGGCCAACCGGCATTCGTCGTCCCATTTGAATTTCCATTTTGAATACACTCTACGTGACCATCGGTAAAGAGTATATTTGCCGCCTTTGAATGCCGTTGCGCAACACTGCCGTATGACCCTTCAAACTTATTTGCCACAGCGTTGCTGTAATTCCCGCTGCTGTTATAAATATTGCCGTCAAAGAGTAGCACTGTCTTTGTTGGGTAAGGAATATTTTCGAGGGAGTGTTGACATTCATTGTCAGCAGTCAGACTCTGATTCATTTTTATAGTTCGGGTGGTGTCCTGACTGGAAAAAATGACGGTACTAAATACAGGGTCTTGCTTTACCTTTAAAAGTCGCTCTTCCTGAGAAATCACGTCCCTTTGCGCTGAAATCTGCGAATTTATCAGATACCTGTCAATAGCCTTAAACCAAACTTCCGCCGAACACTTTTTTGTGCCATCTGCGCTGGTGTTGCTGTTATTGGAATGTGGTAGAAGACCGCTGTTTTCATTGGCATATTGTTCAAGCGCAAGATACATTTGTCGCATATTATTAGCACAAACTACCTGCTGAGACTTGCCTTTAGCGGCATTTATCACCGGAACAATAATGCAGGCGAGGATGCCCAGTATGGCAACGGTTATCAATAGTTCAACCAGCACAAACCCTTGGTTGTTTCTCATAGACCACCTGAAGATGCGATGGTGAGGGGAACTTATTACTTGAGAAATCCAAAATAAAAAAGGATTTGCCTTTATTGCACAAATCTTGTGCCAGGTGGGAATGCCAATATCCTAACAGGCATAACAATTGGTATTTACAACATTTTGAGATAAAATTGGGTGTTTGAAGGCTATTGAAAAAAGCAGGGGAAAGGACAAAATATGGTAAGTTGGGGGGACAAAAATGTAACGGTTGCGATGTCTTTTTTTGTAAAGTGAAAATCGTGGCGTGTATAAGGATAAATGAAGGGTAAAATATACAATACTTTGACGCTGTAAAAAAAGTGTTGCTGGAAAAGTCGCGAGTGTGTAAACCATAAACAGCAGTGCAAATATTGCATATTTTCGTTATCGGCAACGCAATTTTTTACGGCGGGTAGGGTGTATACGGCGATTGTTTTTAATTGCCGTATACACCTTTATTGCACAATCTGTTTTTTTCGTTGTGTCCTTTGCGGTGTTGTTATTCTTGGCTGGTGTGCCTCGCTTTAACCTACCGCCTCGCTAGCCTATGATGTTCGACTTGTCGCACTGCTTTGGCTTTGACGTTGCTCGGTCTGCCACACACGGCTATTTCTTGCCATACGGTGAAATCTCTCTTAGTCTTTTAATAATGGGCGGTATCTGTTCGATGATGTAATCCACCTCTTCCATCGTATTATAGCGGCTGAGACTGAGCCGTATCGAACCATGCACTGCGGTGAAGGGAACGCCCATGGCGCGCAACACGTGGGACGGCTCCAGCGATCCGGAGGTGCAGGCGGAACCGGATGACGCGCAAATGCCCTTTTCGTTCATGAGCAGTAGGATCGCCTCTCCCTCTACAAATTCGAAGCTGATATTGGTCGTGTTGGGGAGACGATTGATTTTGTGGCCGTTTACCCTGGCGTCAGGCGCCCTCTTCAGGATTTCAGATTCCAGCTTGTCCCTTGCCTGCTTCACGCGCGTCTGTTCATCCGACATATATGCCTTTGCCAGTTCGCACGCCTTGCCAAGACCAACGATGGCGGGTACGTTTTCCGTGCCGCCGCGCCGGTTCTTTTCCTGGTGTCCCCCGATAATAAAGGGGGTGCACGCCGTTCCCTTTCTGATAAAAAGCGCTCCAATCCCTTTGGGCGCATGGAGTTTATGCCCGGAAAGGGTAAGCAAGTCTATCGTGCTCATGGCAAGATTTAAGGGTATCTTGCCCACGGCCTGAACGGCGTCCGTATGCAGGATGGAACCTTTCTGTTTTACAATGACCCCAATCTCCTCGATGGGGAAAATCACGCCGGTCTCATTGTTTGCGTACATTATTGAAACGATTGCCGTATCTTCCCGTACTGCGTCGGACAATTCGTTGAGGTTGAGCATTCCCTGGCTATCCACGCCCAGTTCCGTCACATGATAACCGTTTTGCGCAAGATACTTGCACAAGTTGTAAACGGCAGGATGTTCCACCCGCGAGGTTACAATATGCCTCTTGTGCGGGTTTGCCCGGAGTATCCCTAAAATAGCCGCGTTATCGCTTTCCGTGCCGCAGCTCGTGAATACGATTTCGGAAGGGTCGGCGCCGAGGATACCCGCCACCTGTTGTCTTGCAACGTCGATCTTTTTGGCAACCTGCCCGCCAAAGGAGTGCATACTGGAGGGATTTCCATAATATTCTGCAAAATACGGCATCATCGCTTCTGTCACTTCCGGCGCCACCCTGGTGGTGGCGTTATTGTCTGTATATACTACCTTCATGCGGTTACCTCCTCAACGATCAGTGAATCGGCGACAAGCTCCCTCAGCTTTGCCTCCACCGTAGATTTTAAGGTAACCTTCGAACCGGAGCAAGCCGCGCAGCTTCCCCGGAAGGAGACCATAACCCGGTCGCCGTCAATATCGATCAGTTCGATATCACCGCCGTCGGCCTGAAGGATAGGCCGAATAACCCGTTCGATAGTTTCCTGTGTCATCATTATTTTTTGTATGTTCGTCAATTTTTTAACAGGCATAGCGCCCTTGCCGACCAATGCCTTTTCCTTTTCCTTTTGCCACACCTCATCGATGATTGCCTGAATCTGAGGATGACAGGAACGACAACCACCCCCGGCCTTGCAAAAATTGGTAACCTGTTCTATAGTCGTTAATTTGTGTTCTCTAACCTCATGGGCGATCTTATTATCCGTCACTCCGAAACACTTGCAGACAATAATGCCTTCGTCAACGGGCTTTTCTATCGTAAGCCCTTTGTAGTTGGCAATAGCCGCTTCGAGGGCCTCGCGCCCCATTACGGAGCAGTGCATCTTTTGTTCAGGCAGGCCGTCGAGGTATGCCGCAATATCGTTGTCGGTAATCATGGCGGCCTCGTCCAGCGTCTTTCCTCTCACCATCTCCGTTAAGGCGCTTGCCGAGGCAATTGCGCTTCCGCAGCCGAACGTCTTGAACTTTGCGTCCACAATCCGCTTCGATTTGTCAACTTTTAACATCAGCTTTAATGCGTCGCCACAGGCCAAACTGCCCACCTCGCCCACGGCGTCCGGATTCTCTATGTCGCCGACGTTTCTTGGATGGAAAAAATGGTCTTTAACCTTTTCAGAATAGTCCCACACCCTTCATCCCTTTCCACAAATAAACATTTTTATTAATAACTTCCATGCCTGGCAAGAAATTTCGCTATCTTCGCCTTTTCAGATTCTTCTATCTCATGGAAAAAAATAGCAACATTATATACACTGTGACGTGTCTTCACTAAGTCTTTCTCAACCCTAACCACTACCCCGCCGCATTCTATCTGGTTTGCGTCCTCCCCCTCTTCATCATCCGCCAGCGCAAAAGATATCATCAGATGTGACATAAACGGGATGGGCTTATTGAGCTGGCAGCATACGCCGATGCAACTCAAATCCGTCGTTTCCGCAACAATATCGGAATCATGCGTCTTCAGTTTAAATTGGATACGCTTGCTCGTCCGGGGATGTTTTCTGTTCTCTTTGTGGGGTTTTTGCTGTCTCATCGTCACCGTTTTGCATTCTAAAGAAAGTGTTGTTTTAGAGGTAGTGAATTAGGAAGAATATAGCATAAAATAAGACTGGAAAACAACAGAAAAGCGGTGTGGCGACGTATGTGTTGCAAATAATGACGACTACGGCGTTTTTTTTGAAATGTTTATTTTTACGTAGCGTTTATCGGAGGGACTTAGACATCCTTTTCCCAAAACGAACGCATTGCTGCCAAATGGTTTTGGGAAGCCATTTAGTTATCCGTAAATTTTGTTGCCAGCTTGGCGCGAGAGCTGTGCATCGGGACAACGCCCAGGCAGAAAGGGGATCGGTTTTACGATTATGTATGATTGCATTTGTCCTGGCAATGGTCCATTGTGGGAAAGGTCTTTCAATAAGCGCTATCGCGCTTCCCGCCTCAACGTAACCCTCCTGCAAAACGCGAAGATACCAACCGGTTCTTCCCGTTTGATTAACCTGTAACTTGAAATCCCTAACACCCCAGCGCTGTTCCAGTTTCCAGCAGGGCTGCCGGGGTTGTGAAATTTGGACAATGGCAGTGCCCGCCTTGAACACGTCGCCAATACATACCTCGTCTTCCAGCAAACCGCTGGTGGTGAAATTTTCGCCAAAGGAGCCGTAAGGCATTTCGAGGTGGGGAAGGCGCTGCCTCCAATACAAATAATGCTCTGCGGGATACACATTTATGGCCTTGTGTATGCCGCCATGAACTAATAGGTTTGCCTGTTCATCGCCTTCAAGGTTCAGCTTACCCACCAGAACCGGACCGCGGATGGGTGTTTTGAAGAGACCCGTTGTCCATGTCTTATTTGTTGACTTCTTTGTGTCCATACGCTCAAGCGTCTTAACCTGACCAACCTGAACTGAAACGATTTTTGATTCTTTCACCTGAAATCCTTATAAATCTTTCATAATCCGAGTGAATCGGATGAGTAGAAAAAAAATTTACGGCATCTAGGGGAAATAGTTTCTGATTTCCTTTTTGCCAAGAGAAAAACAAAAAATCCCCCTTTAAGAAGTTGTGGCATTGGGGGATTCTAACTCATCCTTGTTAGCAAGCCGTTTATAAACGGTTCATTTACACAAGTCTTTTTAGTAAGAAACGCTATTTTCGCCCTTATTGAAAGGGGGCGTTATTAATACCATCTGATAACAATAAAATCAACTGAAAAATGCTTTGGCCGTTAAAACCCACCGTCTTGGCTCACGATTGCATGAACAGTTGCAACCAGGTTGGGATGAGGAACTATACCTAACATTTTTTGAATGTTATGAACGTAATCGTTGGGTAAGGATGTTAACGTGTGGCGATGTACCGCCAATATTGGATTTGAAGTTGTAAATTTGTAATAAGATAAAAAATGCCGAAGCAGGGAGTTGAACCCTGACCCCGTTGCCGGGACTAGACCCTGAATCTAGCGCGTCTGCCAATTCCGCCACTTCGGCCACGGTAATTTACCTTGTTATTTTCCTAACGGCCTACGCTTTTCAGGATGGCGGCGACCAATCCGGGGATGGTGTATTCATCGGCTGCTATGGAAATGCGGAGTCCCATTTCTTCCGCGGTTTGCGTGGTTATTGGGCCGATGCTTGCGTATTGGACTCGTCCATTCAACGCCGCAAGGTTCTTTTCCCCTACGATCTGTATAAAATTCCTCACTGTGGATGAACTGGTGAAGGTGATGATGTCAATCTCACCATTCTTGGCTTTTTCGACAAGGTCAACATCCTTGGGCTTCGCCATGATGGTTTTATAAGCCACCAGGTCGGTAACCTTTCCCCCTAGTTTCTGGAGTTCTTCAGGTAAAAAGCTCCTGGCGATGTCCGCCCGTGGGAGCAGGAAGCCTTCTCCCTTTATGGGTGTTACCTTCTTTAGCTCTTCAACAACAGATTCCGCAACAAACTTTGGCGGCCTGCAATCGACCTTTATGTGGTATTTTTTAATACCCTCTTCCGTGGCAGGGCCAATAGCGCAGAGCTTGAGGCCTTTGAGGTCCCGAACGTCCCTTCCCAACTCAAAGAGACGCTGGAAAAAGCAGTCAACCCCGTTGGTGCTGGTAAAGACCAACCAGTTGAAGGTGTGGATGGCCTTTATGGCGTTGTCCAGCGGCTTGACGTCGTCCGGCTTTGCAATTTCAATCGTAGGGAATTCAATGACGTTTGCGCCGTGTTCGTAAAGCTTATCGGCAAAGTCGCTGGCCTGCTCCCTCGAACGGGTGACAACGATGGTCTTCCCGAACAGGGGTTTTGTCTCAAACCAGTTGAGTTGATCGCGAAGTTTTACCACCTCGCCGACGATGGTGATCGCCGGCGGTTTTATATCCTTGGCCTTTTGAACAATCGTACTCAACGTGCCGATAACGGTTTTTTGCCTGGAGGTCGTTCCCCATCGGATTACGGCAACAGGGGTATCCTTGTCTCTCCCGTGTTTTATAAGCTGTTCGGTGATATAGGGAAGGTTTTTGATTCCCATATAGAATGCAAGTGTGCCGATGCCGGTGCTGATCTTTGCCCAATCGATAGAGCTTTCATCCTTCGTCGGGTCTTCATGCCCCGTGATTAATCCGAAGGTAGAGGTGAAATCGCGGTGGGTAACGGGGATGCCCGCGTAGTTTGGGGTTGCAATGGCGGCCGTGATGCCGGGTACCACCTCAAACGGGACATGGTTTTCGAAAAGAACCAGCGCCTCTTCGCCTCCTCGCCCGAAGATATACGGGTCGCCGCCCTTGAGCCGGGTGACAATTTTATCTTCCTGCGCCTTTTTCACCAGGAGTTGGTTAATCTCGTCCTGTTCCAGGGTATGCGCTCCGCCCTGCTTGCCCACGTAAATAAACTCCACATCGGGTCTGGCGCTCCTAAGAAGCTCAACGTTTACCAGATAATCGTAAATGATAATATCGGCCTTCTTGATACACTCCATGCCTTTTATCGTTATCAGTTTCGGGTCGCCCGGTCCGGCGCCTACAAGATACACCATACTCCGCTTCATCAAAATAAAACCTCTCATTAAATAGTAAGAAAATTCAAACTAACAAATAGTAATCTATCATATTGAAAATCCAAACATTAATCAACTGCGTTTTATGCAAGCGCCTCTTTTACCAGCGATTCGCACATCTTGACCATCGCATCAATTTCGTCAGGCGTCCTGGGTTCGACGTAGAATCGCACCTTCGGCTCCGTGCCCGACGGCCTTATCAAAAACCATGAATTGTCTTCGAGGATAAACTTCATTCCGTCCACGGTAATGACATTTTTAATGATTTTTGTTTTTTTACCGATGGCCACCTTGCTTCCGACGGAAAGTCTTGCCTTGAGAATGGAAAGTTTTTTGGTAAGCGAATCGCCTGCAAGGCTGCGTTCTACCTGTATTGAAGCCCTTTCGGGGAAATACGTCCCGAATTCCGCTTCCAGTTCGCGGAGATATTCGCCGAGGTTCTTTCCCGTCACTGCGACCATTTCAATAGCGAGCAAAAATCCAAACATGGCATCTTTTTCAAGGGTACTGCGGTAGCCCGTTATCCCGTCGCTTTCTTCATAAGCGACGATGGCCTGCTCCTTTGCCGTGGGCAGCATGTATGGCCTGAAATTTTTAAAGCCTACGGCAGCCTCTTTTATGGGAATGCCAAGCTTCTCCGCAATGGCGTTTCCAAAGTTACTCGTGGCAACGGATTTTACCAGGACGCCCGGAATTTTCTTGTAATGATGCAAAAAATGTAGTGCCATAGCGCCGAAGTGGTTCATGGTGATATCTAACTCGCCGTCGGTAAACCTTACTCTATCGCCGTCCGGGTCGATGAGCACCCCTATCTTAAACTTGCTCTTGCTCTCTTTCAGTGCATCCATCACCAATTTCATATTCTTTGCCGAAGGTTCAGGCGCTATGCCGCCAAACAAAAAATTACCTTCGGTTCTGAGGCATTTTATTTTAGGACTTTTATCGATAAGCGCTTCCGGCCTTCCTCTCGAAGCGCCGTGTACGTGGTCTATGCAGATAAAACAGTCCTTTTCCTTAACAAAACGCCTAATCTTCTCAACGTTTAAGGTGCCCTGTTTCTCAATAAAATCCTTATAAAGTTGCAGGGTATTTATCGTTTGGAATCCCTGTGGCTTTAGCTCGTGAATTATTGCCTTTTCTGCCATTATCCTGTTGGCGATTTTTTCAACAATATCCGTAATCTCATGACCGGCGGGGCCACCATCTGATGGGTTGAATTTGAGACCTGCATAATTGGCCGGGTTATGCGAAGGGGTGATGTTTATAGAACAGGCGGCAGGTAGCATACAAACGGCAGCAGACAGCTCCGGCGTAGTGGTTTCACCCGCATAGTAGACCTTTATTCCCTCTTTAAGGAGCAGCCCCATCACGGACGAGGAGAATTCCGGGCCGAGAAATCTGTTGTCATGCCCCACAATGACGCCGAGCATTTTGACTTCGTCAAAGCCTTTAACCCCCAGGTGTGCGGCCAGGCTTGCGCCCCCCGTCTTGAGTGTTTCGATAATTGCAGTGGTAACAATACGGAGGTTGTTGAAGGTAAAGTCTGTGCCTACTTCACCCCGCCAACCTGAAGTGCCAAAGACAATCTTGGCAGGCGTCGTGTTTTCCCTGGCAAATCTTTCTATATCTTTCAGAAAGCAGACATTTTTCTTCGCATCTGCAAGTATCTGCTTCCAGCATTCCCCGGCAGACGTAAACCCTTTCCCTTCCACGCAACCCTCCTACTGTTTTTATTTTTATTACGTTATTATTTTGGCCTTTTATTTTATCAGTCTTTTCAAGCTATTCAAAGGAATTTTATTCTTGTGGGTTTTTATGGATTTTGACATGTTTTTACTACAAGGTACGGCAGGGAGCTGTCTGTCGAAGCATAAAATTCCAGGTAAGTGATGCCCTTTTGCGCAATCAAGGTCTAATGCAAGTTCATTAACAGGCAATGTCCACCCTACTCAGCAAATTGCAAATATTTGGGAATACGCCCCCCTGAAACCATCCTATCATATCTTATTTCACTTTGTTGGAAAAAATTAAATACACTTGAAATCTTCTTCGTTTTTGCTATATTTGCCTTCCAAGGGAAAGTGGGGAATTTCCTGTCATCATACCCACCCAGAAAAGGTAACATAATTATCAAACTCATGAAAGACAACTCAATATGGAAACAGAACCAATAAATACCGTCGATGCGCTTCTTGAAGAACACCGTGTTTTTAAACCGGAAAAATCTTTTTTCTTACAGGCAAACGTTAAAGACGTAGAAATTTACAAAGACGCACAGAAAAATCCAAAGAAATACTGGGCAAAGTGGGCTAAACAACTCGATTGGTTTGAGAAATGGAATAAAATCCTTGAATGGAAACCGCCTTTTGCCAAATGGTTTATCGGTGGGAAATTGAACGCCTGCTACAACTGCGTTGATCGCCACATTAAAGGCCCAAACAAAAATAAGGCCGCTTTGATTTGGGAAGGCGAGCCGGGCGAACAAAGGATTTTAACCTACTGGGAGGTTTACCGTGAAGTTAACAAATTCGCGAACGCTTTAAAATCACTGGGGGTTAAAAAGGGTGACCGCGTCGCTATTTATCTGCCGATGATTCCTGAAGCGGTGATTTCCATGCTGGCGTGCGCCCGTATCGGCGCGATTCACACCGTTGTCTTTGGCGGGTTTAGCGCGGAGGCCTTGAAAGATAGAATCAATGACGCCCAGGCAAAGGTTTTAATTACGGCGGATGGGGGTTATCGGCGCGGGGCTGTTGTGCCATTAAAAAGCGTGGCTGACAAGGCGATTGAGAATTGTCCGTCAATTCAACACGTTGTTATTGTCAGACGCGCCAATAACGAAATACATGTCAAAGATGGCCGCGACCATTGGTTTCATCGTTTAATTCAAGAGGCAAAACATTATTGCGAGCCTGAAAAGATGGATTCCGAGGATATTTTGTTTACGCTTTACACGTCAGGAACAACCGGCAAGCCAAAAGGTATCGTTCATACAACCGGCGGTTACATGACGGGGGTGTTGGCGACAACTAACATGGTTTTTGATTTAAAACCCGAAGACGTTTTCTGGTGTACGGCAGACGTTGGGTGGGTCACCGGCCACAGTTACATTGTTTACGGGCCCATGGCGAACGGCGCGACGCAGGTGATTTACGAAGGTGCGCCTGATTGGCCTGAACGAGACCGCTTTTGGAAGCTCATTGAAAAATACGGCGTCACTATTTTTTATACAGCGCCGACGGCGATTCGCGCGTTTATGAAATGGGGCGTTGAATGGCCGAAGAGCTGCAATCTTTCTTCTTTAAGGCTTCTAGGGAGTGTGGGTGAACCGATTAATCCGGAAGCATGGATGTGGTACCATAAACACATAGGCGGTGGGCGATGCCCCGTGGTTGATACCTGGTGGCAGACGGAAACAGGCTCTATTATGATTGCGCCTTTACCGGGAATTACCCCAACCAAACCAGGTTCGGCAACAAAGCCCCTTCCGGGTATTGAAGCAGTTGTTTTAAATGAAGAAGGAAAAGAAGTTAAAACGGGGGGAGGATATTTGGCTATGAGAAAACCCTGGCCGTCGATGCTCCGCGGAATTTACGGCGATCCCGAACGATTTAAAAAAACGTATTTCCGTAAATGGAAAGACGTTTACTTTCCGGCGGATGGCTGCAAAGTTGACGACGATGGCTACTATTGGCTTTTGGGCCGTGTCGATGACATCATGCTGGTTGCCGGACACAACATTTCAACGATGGAAGTGGAGAGCGCGCTTGTGAGTCATCACTCGGTTGCCGAATCAGCGGTTATCGGAATTGCGGATGACGTCAAAGGCCAGGCAATTGCGGCCTTTGTGACCTTAAAGGAAGGACACACGCCAAGCAAAGAAGTTGAAGAGAGGTTAAAGGCGCACGTCGCGCATGCGATTGGCGCGATTGCCCGCCCGAGCAAGGTGCTTTTTACCGAAGACCTTCCCAAAACCCGCAGTGGTAAAATTATGCGAAGGTTACTGCGCGACGTTGCCGAGGGACGCGCGCTTGGTGACGTAACGACGTTGTCGGACACCAGCGTTATCGAAAAACTGAAAAAACGATACGAAGAGGAAAGTTGAAATAAATATATGTTGCTATGCCATCAATATTGGTGGTAGCGCATCTCGGTTCTTTAAGGGTAGTTTTACTTCTGCAATGCTTATTGCTCCAAGCTTCCTCTGTTACCCTATTTTCTTTCTCGTTTCTTGTCGAATGTCCTTTTGATTTTTTGTTAATGAATCGAATATGTGGACTCTTTCACCAAAGAATCCCGGTGTTTTCGCCATATTTTACCATTCATTAGCCACTTCCACCGGCTTTGCCTTATTTTACTTGGCTTGTATGTGTTTCCACCCAGACACGAATTACTTGCGTTCGTGCTTGAAATGCACAAAAAGCCTTCCAAAATTCTTGCTGTCTTTATCAATACGATGATAGAGTTTTTTTATATCAGGCCGCTCAAGGAAACGCAAGACAGCCTTCTTCAACTGCCCGCTTCCTTTTCCGGGTATGATTTCCACCAAAGCAATCCGTTTCTCAACGGCCTCAAAGATAATCCGGTTGAGCTCTTTTTCAATTAGAGAGCCCTTTTTACAAATATCGTGAAGGTCAAGCTTCAATTTCGCCATACAAAAGTTCCTTATGATAATACGCAGATGCTGCCATAGCATTCAGCCAGGTTTGGTCACTTTATTTCAAACAAATACTTACCATCTGTTTGCTCAGCTCCGCCTCACATACCTGCATCACTCTTGATGTAACAGACGCATGGCTTTATAACGGCGTAACTAAACTGACCTTGGAACCGGTTTTGCATTGGTAACTTGTTGGATGACCCGCTACCGAAATATTTTCGACCCGGAAACGAGTCCCATAATTCCATCTTTGCAGTTCTCGCATATAAATCCACGCTCAAGACCCGACCTTGAATCAAGATTTTCGTGAACTTTGACACAGGGGGGCAAGTTTAATTTTGTAGCGAGTGTTGTTGTTTCCAGCACGACGTCGAAATAGACCTACTCCCGGCAATTATTTGTCCATGCCTGGCCACGATACGTTTCTTTGATGTTTGATTTGATAAGTTCATTCTCAAGCGGCGCTAAATGCTGACAAACCATAAATTACCCTATAAGTTAGTCCCTTCTGATACTTTTTTGAATTTAGACATGAATAGACACGTTGAGTTTCATGCCTCAACCCAAAAGACTGAACTAAAATGGACATTATTAAGATCTCTTGGTGCACGGTGTTTATTGTCTTCAGAAGTGTCATAAGCGTATACGAGAATATTGGTGTCTATTACTTCCTCTTGCCTCTTTAATCTGAGATGGTCTTTCATTGCCGTTGCTGTGGCGATCTTCTTTGACATTGTTTGTTTGCATAACAAATACTCCTGTCATTTCATTTTTATCAAAATTTACAATATCTTATATCAGTTAGCAAATTGGAATCACTCTGATTATACCATAATCCCCGTCTCTGCAATATCCGGGTCTTGCTTCAGCGCCTTTTTAAACTTGTGTTCCTTATGCCATGCATTTATGCCGGGGATGATGAAGACGCTGACTAAGGCCATGGCCATGCCGCCGATGGAGGGGATGGCCATGGGTTTGGCGACCTCGGCGCCGGCGCCTGTTGATCAGAGGATGGGGACGAGGCCGATGAAGGTGGTGGCGGCTAAACAGTTGGGTTTCGTGCCTCAACCCAACCTTATAAACTAAATTTTTGGAGTTCCACGAGCAGTATGCCAGATTCTTGTAATTTCAATTGTTTTAGCTTCTTCATTAATTCTATAAATTATACGGTAGGAATGAAATATAAATTCGCGCAGTTTTTCATCATGGAATTCCGGAACACTTCTTCCTGAATTTGGAAATCGAGATGCCCTTTCCGCATAATCAAAATTTTTAATCCAAATTTCTCCGCAATTCCAGGGTCGTCTTCTGCAATAAACGTAACTATATCTTTAAGGTCTAAACGTGCTATTGGAGACCATACTATTTTGAAATCCATTCTTTTAATTCTTTCTTAATATCTTCATGTTCGATATAGTGTCCATCATCTAGTTCTTTCAACCCTTTGCGTACACCGGCAATAAAATCAAATCTATCTTTAATATCTTCCCATGTAACGTCATTAGGTAATGCCTTAATTGTTTCAATGGCGATTTCTTTTATCTTCATATTTCCTCCTTGTTTTTTCACTTTTTCTCCCTCTGCGTCTACCGCACCCTCTGCGGTGAACCGTCCCTAATATCTTATACCATTTAGCAAATAGAAATCAACCAGATTATACCATAATCCCCGTCGCCGCAACCCCCGGGTCGTGCTTCAGCACCTTCTTAAACTTGTGTTCCTTATGCCAGGCGTTCAGGCAGGGGATGATGAAGACGCTGACTAAGGCCATGCCGCCTATGGAGGGGATGTCCATGGGTTTTGCTACCTCGGCGCTGGCGCCTGTTGTCCAGAGGATGGGGACGAGGCCGATGAAGGTGGTGGCGGCGGTCATGATGCAGGGACGGATTCTTCTCGTGCCTGCCATGAGGATGGTGTCACGGATGTCCTGGACGCTTTTCATTTTTCTTTCGCCGAACAGGTCGTTAATATAGGTGGTGATGAGGACGGAATCGTCGTCCACGATGCCAAAGATGGAGATGAAGCCTACCCAGACGGCGACGCTGAAGTTGTAACCAAACAGGTATTGGAGCCAGACACCGCCCGCAATAGACGTTGGAATCCCGGCAAAGAGGATGAAACAGCTACTTCATTTCAGGGATTTCATCAAGTCTTTATCCATGAGCATTATAAACCACAACACCCTTCTCCACGATTTCGCCGCAAATTTCAAAATAGTCTGATTTTTCCAACTCGTCTTCCGTAAAACCAATAGGGGCTACATTTTTACTCTTTAAAAGGGTTGAACGGATGTGAAACCAACCACAACCGATTATAGCTATCAGCAACTCTTGGGTTTCTCGCCTCGATCTGACCTTAAACATTTCTTAACTGTTTTAATAAGTGTTCATATTCAGAATGAGTGCCAATCCAGAACCAAATCATTTCATGCTCAGTAAGAATACCGACTGCCCGATAATCCTTTGT
>Ga0315281_10001273_pt1 | contig 36986 bp, 37 predicted proteins | sample YL17G07_0_MG_FD_204540 | JGI IMG/M metagenome (GOLD analysis project Ga0315281, IMG submission 204540) | Sediment microbial communities from Yellowstone Lake, YNP, Wyoming, USA - YL17G07_0 | ecosystem: Environmental > Aquatic > Freshwater > Lake > Sediment | place: USA: Wyoming | collected...
AGTGGCCATCGGAGAAGAGGATATCCAAAAATGGCTTGCCCCTCTTGTCCACAGGCACGAATCTTGTTTCAATACACCTTTTCCGACCAATACCTTTGTCTTTCTGGATGAAGACCCTAAACTCTTGAAAGAAAGCGAAAAGGAAGAGCCTGGGTTTTTGGTCACAGATATTTATGGCTTGTTGGGATTTAAGAAATTAGGGTTATCCGCTGCCGATGCCTGCGGTCTGTTAAGAGAATGTGCAAGATATGGTATCGATGCCGTCGCTGTTGCGGAGTTGAGCCAGAAAGCAGGCAAGAAGAAACCTGATGAGATTAAAAAGTCCTTTTCTGGATTGAAAGGGTCTCTGGAGAATATAGGAAAGGGAACGTTCAGCCCCTGGTGTCCGAATTTCGGTCACCCCGCTGGCGAATGGGAAAGAAGGCAGGCCGTGGCCTACATTTTCGGGATCCATCCTATCTTTGCCATGATGGCTCCTGAGCTGAGTGAAGAAAAATTGATTGAACTGGCCAATGTTGGGACCGGATTAGGATTTACTTCAGAAACCCTGAACAAAGTGATCGCGGATATTTCAAAGTGATTTTAAAAATGGTTTGAGAATTTGGCAGTTCCATAGAGCCGTTTGGCCATTAAAATACAAACATGTCTCTTATTTCAAATCATGATTTCCCTCCGTATTCCCCCTCCCTAGGAATTTATACGGGCAGCGGTGCCTCTCATTCTTGGCTCTGGTTCGTTGAAATCCTTGACAGAATGGGCTTTTATAATGTCCATTTTGTTGGCGAGAAAGATATCCTTTCAAACGCATTAGAGGCCATGAACGTTTTGCTCATGTCAGGAGGAGATACCTTTGCCATGGCTGAAGGCCTTGGGAAAGAGGGCTCGGATAAACTGAAGAGTTTTATAGAAGGAGGAGGACTCTATATCGGTACCTGTGCTGGAGCCTATCTTCCCCTGAAATCCTCCATGAATTTCCTGAACCAATTTAATTTTATCAATGTGAAGATCTCGAATATTTCACGAAGACTTTCAGAGACCGAACGAAGCTCATTTCAGAAGTATGCGTGCAGCTCTTATGGTTGCGATTTCGTCTTTCATGTTGTCAGGGAGGACGTCGCTTTAAAAATGATGAATGGTTATCAAGACAATGGAAAAAGAGAGATGGTCGCTCCCCTTTTTGGGGGGCCATCGATGCTCCCATCGGAAGATATCGAACCCATTGCCACTTATCAGGGGTTTACAAAGAAGACGAAATTTCTTGTCGAAGAAGGGTTGGCTGAGAGAACCTTGATTGGAAACATTGCCGTGGCTAAGAAGTCGATGGGGAAAGGTCATCTCTATATCTTCGGACCCCATTTTGAGCATCCCGATTATCCTTGGTGTAACCTTTTTCTTGCAGAGCTGATTCGCAATAACCAGAATGGGAGGCCTCCCCAGGTTCAAAAAGATTTTTCTGGGAATCCAATCAAAGGGGAGGCATTGAGAGAGTTATTGAAAGATTTGAAGAGGGAACTGAGCAATTCGCGAATTATGGCTTCGGGCATGGATGACCTTTCTGTAAGTTGGTTGATCGGAAATAAATATTATGAGCCGGAAAAGATAAGCGTTTTTATAAACACGGTTTGGAATAAGCTGAAGGATCTGGAGTCCATGTCTGGTTTGGAGGTGGAGAAAGAATCGTTACTACGATGTATAGAGATTTCCAAAGAGATCACAAAAGAGATCAGGACCATCAAATCGGGGATGAGAGAACAGGATGATGCCACCTCTCTTGCAGCGGAGTTGTTTTTGGATTTGAAGACATTGTCTTCGAACTTTTTTAGGTTATACTTTGGAGCGAAGAGAAATCAGGCTTTGAACTGTCCCGTGGGAGAATAAGTGAGCAAGATCAAATACGGCATGGTCATAGATCTTCGCCGGTGCATAGGCTGCCATACGTGTGAAGTGGCCTGCAAAATGGAGAACAAGGTTCCCCTCGGCGTATGGCCGGCGTGGGTCAAACAGATCGAGAAAGGATCCTATCCGAATGTAAGGAAATCATTTCTACCCCTCCTCTGCGATCACTGTGACAACCCGAGCTGTGTCACCGTTTGTCCGACCAAAGCTTCGTTTAAACGGAAAGATGGCATCGTCATCATCGATCCCCATACCTGTATCGGATGCGGGTATTGTATGATGGCATGTCCTTATGCGGTCCGGTATATCCATCCTATCCAAAAGATTGTTCAGAAATGTTCTTTCTGTTCGCACCGGATAGATGCGGGACTCAAACCTGCCTGCGTGGAAGCATGTGCCACAGGGGCAAGGATATTCGGAAATCTTCTCGATCCGAGGGAGGAAGTGGCGATTCTTAAAAATACGCATCCTGTTCAGACGATCAAACCCGAATACGGAACGCACCCCAATATTTACTACATCGGTTTGGATAAAGATGCCGTCTCCTCTGTCGGTAAACCCCGTTAGAAGGTCTCTGATCTTCCAACGGGACAACCAGCGGGGCTTTCTAACGGAGTAAAGGGAAAAGAGTAGTCTCATCATGATTGATATTTTGTACAATGTGGAACATCAAGAGGCTGCAGGCATCTTAATCGCCGTCTATTTCTATCTAACAGGAATCAGTGCGGGGTCCTTTATCCTCTCCACATTGGCCTATGTATTTGGTCAGACGAGATATAAGCCGATTGGAAAGATCGCCGTGATCCTGGCGACCGTCGTTCTGATCATTGCTCCGATGGCATTGCTCATCCATGTGGGAAGACCCTTTCGGGCCTGGAGACTCTTTTACAACATTAATTTCACCTCCCCTATCTCCTGGGGTTCATTTTTACTCACCCTCTATCCGATCAACTGCATTATCTATGGGTATTATATCTTTAAGAACAACCCCAAGATGACAAAGCTTTTTGGGACCATCGGTATTCCTCTGGCGGTTTCTGTTCATGGATATTGCGGATTTATCCTTGGCTTTGCCAAGGCAAGGCATCTCTGGAATACAGCCCTGATGCCCATCTTATTTCTCGTCTCGGCTATCGTATCGGGAATTGCATTGGTGATCTTTGTGGTCTATATCAGAGACAAGTTTTTCTCCCAGGAACGAAAAGCGAACGAAGAACTGATCTTTGACCTTGCAAAATTGATGGGGGGTTTTCTCCTCCTCGATCTCTTTCTGGTATTGAGTGACGTACTCATCCTGTTGGCCGGTAATGAGAATGCGATTAAGGCAGGCTGGCTTCTCTTGACCGGCAAATTTGCCATCCCATTTTTGGGCATTGAGAATGGGTTGGGCAAGGTACTGCCTGCGATTCTAATATTTTCGACCAAGCTCAGGACGGTCAATCGAATGGTATGGGCCTCTTTTCTGGTGATGTTCGGCATACTTATTATGAGACTGGTCGTGGTTCTTGCAGGAGAATTTTATCCCTTGATATAAGGATGGAGAATGGTTGAATTCACCCGTCGAATCTTTTTAAGGAATGGGATTCTTGGGGCGGCTGGCCTTGCCTTGGGGAGCCCATTGGACAAATACCTCTATGCCTTAGAAACAGATGGGGATCTTTATTCCTTTCAGAAGGCCATCCAACCCTTCACACTCATCCCTTCTATTTGCCATCAGTGTCAAGCCGGGTGCGGCTTGCTTGGGATGGTCGTGGACGGAGAACTCATCGGTGTATTGGGCAATCCTCGATATCCCAATAACAAAGGAGGGCTTTGCACCAGGGCCATTGGAGGAGTCAATCTTGCCTATGACCCAGAGAGAATCCTCTATCCCTTAAAGAGAAAAAAGGAGAGAGGTGGCGATCAGTGGGAGAAAATATCCTGGCAGGAGGCCATCCAAGAGATCGCATCAAGGTTGGCAGAATTAAGATCAAAGGGACAAAACCAGAGGTTTGTGGTTCAAATGGGAATGGATGAGGGTGCTACCCCGGTCAAAAGCCTTCTCAAAAAGATTGGCCCTCCAACATTGATCGATGAACTTTATCTGCGCGATCTCAACCGGATCAAGGCTCATGAGTTGGTATGGGGAGAAAAAGGGGGTGTGGCCGATGTAGCTCATAGCCAATTCATCCTCAACTTCGGTTCCAATCCCTATGAGAGCCATGAAAATTATATTCCCTTTGTTCAGAGGCTCATCTCAGCAAGGGTCCAGAATCATGCCAAACTCGTCACCTTTGATGTCAGGCTTTCCAACACAGCTGGCCGGAGTGATGAGTGGTACCCTGTCAGGCCTGGAACAGATATGACTGTCATTCTGGCCATCTGTAAACAGATATTGGACCGTGGCCTTGCAGACAAAGCCTTTTTGACTCAATGGACCAATCTTTCACCCGATCAGATTCTTTCTTACTTAGCACCTTATACGCCCCAGATGGCTGAAAAAGAGAGCGGTGTGCCTGCCAAAGAGATCATCAAGATTGCCAGTGACTTTGCAACCTTTAAACCATCTGTTGCCTTTTGCGGAAGCGGCTTAACCCATCAACCTTCTGGGACTTATCATCAGATGGCCACCCTTCTTCTCAACACTCTGGTGGGAAACATCGATCAAAAAGGAGGATACTGCCTTCCGAGAAGAGTCCGTTTTGAAGAACCTGAACTCCCTTCCATCACTTCCGGGATTGATCATCTGATTGATCAAGAAAAAAGATCGATCGGCCTCTACCTCACCTATCTTTCAAGCCCGGTCTATGCAGACCCCTCTGGGAAGAGAATTGGAGAGATATTAAAGGATGAAAAGCTAATCCCTTTTTATGTCGCAGCCGATACCCATGTTACAGAGACCTCCCTCTTCGCGGATATCATCCTTCCCGTAGCAACGCAATTCGAAAGTTGGGGATTGGATTCGAGACCGGCCATGGATAGGGTTCCCTACATCGGTCTCCGGCAGCCTCTTATAAAACCAAGAGGTGAGACACTCTCTTTCTACAGTCTCCTTGGCATGATCGGAAAGAAGATCGATAAAGGTATGGAACTGGATGAAAAGGGATATATCAAGGCGCAACTGAAGAAGATGAAGGGTTTTGAAGGAATCGATGGGATAAAGCGTTTGGAAAAAGAGGGATTCTGGATGGATCCAAGTTTGAGTCCGTCCTATGAGTCATACCGGCCATCAGGTTTTAAGACCCCCTCCCGAAAGATGGAGCTTTACGCTTCAGGACTTAAAAAGGAAGGGCTCTCTCCGTTCCCGACGTATAAAGAATATAAAGAAAATGATAAAAAATTGGATTTAAATAACGGGGAGCTATTCTTAACGACCTTTAGCAAAAATGTAGCATCGCAATACAACCCGAACTCGAAATGGCTCTCCGAGATCTTTCATGAGAACCCACTTTGGATAAACGAAAAGACTGCCCAAAAGCTTGGACTTAAAGAGGGAGATAAGGTAGAAATCCAATCCAAAGGGATGAAGGCAACTGTTTCCGTTCACTTAACCCAATCCGTCCATCCGGAGGTGGTGGCCATTGCAAGAGACCTTGGTCATTGGGCCTACGGGAATGTCGCAAGAGGTAAGAAATTCAAAAGCCCAGATGAAGATACTTCCCTCATCTGGTGGGGCCAGGGTAAGAGTTTCCATGTGAACTGGCTGATCCAGGAGGAGAGAGATAGGGTGAGTGGTGGCACGGGTTGGATGACTACGGTGGTAAAGATAAAGAAGAGTGGTGGATAATGGTTCGTCTAACTTTATCACAAAAGGCATGGTTAATCGGCATCGGGATGGCGGGGATATTTCTTGCCGTCAATCTCATCTTCGTCCTCATCGGCTACTCGACCAATAATCCCTCTGAATGTAAGACCTGTCATTCAGGGTCCTACAAGCTTTGGAAAGAGAATAAGGCTCATAGGCAGAGTATCACCTGCACCTTTTGCCACAGCAGCCATTCGAGCAGCCAATTTGCCTATGCCGCGAGCAGATTCTCCAATATGCCCAAAGCATTGGATCAAGACTGCATCAAATGCCATAAGAACTACATGGAAGAGAAGAAAAAGAAGATCCTGGTCTTTGCAGAGCAATTAGATGAGGAGGGGGGAAAGGTCGTAAAGGTCTTTGGCCCCTGGAATCTAAAAGACATTACCTGCAGGAGCAAATTCTCTTGTATTGTCTGCCATAAAAATATTGCTCATGATCGGGGTCTTTCTCCCTCCAACCTTCCGAGAGTGGATTACTGTGCCGATTGCCATTACCATCGTGCAAAGGATCCTTTCTCCCAGGTTTCTCCGAGGCCGAGATTGGTCTTTGTTGAAAATGGGAAGAAAATGATATCCCCGGCGATTCGATAGGAGAAACGAATGCAGAGGAGATGGATAAGGTTATCACTGGCTGTCTTTTTGGTAGGGGGCCTCTTTTTGATGATCCATGCTCAGGCCTTTGCCAGTGAACCTTACGTGAAACAGACCAAAAAGGACTGCATGGAATGCCATGTCGATAAGTACTACCCGGGCAAAGACTTCTTCCGGGCAGAGACCCAGACGAAATGGCATTATCACTGGTGGGCCTTCAGCCTTTTTCTTTTTGTATTTTGTGCAGGAGTACTGGGGAAGGTCTATGTCTGGAGTTTAGGGCATGGGAAAGTCCTTTCAAGGGAAGAGATCGAACAGAAGAGGATAGTCAATTTTTTATTTTTTGAAGCCGTTCTCCAGAGAAAACTCTTCAAAGAGAGTCGATTAAGATGGTTCATCTATTTATCCGAATCGTTTGGATTTATGGCACTCTTTTTCGTATTTCTGGTTTTTGTTTTTACCCGGTTTGTCTTTAAGATAGATTTTTTTATCACAGGGGCTGGTGGTTTGATCTTAGCGTTCTTGATGGATTTCTTAGGACTCCTCATCTTGAGTGGAACGATCGCCTCCTTTATCCGAAGATCCATCAAACGTCCCAACATGATCACGGAGAGGGAGGATATTCTGGCTGTTTTGCTTTTATTCTTGATTGTCGTTACCGGCTTTCTCCTTGAGGGCTTTCGGATGGCTGTCTTGCCCGTAACCTTTGAGTCCTATTTTTCCTTTGGGGGGTTGGCCCTGGCCAGCCTGTTTCGGCAGATCCCTCTGGCCTGGACCGATATTCATTTTTATACCTGGATCGTTCATGCGACCCTCGTTTTCATATTTTTGGCCTATATCCCTTTCAGTAAATTTATTCATTTCATTGCCTGTCCGGTTTCGATTCTGGCCTCCTCTTCCGATCCTCAAGGATAAATCATGTGAAGGAGTGGAAAGAAGTGGAAGAAGTGCAAGAGATTAAGGAAGAGCCAAAAGAAATTAAAGAAGAAGTAAAAGAGATTAAGGAAGAAGTGAGAGAAATTAGGATCGACAACTTCGATAAGATCAGGATCCTGGAGTTGGATGCCTGCACCAATTGCGGGGAATGCATCAAGTGGTGCCCGGTGATCGAGGCAGCTCCAGAGCTCACCCTCTCTATTTCGCCCCCGGCCAAGATCAGGAAGCTCAAAAAGATCCTCACTGCCCAGTACGGCCTGAGGAGGATCCTCTTTGGCAAAAAGGATAATTTTTTTAACCGTCTTTTTAGAACCCCTACGATCACCAAAGAAGATATGGAACATTTTATTATTGATGTTTATGCCTGTACGACATGCAGACAATGTCACATGGTCTGCCCAGCCCATATTGAGACCGTTGAATTGTGGGAGAGGGTGAGGAGGTCTTTGGTCGACGCAGAATACGGTCCTCTTGAAAATCATAAGGCTCTAATATTGAGCTCGCGAGCCTATGATGACCCTTGGCAGCAACCGAGGAGCAATCGGGCGAGATGGACAAAGGTGGCAAAAAAAGAGGGAAGGATTAAAGAGGTTCCTAAAACCATTAAACCACCCCAGGGATTGGCACCTCCTAATCCACCGATCAAAAGAAAATTTTAAAAGAGAAGGAAGCTCAGGCAACATGACGGAAGAGAAAGAAAAAGATCTGGATCAGGCGGCTGGGACCAAAGAGGTCGAGGCAGTTGAGCGGACGGAGAAGATAGAAGAGCGGGCAAGCAAATTGATGGAAGAAAAACAGATCCAGAGCGCTGATTCAATTGACGTCCTTTATTATGCAGGATGTACAGCCTCTTATGATATCAATGTGAAAGAGGTGGGGATTAACACCCTTAATATCCTCGACGCCATAGGGATTAAGTTTGGGATCTTGGGGACGGAAGAGAAATGTTGCGGAAGTCCATTTCTCCGGATCGGAGACTACGAATTTGAGAGACTGGCAGAGTATAACATCAGGCTGTTCAATTCATTGAACGTGAAGATGCTGATCACAGCCTGTGCAGGGTGTTACCGTACCATCAGTGTGGATTATAAGAAGATGGGTACCCTCAATATGGAGGTCTTGCACATCTCGCAACTCTTGTTGAGGTTGATCAAGGAGAAAAAGATAGAGCTGAAGCAAGAGGTTCTCTCCAAGGTGACTTATCATGATCCTTGTCATCTGGGCAGACATAGTAATGTCTATGATACCCCCAGGGAGATCCTTAAAGCCATACCGGGTTTGGAATTCGTTGAGATGGATCGCATCCGAGAGTTTTCCCGCTGCTGCGGAGCAGGGGGGGGATTTAAAGCAGGCTTTTCTGATATTCAAAACAGAATGGCTCAAGAAAGAGTCAAGGATGCAGAGAAGACGGGCGCGGAGCGTTTGGTCACGACCTGTCCATTTTGTTATCAGGGATTGCAAATAGGGATCACTGCCCTAAAATCAAAACTCAAGATGACGGACCTCAGTGAATTGGTCGCCCTTTCCATGGGAATTGGAGCAAAGAGTTAATCCCCGCACACTATTTGGACTGTCATTGTGAGGAGTGCCTGCCTGCGGTAGGCAGGAAACAACGAACAATCTCTTGCTATTGTTTTTATGCGATGGTTGATGAGGAAATAAAGATTTCTAAGTTTCAAAAATTTTCCTACTGGTTGACTGAAACAGATTTCCACTCCCTGAAAGAAAACCTAAGCCCAAAAGGAAACGACTTCTTTGCAAGTAGAAGGGCAGTCTGTGTGCCATTGTCCACGGAGGTGGAGATCGGCTTTGTGCCTCCCGATGCCTGGGGCAAATATCCCTTTTGCAGGAGGCCGTTATCCTGGTATAAAGCCTCACCCTTTGTAGGCAGGATCTTGGTGGTCAGTTCCTTTGATCTTGACGAATATCATTTTTCCCCTGAAACGGTTATTCAAGAAAGTGATTTTAAGCCTCCCAAACTTCCTGACCGGGAGGGGAAGCTGAAACTGATTGAACAGGAAAGTTATCAAAAAGCCAAACCTGACGAATGGGAAAATATTGATGCAGAAGGTCCTGAACTCCACAATCAGTGGTTGAAAATGATGGGTCTGAGAGGGGTTTCCTACGAGGAGTTATTCATTACCCATTGTGCCAATCATGCCAATTTCATTGAACCGACCTATTTTATCGTCGAAAAGAATGAGCCTGTTCCTTATTCCATTGATAAGACCTCCCATATCTGCTCAGCCTGTCTCGAATTTTTTAATATTATCGGAACTCGATTCAAAAAGAAGATGGTCGTCCCCTGTCCAGGGGCTGTTCTCTTTGCCGGGATGGCCGCCAATCGGTATTATGAAGTCCTGATGCCTTGACTGTTTCAGAGAATAGATTGATAATCCGATTTTTAGAGGGAAAGGTTGGATGAAAAAGATAGTCTTATTGATCTTAGTTAATCTATTATTCTCTACCGCGATCGCCCACGGACAACCTGTTCGGATCGCCTATCTTCAGAGCGATATCCATCAACTCCCCTGCTGGGTGGCTTTGGAGAAAGGGTTTTTTAAAAAAGAGGGAGTGAAGGTGGAAGTGGCTGGTATCTTCAAGGCAGGACCTGAATTGATGAGCGCCTTTGCTGCCGGAGCCTTGGACATGGGGTATGTGGGAGTTGCCCCCGCTACCACAGCCGTGGCAAACAAAACAGCCAGGGTGGTTGTCTTGGCTCAGGTCAACACCGAAGGATCAGCGATCGTTGTCAAAAAGGATGGGAAGGTCCAAAACATTCCAGAATTGGTGGGGAAAATTGCGGCTGTTCCTGGACATGCGACCGTACAGGATTCTCTCTTCCGAAGAGCCTTGTTAAAATTCAAGACCGAGCCAGATCAGGTCAAGATTATGGTCTTGAAACCACCCGAGATGATCGGGGCTCTGAGAACCGATCAGATTGATGCTTTTATTGCATGGGAGCCTTATCCGGCCAAAGCAGTCACCATGGGAGTAGGGAGGATACTGGCTTCCTCTCGTGACATCTGGAAAGACCATCCCTGTTGTGTGCTGGCAGCGGATGTAAAATTCCTGGAGATGCAGCTGGAAAAAGCTAAAGGTGTGGTGCGCGGTCATGTAAAAGCCATCGATTTCATTCGTCAACATCGTGACGAGGCCATCAAAATTGGTATGAAATATACAGGGATGGATGAAGCATCCATCCGGATGGCGATGGAAAACGTCAATTATACTCCTGTCCTCAGTGTCGAAGGTGAAAAAGAATATGTCGATTTTTTGACGAAACTGAAATATATAAAAGTGGAGGATGTACAAAATTTTGTGGATCGGTTTATGAGACCTGAGTTTGTCAAAGAAATAATCAAGAAATGAAAAAGGAGCATTTCCTACTACCTCTGTTACTGATCTTGATCTGGCAGGGCTTATCTTCTATCCAGGTGATCCCTTCCTATAAACTTCCCTCTCCGGTTGAGATTCTCTTAGGCCTTAAAGATCTTCTAATTTTGGGAGTGCCGCCTGGGAATCTTCTCCACAATCATGTACTTTATAGCCTTTATCGGGTTGCCCTGGGCTATGCCATAGCAGCCTTGCTGGCTATTCCTTTGGGGCTCTTGATGGGATGGTCAGCCGGGCTCCTGAGAATGATTCGGCCTCTCTTTGAATTGGTCAGGCCCATTCCACCCCTGGCTTGGATTCCCATTGCTATCTTGTGGTTTGGTATCGGGATAAAATCCGCAGTCTTTATCATTTTCCTGGGAGCTTTTTTCCCAATCCTCTTGAATACGATTTCTGGAGTTCTATCCATCCATCCCATCTTGATCGAGGCTGCTCGGACTCTGCATGCGAGGGAAAAGGATATCTTTCTTAAAGTTTTACTTCCCGGAGCAGTTCCTTCCATTTTTGTGGGAATGCGAATTGGTATCGGCATTGGATGGATGACCTTGGTGGCGGCGGAATTCACAGGGGTTAAGGAAGGTTACGGACTGGGGTATATGATTATGACTGCCCGGGATATCCAGAGACCGGACGAAATCCTGGCAGGGATGCTGGTGATTGGGGTGATTGGTCTGTTGATCGATATCGGCTTGAGGGCAATAGAATCAAGAATGATCAAGTGGCAATAAGGGAGACTCCTTTGGGTTTAGATTTTTTAGAACTGAGTAAAACCTTTCCGGGCAAGGGCGTAAGAGAGAGCGTCCACGTCCTCGAAAATATCCAGCAACGGATTGAGAATGGACGGTTTGTCTCAATCATCGGTCCAAGTGGCTGCGGAAAGACGACTCTACTGAGGATCATCGCCGGCTTGGAAAAAGCATCGGCAGGCAAAGTCCTTTTGGACGGGAAGGAGTTGGCTCAGGGAACAGAAGAAGTTGGATTGGTATTTCAGGAATATGCTCTATTCCCTTGGAGGACGACACTCCAGAATATTGAGATGGGACCTGAGATCAAGGGAGTGGAGAAGGAGAAAAGGCGTTCGAAGGCGATGGAATATATCAAGATGTTTAATTTGAATGGGTTTGAAAACCGATACCCACGAGAACTTTCAGGCGGTATGAAGCAGCGAGTCGCCATTGCTCGGACCTTGATCATGAATCCACGAGTCGTCTTGATGGACGAACCTTTCGGTTCCCTGGATAGTCAAACCCGAAATGCGCTCCAAGAATTTTTGCTCAGGATCTGGGGAAAGAGGGGAGATACTATTGTCTTTGTGACGCACAATGTGGACGAGGCTGTTTTTCTCAGTGATCAGATCATTGTTCTTTCAAAGAGACCTGCCCGGATCGTTAAGACTTTTGAGGTGGGACTTCCAAGGCCAAGAGATCGAACCGGTCAGGAATGTAATGAGATCAGGAGAGAGGTTCTGAAGGTATTAAGCGAGGAGATAAAGTAGAAAGGAAGGGTGGTGGACATGAAGATCGTTGGAATATCTTGTAGCCCTCGCAAAGGGAAAAGTACGAAGTTCGCTTTAGACGTCTGTCTTCAAGCCGTAAAAGAAACGGTTCCAGATGTAGAAACTATGCTCATCGAACTTTCAGAGTTGAAGATCAACGGTTGCTTGGCCTGTGACAAATGTATGAAGGTTTTGGAATGCAGTCAGGAAGATGATTTCCCAAAGATGATCCCCATCCTCTCTGACCCAGAGTTAGCAGGGCTGGTGGTGGCCACACCTGTCTATTTTGGATCCATGACGTCACAGTGTAAGGCTTTCTTGGACCGATGTGTCATGTTCAGAAGGAATGGATTTGTGCTTCGTAACAAGGTGGGCGGTGTCATCGCTGTAGGAGGGTTTAGAAGCGGCGGGCAAGAGCTGACGATTCAGTCCGTTCACGCTGCCATGCTGGTTCAGGATATGGTGGTGGTCAGTGAGGGTAAACCCACATCACACTATGGGGCCACCTTATGGAGTGGCCATCCGGATGGAATTGAAAAGGATACCTTTGGTTTGGAGACCGCACGAAATCTTGGTAAGCGAGTGGCCGAAGTTGCCGTCAAGATGCACAGATAGATGATTCGCGAACTCATCACTGAACTCCAGAGTTTTGGTTTACGTTTTCAGGGGCAACTCTTACAGCGAAGAGGAGGGGCGGGTCCGGCTGAAGGCGGTACTTTTTTAATTAGTGAAATTCCAGTAAGTCTCCCCATCAGCAATGAGTATGTTTCCAAGTCTCCTTATGTCTTAAGAGAAGAAGGAGGCCAGTCGCTGATTTTTAAGGATGAGAAGGCGGTCTGTCATGTCAATTTCATAGAAAGGCCAAGATTTTATGATCATTCAACTGAGGAAGGTATTCCTTATACAAAGATCGCCCTGCTTCACGGGAAGGATTGCCTCGCTACCTCTGTGATTCAGACCTGTACCTATTGGCATTCAAAAGAGAGATGCCGGTTTTGTGGAATTGAGCTGTCTCATAAAAGCGGCCAAACCATAAAGATTAAGACTCCTGACCAACTATCTGAAGTGTCTCGTAAAGCCAAAGAACTTGACTCAATCCAGCACATCGTTTTGACCACTGGAACAGTTCAACCACCCGGGAAAGAAATCTCTTACTTGATCCCCTGCGCTGCAGCCATCAAAAAGGCCACGGGTCTGCCCATCCATGCGCAGTTCTGTCCTCCATCCAACATGGACGGGCTTCGTGAATTGAAAGACGCTGGAGTAGACACAGTGGGGATTCACATTGAAAGTTTTGATTTTGAGACGCTGTCCCAGATCGCTCCGGCCAAAGCATCGATGGGTCTTGAAAGGTACAAGAAGGCATGGAAAATGGCGGTGGAGATCTTCGGTCCCAATCAGGTCAGTAGTTTCTTGATTGTGGGTCTTGGAGAAAAAAGGGATTCGATTATTTGGGGAAGCAAATTTTTGGCAGATCTTGGTGTCTACCCTTTTGTGGTTCCCCTGAGACCTATTCCCGGGTCGATCATGGAAAATGTTTTGCCACCCGACCCAGAAGAGATGAAGCGCATTTACGAAGAGGTTGCTTGTATATTAAAGAGGAAAGGACTTTCTGCTTCCCGGTCTCTTGCTGGCTGTGTCCGTTGTGGAGCTTGCTCGGCCTTACACACTTTTGAACAAGTGACGGATTGTTTGATCTGTCATCCTGCTAGGACTGGAGTTGAGCAAGAGAGAGCCTTTGAAATTCGAAAGGAGGTCTTTGTCCTGGAACAGGAACTTTTTTCAAATTCTGATGCCGATGAGAATGATCCGAAAAGCATCCACCTAGTAGCAGAATGGAATAATCAGGTAGTGGGAACGGTGCGTGTTTTTCCAGTGAATCACAACGGGCACTGGATCGGTGGAAGGCTGGCAGTAAGAAAAGGGTTCAGAAATACAGGTGCAGGCGAATTATTGGTTCGGGAAGCCATTGAATGCGTTAAGAACCGGGGTTGCACCAAATTTACGGCCCACATCCAAGTTGAAAATGTTTCCTATTTTTCACGATTAGGTTGGAGAGTTATTGAGCCTTTGAAAGAATATTTTGGCAAACCGCATCAGATCATGGAAGCCAATCTGGAAGACATATGAAATCCCAAATTCTTCTTTAGTCATTAAGTCACTGGGTAATTAAGTCATTCAATGACCGATGACTTATTGACCTATTGACACAGTAACTTTGCTACTTGGTGCTTAATTCAGAAACCATAGCAAGAGAAAGATTCGTATGAACATCGATTTGTCTCAACTCATTGAAAGGATCCGCAATTACGAGGGGCTGTTGCGTAAGCAGCCCATCGAGAATGTTTTTGATAAACTCGTTCTACATGGTCAAGCAGGTCCTCAGTTACCCAACTATGGCGATGATGCAGCAGTGATTCCATGGAAAGATGGGTTTCTCCTTCTTGCAGCCGACGGCATCATGACCCGATTGTTGATCAACGAGCCCTATGCAGCAGGAAAAGCATCGGTGATGGTTACAGTCAACGATATTTATTCCATGGGTGGAAGACCCTTGGCTATGGTGAATGTTCTTGCAAGCGGGGATGAAAATCACCGGGCTCAAGTGGTCGAGGGAATAAAGAAGGGTTGTGAAAAATTGAAGGTTCCTATGGTGGGCGGCCACCTGCATCCTGATGCTCCTGGGAATTCTCCTTCTTTGGCTGTTGCTATTTTGGGTTATGCCAACAAGTTACTGCGGAGTCATTTAGCAGAGGCAGGAGATGATCTCATTCTTGCGGTGGACCTCAAAGGTGATAAAGGCTGTCAATCTGTGGTGAGCTGGGATGCCAATTCTGGAAAGACTCCAGAAGAGTTGCTTCATCGTCTGGAGGCGTTACCCACCATTGCAGAAAGGGAATTGGCTCAAACATGCAAGGATGTGAGCAATGCAGGGATCTTAGGAACTATTTCCATTATGATAGAAAACTCCGGCAAAGGTGCTATCATTAAACTTGATTCCATCCCCAAACCCGCTGAGATTGAATTGCCCGATTGGTTGGTTTGTTTTCAGAGTTTTGGATTTGTTCTCTCCGTCACTCAAAAAAATTCTGAGGCAGTCATTGCATTATTTAAGGAGAGAGAAATTACTGCCGCTATCGTTGGTAAAGTTACTGAGCAGCCAACGATTATCTTAAAAAATGGACCGGAATCCAAAGTTCTTTTTGATTTCAGAAAAGATAAGATCACTGGGATTGTCTACGAACCATCGCCTCCCCCATAAGGTCGATGTCAAGTCCCTTTAATATGCGGATAGCCAGATGGGCTACCTCCTCTGCTTTCTGCCTGGCTCCGGGGATACCGGCGGTCAGAAAGGCAGCATCCTCCGCCGTCCTGGCGGCATCGGCCGGAGATGCCTTGCCCAGCACGGCGGCAACCGCGGCGGGGACGGTGATATTGAGGATATTATTACCGGCGGTGCTCAACTCTCTCAGCGGGCGGGAGGCCAGGGAGACCACCTGCCTGAATTTGGGGTCATCCTTCTGCGTGACGTCGGAGAGCACCTTCGAGGTCATGTCTTCGAGAAGCGTCCTCTCGCCGTCAAGGCTCACCTCAATATCGACGTAGGCATCAAGACTCCACCACCGGCTGAGCTTGCCCTTGCTGCCCCTGGAGCCCAGCTTCAGTATCTTGATGACCACCTGCTTGCCTAGCGCATTGGACAGGAGCCGGGAGCACCTCTGTTCCACCAGGCGCTGCCTTTCTTCATCCAACTCACGCACGATATCAGCCAGCCGGCGCCCGCTGGTCAGGCCCTGGTATGTCTTCAGGGCGCGCCGGTATAGGGCAAAACCGCGCATAGGTTCGCTGGCCTGTATCATCAACCTGGTTACCGGCCCGCGCCGCACCTGCTCCGCCTTTCGGGCCACGGTGTTTACCCCGAGCATGATTGTTTCCGGGTCGAAGGAGAAATCGCCCCTGCTCGTCATGATAGCCACCGCTTTGTCGAAGTCGAACTGGCAGTGCAGTAGAAGCTTCATCGCCAGCGCGGCGTCTTCGCCGTGATGGGCGTGTGAGCGCGAGACCATGGTCAGGCCGCTGGCCGCCTCCTTGAAGATGCCCAGGGCATCGTGCATTGCGATGATGCCGACGACCGAAGGTCCGCCAATGTCCTTCAGGATGAGGCCGATATCGCCGACCAGGTTGGCGGTATCATAAACTTCGTCCGTGCCGAACACGTGCATCTCTTTGGGCAGCCCCGCCTCCTCCGCTGCAGCCCTTCCCACGGCACGGGCTGACCCCCTGGTAAAGCCGCACTCACCATCGGGCAACCAGGCATCGGGGTGAATTATCTCCAGTGCCGCGGCCGAGCCCAGAAGCGCCGCCGATAGCGGTGCTGGCGCCGTGCCCGTGGCTGCCATGGCATCGATGACGGCACGGGTACCAATGCGGCCGGCGTTTTTGGCAATCTGGGGAAAGGCAATCTCCTCCCCGAATGGGCCGTGTCCGAATATCGGCCCCAGCCCGGGCGGTAACCTCTCTCCCTTAATTTCGGTGAGCTTGCCCTGTGCCATAGCTTGGTATATCGCCTGGACGGCGGCGAAGCCGGAAACCTTATTGCCTATCTTGATGCTCGGTATGGCTGCCACGCCGCAGCGGTCGACCCCGGCAGCTATCCGGGCCATAGCCCCCAGCTTGCGGCTGCCAGCGGGCACCCCCGCCTGGGCATTGGAGCCCGCCAGATAGAGAAGCACCGCGCTTAAGAGGGCGGCATTCGCCGAGTCAGCGCCAGCGTCACGGGCGGCGCCAATGGCTTTGGCTAACACATCATCCAGGGGCAATGACCTGGTGTTGGTGAAGCGCAGCGATATGTCGGCCCCTCTCTGTATTTCCTCGGCAACCACATTGGCCACACAGCACAAAGCCACGTTTAGTGAGCCGTGCCCCGTGGCACACGCCTCAATCCGGTCATTGGTGGTGAGGTCTATATCGGAGACCGCTGCCATGGCCGCGGCCAGAATTTCTCTTTCCATTTCCGTCTCCTTTTCTCCTGCTTGGCCCGGCTATCCCTGGCCAAGATCGATTTTGTTTTCCCCGCGCCTGACTGCGCTCGAGATTGAGTCCCTCAGCTCGCGCAGGGATATGTCGGCGCCAAGCTCCGCCTTCAGTCTCCTCTTAACATCAAGGCAGAACTGGTAGTCTACACTTTCTATGGTGCGGCCATCGCTGGCTCGGGCAATCTTGAGGGGTACTTTCAAACGGAGTCTCTTTCCCTTGAACTCCAGAACTAATTTGTGCTGTGATATTTTCGTGGGCAGGGAGATGTGCTGGCTGACTAACCGGCGCCACCCCAGCAGGCCCAGTTCGGTGACCAGGAGGTTCTCAATCTGCGGCAGTGCCGGGGCGGGTGCATCTATTATCAGCAGGTAGCCTGGCCTGCCTTTTTTGGTGAGCGAGGGGACTAGGTTTACATTGTGAGCACCGGCATCGTGGATCCCAGTCATCACGTGGGCAATGTTTTCCCCTGAAGCGCTGTCCACCTGAGCCAGTATTAATACGCTATCGTCGCTGGCCTGATCGGGAAGCTTATTTGGATCGGGCATATGCTTTTAAGTCCTCCGTTAATCAGGGCTCGGCCTGGTTTCAAAACACGATCTGCTTATTCAACGTTGCACCATTCATCTTCACTCCAGGGTAGCCATGCAAGCTGAAGATTACTGATTGAAACATGCAAACAAAAAAGGGAGGACCATTTCTGATCCTGCCCTCATCTTTTTAATAATTGAATATTGATTTATCAGATTTTATCCCAGTCGATAGTGGTTTTTTCAGATGGCAACGGTATGATGAAAACTGGTTTTCGAGTTCGATGCAATACTGCATCTGAGACACTCCCAAGAAAGGTATAGGTTAAGAATCCCTTTCCATGGGTTCCAAGAATAATCAAATCACACTCTTCTTTATCTGCAGTATTTAAAATTTCTTCTGGAGGATGGCCCAAAGGAACGAGAATTTTAGATACAAGTTCAAGGCATGGGGGGCCCATTTTGGCCTCTGTCCTTCTGCAGAAATCTTGTAATCGGTTTTTGATCTCTTTAGTAGCCTCCTCAACACTATGTTGTTGGAATTTGACACGCTTATCACTTGCGAGGTCAGGCGTTACCGCAGGAGACACGGGTTCAATAACGTTTAAAATAATGATCTTTGCACCACGTTCCTTGGCTAAATCGACTGCATAGTAGAAGGCATAAGCAGAGTTTTGACTGAGGTCAGTGGCATAAAGAATCTTCTTGATTCGTAAACTCATCTCTCTCCTCCATTTCTCCAGCAGTTTTCTGCTGGTCCCATTTTTGAAATTAAGGAATTTTAATGCAAGCTCTCAGTTTCAATTCAAGTTTATTATATCTCAATATGCAAGTCAATTAAGAATTTTAAGAAAAAGACTCCTTGACTAACGAGGAAGCCCATTTTATTCTTCGTATATCTCCCCCCGCGGAAAATAAGTTCTTATCAAGCGTTGTGCTTTGTCGCCAGGAATTTGTTCGTGGGGCAAACCCATCACAGCAGACCTGAAAACAATGATTATCGAACTCGATTCATTGGAAGTCACATTCAATACAGGCAAGGACTCATTGACCGTTCTGGATGTTCCCCACTGGCAGTTGGAACAGAAAGACCAGGTCGCCCTCTTCGGTCCTTCCGGCTCAGGAAAGTCTACCTTCCTCCATGTCCTGGCAGGGCTCTTGCCGGTCACGAGGGGACGGGTGATGGTCTGTGGGCACTCCCTGGAGGTCATGTCAGAGGCAGAGAGGGATCGTTTTCGGTCTCAGTACATTGGCTATATCTACCAGAATTTCAATCTGCTCCAGGGGTACACGGCGTTGGAAAATGTCCTGATGGGCATGACCTTTTCTCCTCGCAAGAGCGATCGGGGGGAGGCGAAGCACCTGCTGGACGAGGTTGGGCTCTCTCACCGCCTGGACTATTTTCCCTCCCAGATGTCCTTTGGTGAGCAACAGAGAGTCGCTGTGGCCAGGGCCCTGGCAAATAGGCCTCAGCTTCTCTTGGCAGACGAGCCGACTGCCTCCCTACATCCCGTCAACAAGGAGGATGTCCTCAGATTGTTGCGGGAGATCTGCGAGAAATACGGCTGTACCTTAGTGTTGGTCACTCACGAGCGCGAGATCATCGCCTTGTTCGAAAAAACCGTGACATTCCTGGAGTTCAACCGGGCGTACCTGAGCCCCGCGGGGAGGCCTGCATGAATTTTTGGAGGATTGTGCTCAGGAGCCTGAAGCATCATCGCTTCTCCAGCATCCTAACCGTCATCAGCATCGCCTTGGGCATTGCTCTGTTGGTGGCCGTTCACTCTTTCAAAGAACAAACGCACAACACCTTCACCCAGGCAGGACTGGGGGTGGACGCCATATTGGGACCCAAGGGCTCGCCCCTGCAGATCGTCCTCAATGCCCTCTATCATCTGGAGGAAATGCCGGGAAAGATCAAATGGACCTATTTCAAGGAAGTGGAAAAGCATCCTCTCGTGGTTCGGGCGATTCCCTTCACCGTCGGACATTCCTATGGTGGGTTCCGGGTCAATGCCATCGATCGCAGATTTCTGACGGAGTTCGAATATCTCCCAGGCAAATCCTTTTCCTTTTCTGAAAAGGATGGAGGGCAAGGGCGCGCTTTCAGTTCACCGACCGAGGCGGTGGCCGGCTGGGCGGCCGCCAAGGCCCTTCATTTGAAACTGGGAAGCGAATTCAGTCCGGTCTGCGGCGTCCGCGAGGGCGATCCCATCCATGAGACGGACAGACTGAAATTCGTGGGGATCCTGGCCCCAACCGGCACGCCCTACGATCGGGCGATCTACATCCCTCTGGAGACCTTTTATCTCTTAAGTGGTCATCCCCAGGAGACGCGGATCATGGCGCAACAGGAAAAATATCGGGAGATCAGCGGGGCCTACATCAAAGTGAAGAGGATCCGGGGAGGGGCCATCCATCCGGGTATTCAGGACTTGAAGTTCACCATCAATCAATCGGATCGCAATCAACTGGTGGTGCCCAATGAGGTCATGCCCCGTCTCTTTAACATCATCGGCTGGGTGGATCGGGTCCTGATCGCCATCGCAGCCATCTTGACGGTCCTGTCGGCCCTCTTCCTCTTCTTCTCGTTGCTTTCCGCTCTGCGTGAGAGAAGGCATGACCTGGCCCTCTTTCGAGCTCTCGGAGCGACTCGCAGGACGGTTATGGGGCTGGTCATCTTCGAGGCCCTGATCATCAGCCTCTTGGGAGGGGTCTTGGGCGTCCTCTTGGGGCACGGATTGATCGGAATGGGTGCTCACTTCGTCAAAGTGGAGACCGGGGTCGCTTTCACCGCCAGTTATTTGAGTGGCACGGATTGGCTCGTCCTGCCGGGAACGGCGATACTGGGCTTTTTGGCTGGCCTCTTGCCGGGCATCCAGGCTTACCGCCTGAGTGTCCTGAAGAACCTGTCGCCCATCTCTTAATTTCAGAAGGACAGAAGATGCGCAGGAGATTTCTGACCATTCTGCTTCCAGCGGTGCTAATCGTCTCCACATGGGGGTTCGTAGGCGAGTTAGGAGCCGCTGAGGAGCACCATGGACACAAGGCCCACCATGGAGGAATCCTGAACGTAATCGGCAAAGAGTTGGCCCATGTAGAGGTCCGGGTCCAGGAGGACACTCTGGAAGCCTGGTTTGTGGGCGGCGGTCAGGATACTGGCCGATCCGTCCAGATCAAGGCGGCAGAAATCCCGTTGACGATAAACATCCCCAGCCAGGGGCAGAAGAATTTGGTTCTGAAGGCGGATCCCTTGAAGCTGGCAGGCGAGAAGATGGGATACTGTTCCCACTTCGTAGCTCGCGCTGACTGGCTGAAAGAAGTGATGGAGTTCGAGGCCAAAGGTTCCGTGGTGATCAAAGGAGTCAAGGAGAAGTTGATCATTCAGTACCCTGCGGGATATGATCCCTTGCACCGCCATGGGCATGAACATCAAGGGAAATAGCATCACTGGCCGGAAAGTGCCCCGCAAGCCCCGCCTTGTATGCGGGGTCCCTGCCTGCCGGCAGGCAGGAAGGGGCACAATATAAAAATGACATTACATTGCCGGGAAGCCGCGGCCTGTGGCCGGGGAGCTTCAATCGATCAGAGGAGGAATTGACCTCTGAGAATGGGAAGGGAGTTGGATTTCCTGATGAACAAGAGACTACGTCTGGCCCTATTGTTAGGTTTGGCTTTAGCCCTTGCAGTTCTTGGGGACTGGGATCTCTCCGAGGCCCAGCAGAAGGAGGAGAAGAAAGGGAGCAAGGTGCGAATCATCGAGGAGAAGGGTCCCGCCGGTCACAAGACGATCGGCATCGACGAGACTTCCCTCGGCGAGGATGCTGGAAAGGAGATACCTCTCACCTTCGGCTCGCTGATGAAGTGGGAATATGATGCCAAGAAGAATTCCCCTCCGCCCGAGAGTGTGAAAAAGCTGGACGGCCGCAAGGTTCGCATCATGGGTTTCATGTACCCCTTGCAGGAAGGCGCGAACATTCAAAAATTTTCCCTCCTTCGTTCCACCCAGACCTGCTGTTATGGGCCCAAGCCCCAGTACAATCAATATATCTTCGTGGAGATGGTTAAGCCGACACAGTTCCGCCGGTTGGATCCGATCTCCTGCGTGGGCGTATTCAGGGTAGACCCTTCACCGGACGAGGGGTTTATCTACCGGATGGAAGGGGAAAGCTGCGTTGAGGTTGCGCCCTGGTAACTATGCGAAGCAATAAAAAAATGAATGGTGGTAAGGTGATTGAAGGATGAAACTTGTCGAAGGCGGACAGGTCGGTCTTAGAAAGATTTAGAATTGCGGGTGATTTGGAATGTTAGGGGTAACTTTGGTAGTCAGCAGAAATGAGCGTTTGCGTGGTTCGGGAGCGTTCAAATCAGGTCGATAAGAGGTTCCGCTCTAAATCTTTCTCAGCCGGCCTGTCTGCTTCCTCACCATCCCAAGGGTGACCTGATATCCGTATGGATCTCCGTCACGGGGAAAAAGATGCTTACCATAATAGGGTTTACCCCGTAGAAAGCCCCACCATTTATGGTGGGGGATGAAGAAAAAAAGTTCATTCCCTATTGAGGGTGGGGTTCAAAGCCCCGCTCTTTCTAACGGGGTTTATCTAAGAATTGTTTGTAGAAGGTGATCATATGGGAAAAATGACCAAAAAAATCTGTGTTGGTTTGATTTTTGTTCTAATTGTTTTTTTTCTGCAGGGAACTGTCGCTCATGCGTGTCCCTTGTGCGGCGCAACTGTCGACGAATCGGCTGATGAAAGTTTCAACAAGCCCCTGGCGGATTTGAGGATAGTTTACGAACAAAAGGGCAAAGATGCCCTGTCCAATATCAGAGAGGTCTTAAAAACAAGCACAGACCCTTGGGTCATCCAGCGGGCCGCGAATTATCTTGTTGAGTTGGATGATAGAGAGTCCATTCGCCAGATGGAAAGTATGCTGCTGGATCTGGTCAAACAGGTGGCCTTCAGTACCTTTGGACTGGGCACTCCTGGATTTCATTCCCGCCTGTCCGTGGCCTATGCCTTGAGAAGATTTGGACCAACGACCGTCGGCGATCGAATCTGGGAAAAGTATGATCGGCTGGACTGGAACAGGAAAAGCGAGGTCGCTTATATTTTAAGCGCCCTTAAGGATCCCCATCTGGATGAACGCATGGCCGCTATTTTAAACAAAGAGGAAGATCATCTATTGATGCAGAACGCCCTGGAGGTGTTGATCGTTAGCGGGAGTCATCAGTCCCTCCCCTTTCTGCGTTCAAAAGTTGAAGTGTGGATCGACAAGCCTAACGGTATGGGGACCAATCCGCGGCCCGGAGCAGCGACCATCAACTATAAGTGGTTGAGAATGAAGGCGGAGACCGCCATCTTCTTTATCGATAACCGTTGGAAACGGGCTCAGCAATGATGTGCTGGAGAAGGCGCTGAAGAGGGGGTGACCTGAGATTGATCTCCCAGATTGATTGGTCTGTTTTTAGAGTTTTGGATTTATTCTCTCCGTTCAACAGGGAAGATCGAAAGAGGTTATTGCACTCTTTAAGGAAAGAGAAATTACTGCTGCTGTTATGGGTAAAGTGACTGACTCGTCCGTGGTTATCCTGTAAAATGGACCGAAGTCCAAAGTCCTTTTTGATTTCACAAAAGATAAAATAACAGGCATCGCCTACCAGCCCACCGAGGTTTAGTCCATCGTATAACTTCATGGTGTAATAAATAGTTACCATTTAAGCTCGCCATTTTGTAATCGGATTACATAAAAATAATAAATAATTACAACAAGTTACAATTAAATTAACGAGAACAATTTTTTTCTTGACATTTAAATTAAATTGGTTCAGTTTATTACCTACTGTAGGCTGTAGACCAAATTATGGAAATAGAAACCTTAAGTGTTACAAACAGCATTGTAGAATATCTCCGAGGAAAAATAATTATCGGAGAGCTGCCAGGTGGCCAAAGACTAAATGAAAACCAATTGGCTCCCAAACTTGGTATTAGTCGTCCACCCATGCGAGAGGCATTTAGGATACTTGAACATGAGCATGTGATAGTGAGTATTCCAAGAAAAGGGGTTTATATCAAAGAGCTTTCGATTAATGATTGTCAGGAAGTTTACCAAATGAGGGAGATGCTCGAATGCTTTGCGGTGGATCTTCTTAAAGCCCAAAATATCTCTTCCCTTCCAGAAGTGTCCTCGGCCCTCACATCGGAATCTGGTTTATTAATTCCGCCAGACGACGATCAGGATCAACGTTTGAAGTACCTTAAGATATTTGCCGATTTTCACATCAAAATGGTGGAGGCACCTGGTAACAATCGGTTGGACTACTTTTATAAGTCAATTCAATCTACTCTATACCGATATCAATTTATGTATTTATCTTTACCTGGTGCAGGGCCGCATTCTTTTGAAGAGCATCACCATATTCTGAATTTAATCACGGCAGGTGCTTACGACGAAGCTAAGAAAAGTTTAAAGGCTCATATCGATCGTATGTTTGAATTATTGGTGAGTAAAATGAAGGAGGACAAAGTCAAGGGTTAAATTGAAATAAGTATTCTTGGAACATAATTCTTCTGACTTGATTTGAATATTAGAACTAGCTCAATGAATTCCACTTATCTCATGAAAAATGTAAATCCTATGTTGAAGGAGGCAGAAAGATGAAATTTTACGGTTATCCAAGACCTGATGGAAAGGCGGGAGCAAGAAATTACGTTGCTTTGATTCCGACGACGGGTTGTGTCAATGCGGTCTGCTCTCACATCGAAAAAATGATCAGAGGTACAAAAGCTCTTCCACATCATCAAGGGTGTCTTCATCCCTCTAAGGACACCGAGCAGGTAACGAAGACCCTTATTAATGTGGGCAAGAATCCTAATATTGCTGCCGTATTACTTGTGGGTTTAGGATGCGAAATGGTTGTGTGCGAACAGGTTTTGTCGGGTATCCGAAAATCAGGGAAGCCCGTTGATTTACTCAGAGTTCATGAAGTCGGTGGAATGTTAGACACCGTTAACAAGGGGGCTAAGATCGCGACTGAGATGGTACTTCAAGCAAGCACCATCAGAAGAGAGGAGTTCGGTCTTGAAAAATTATGCTTCGGAACAAAATGCGGTTCCTCTGATACAACCTCTGGCTTGTCTTCCAATTTAGTCGTGGGAGAGGTCTGCAAAATCATGACGAACAACGGAGGTACGTTCCTTCAAGGCGAGATATGCGATATCATGGGCGGCGAGTATGCCTTGAAGAAACTCTGTGTCGATCAGGTGCAGGGAGAGAAAATTGTTGATTTTGTTCGTGACCTCTATTTGAGAGGCTTGGCCGTGGGAGCAGATGTCAGGGGATCTCAGATGACCTCTGGGAACGTGGCTGGAGGATTGACGACTTTGGTTGAGAAGGCGTTGGGAGCAAATGCGAAAGGTGCAGATGTCCCTATTCAGAGCACGTTGGAGTATGGTGACATTCCTAAAGGTCCGGGGAGGCACATTATGAATATTCCTGGACATGGCTTTGAGAATCTCACCGGTTTGGCATCTGGCGGGGCGATCGTTCATCTCTTTACAACAGGAAGAGGGGCACCGAATGGCAATCCGATTCTTCCAGCGGTAAAAATTTGTGGCAACGAGAAAACAAATACCACGATGAAAGAGCATATTGATGTCGATGTTGCCTCAATCACTTATGAAACCGAGACCCTTGAGGCCGCGGGTCAGAGGGTTTATGAATATGCCATTGGTGTAGCCAATGGCACAATGACAAGAGCAGAAATTCTCAATTTTGATGGGACGATGGAGATTCTGATCAGTGGGCCGGTTATTTAATCCAAGGAGGTGTGAAGATGCCAAAGCTTGGGAAGTTGATTAACGACAAAGACAATGTGATGACGGCATTAGCCGATGTCGCCACTGGCGAAGAAGTCAGATTGAGATCGAAGGGGAAAGAAATCATATACAAATGCAATCAGGATGTTCCGTTCGGCCATAAGATCGCAATCGAAGACATTAAGAAAGGGGATAAGATCATAAAATATGGGGAACCCATTGGGAGCGCTACTCAAAATATTAAAAAGGGAGATTGGGTTCACACGCATAATGTAAAAGATGATTATATCGTTCTCGATAAAGACGGTAAGCCTCTCACTTTGTAAGGAAATTAAATCTCTGGCTTCAAAGGTAATGACCATGATTCTTACAAAAGAAGAAGAAGCTATGGCCTCCGGGAAACATGGCCCTGGCATCGCAAAATGCATGAGTATTTTGAAGAAGTTCGGGGAAGCTCTGGGCGCAGAAAAAATGGTCAAACTCTCGAGTGCCCACACCATGCCCAAAGAGCCTCCCGAACTTTTGAAAGAAATGACCGAGGGCGTAAATCAAACCGGCACCTTCACCACCCTTCACGCTCTCATGTCGGCCTTTGATCCCCACCTTTGGAGAAAAATGGGAATTTCAGAGGGGTTCGCTTCAAAAGAGCTTCCTCTGCATGAACAAAGGCTGGCTATTTATCGTCGCCTTGGTTTTTATGAGACTTACACCTGCCTGCCCATGCTTGTGGGAAACCTCCCCCGAAGGGGTGATTTTATCTCATGGATTGGTTCATGCGCACAGCTTTTTGTCAATTCCCTTTTAGGTGCCAGGACGAATAGGGACGGAGGTGTTGTTAACCTGGCGGCCGCAATGACTGGAAGGGCACCCTACAGGGGATTGTTTCTGGATGAGAATCGCTACGGGCAGGTCTTAGTGGAGTTAGATGGGTTGGACCCTTACCAACTCACTTACACAGACCTCGGTGCTATCGGATACTATGTCGGGGGAAAGGCACAAGATAGAAATGTTGTGATCAATGGCTTGCCCAAGGAATTAGATATGAGCCAATTGTTGGGTCTGATGGCCCCCCTTCCTGCCTCAGGGTCGGTCTGTTTATGTCACATGGTTGGATTGACTCCTGAGGCTTCAAGTTTAGAAGAGGCATTCGGACATCGAAAGGCCACGGAGGTGATTAAGGTTGGGAAAGAAGCAATAAGCGAGACCAAAGCTTTGCATGCCCTTCATCAGCATGAGAAGATCGATATGGTCGTTTTAGGTTGCCCGCACTGCACCATTCAGGAACTGAAGAAAATAGCCTCTTTCTTAGATGGTAAGAAGATAGGCGATGGCAGGAGATTATGGATTGGATCGCCTTATCAATTGTATTACTTGGCCCAAACCATGGGGTACAGTCAGATGATTGAAAATGCGGGTGGGGTGATTTCGAGTTCCTGCATGGCAACCATCCCTGATTCTCCCATACCCGATGATGTAAAAATTATAGCGACTAATTCATTTAAGGCATCTCATTATATTTCGAGATTGACAAAAGGGCGAGTTAAAGTTGTCGTTCAAGAAATGGATGAATGTATTCATTCCATCCTTAGCTGAGCGTTGAGGGAAGAATTGATGAAAATGAAGGGTAGAGTCATCAATGGTGGAAATGCTTCAGGCGAGGCGTTGGTCTTGGATGTGCCCTTTTCGTTTATCGGAGATTTTGATCCGGAGACGGGAAACATTACTATTTTAAACCATCCTCTTTTTGGAAAAAGCCTTGCTAATAAAATTTTGGTTTGCCCCACTGGAAAGGGAGGTACGATTGCTCCTTTTATCGCCTATCAAGCTAAGAAGAAAGGAAACGCACCCGCAGCCATTCTTTGCAAGAAGGTGGAGCCGATTCTTTGTGAATCTGCTTTAGCTATAGACATACCGATCCTTGACTCTTTAAGTGAAGATCCCGTGGAGCACATAAAAACGGGTCAGTTCATCTCCATTGAGAATGATGAGGTTTCAGTCGGCGAATAGGCGCGGTTCAGGCCTTTACAGTCAGAATAAGTCGCTTCGCATGAAGCGTCGAAAGGAGGTGCAAAAGGAGAACAACTTTGTGAAGGACAGGTAGGGCTATTAGCTGGGAAGTTTATATCTATTACAACAGATAAACACCGTACTTATTATCGAAAGGAGAATTAATATGAAAAAAACAAGTTTAGTAAGGATCTTGGGATTGGCTGTTGTTTTGGCAATGATTTTTGCTTCCCCAATAATATCTTTGAGCGCAGAACACGGCTATAGTCCCCAGGGTAGCGGAAATGTGATAATACTCATCCAAAGTGGAGATCCCGAAACGATTTTTCATGCTGTTCAATATGCCGAGAGGGCAATAAAAGATAAATGGATGGACGACGTGAGGATCATTCTCTGGGGACCAGCCGAAAAAACTATATGTGGTTTACCCCCTGATCATGAGATAATGGTTAAGTTTAAGAATATCCAAGCAATGGGCGGTAAGAGTGCTCAAATTTGGGCTTGCAAGGCTTGCTCTGACCGATATGGCATCACCGATAAGATACTGAAACTTGGCTTCGAATCCCTCCACACGGGTATTGCCACGTCCTATATGATTAAGCTTGGTTACCGCATTTGGAATTGGTGAGAGGCAGGCATGTTTCCTACCTGTCCTGCATGTTCCTAACCAACAGCGAATGGGAAGGAGACAAACCACTGTGTCGTATAGACTTGTGAAAGGAGGTAGAGGAAAAAGGGACGGTGTGCTTTGCTACCCTGCATATGCCCCCGCCCCAATCGACAACTCTTGAAAGGAGGGAGGTATGGAAGCAGATATTTACAAACAGAATCTTAAAGGGTGGAGAGCCGAAGTCGGTATGCTGTCGCCGGTGGCGACAATGTTCCGCGAGTATGAAGTGGTAGCCCCCGAAGGAATCCGGTTCAGCAGGGCACTGCTGGGGCTGAAAGAGGTTACTCCTGAGGCTCTCAAGAAGATGGCTGAGAACATCCCAAGCGAGGCCGAAAAGCTATGTATCGGTCATAAACCTGACCTGATATGTCTCGGTTGTACCTCTGGCTCATTTGTCGGTGGACCGGGTTATGACCAGACGATCATCAAAAAGATTGAAAAAGCTACGGGTGGTGTGCCAGCGACGACGACGAGCACTTCTTTGCTGGTCACCTTCCAGGACCTGGGCATTAAGAAAATAGCCATGTGCGGTCCCTATCTGAAAGAAGTTTTTGACGTCGGCATTGATTTCTTTAAGCATTATGGTATTAAAACACTGCATCTGGAATACCTGGGATATAATAAATCTGAAGAGTTCTGGGAATATCACCACAACCCTTATCCAGTCTACAAATTAATCAGGGATACTCATAAGGCGGCGCCTGATGCCGACTGTGTCTTTATTAGCTGTATGTGGAGCCGCATACTGGGTATAGTGGATGAGGTTGAGGAAGAAATCGGGAAACCAGTTATATCGAGCTGCAATGCGGTGCTGTACAACATATTAAAGATGTTGGGGATTCCAGACCCGGTTTACCATTATGGAGCGCTTATGCAGAGACCACGACTGGGGACCGGGGCGAAAAAATAGCAGCTACTCGCTAAGCAGTGTCAGGCGAGAACCGTCATTCCCGCCCCGTATCAAGTACGGAGTAAACTCCAGCGGGAATCCAGTTCAAAAATACTGGATTCCCCCGTGTCAAGCACGGGGCAGGCTCAGTCAGGCCCGGAATGACAAAAAAAGTAAAGGGAATTTTGATTCACGACACTACCGCATTTGGAATTGGTGAAGGAGTGTTTTTTTCTTGACATTAAAATTTATTTGGTCTTTAAATATTGCCTATCGACTGTAGACCAGATCAAAAGGGAAACGCACCAGCAGGCATTCTTTGTAAGAAGGAGGTGATTCGCGGTCATCAAATTGGAATCGAGAAGGTAAGAGTATGGGTGGGATAGAAATTTTGCAGATATTTCTCTTTAACGTATTAAAGGAGGTTTAAAAATGAAAAAGACAAGAAGAGATTTTTTGAAGAGTGCTGGGATAAGCGCTGTTGCAGCAGGGGCAGTCATGGGGGGGGGCCGACTCGCCCACTCCGCAGAAGAGACATGGAAATGGAAAGGACAGACTTTCAATAGCCGCGGGTGCAGGTTCTTTGAACAGGCAGAAGACTTCGCCTTTATGATCGATAAATACACGAATGGTCGTGTCAAGTGCGATGTCCACCAGGCAGGTGAAATGGTGCCAGCAGGGCAGGTATTTGATGCGGCCGGTCAAGGCATCATTGACTTTGGTGTGGGATGCCCCTGTCTCATGAAGTCAAAGGCCTATGGCGCTCAGTTGTATTGTGATGCTCCAGGAGCTCAAAGTCCCATCGAAAAGGTTACCTGGTATTATAATGCAGGGGGTAAGGAATTGTTCGAAGAGATTGTTCACAAAAAATACAATGCCCATCCCCTTTACTCGCAAGCGGTTACGGCGGAAATCTGGTTGTTTTCAAACAAAAAGATCAATTCCATAGAGGACATCAAGGGCATTAAGATGCGGGCCGCTGGAATCAGGGGTGAGGTTCTCCAGAAGATGGGGATGTCTGTCGTGGTGCTTCCCGAACCGGAAATCGTCCCGGCAGTAGAAAGAAAGGTGGTTGACGCCATGGAGTTCTCGAGCATCAACTGCACCTTTCCCATCGGATTTCAAGATGTCACCAAGTATATCTATATCCATCCGCTCAAAGCTCCCTCCTCAATGATCCTGTGGGCCGTGAACCTTGACAAATGGAATAAACTTCCTGCCGACATAAAAAAGGCGATTGAAAGAGCAAGCAGAGACGTTACGTTACGTTCAATCGCCTGGGGAATCGAGCAGGATACGCTGACGATAAAGAAGGCCGTGGAGGAGAAGAAAAACGAGGTTTTTATCTTGCCGGACAAGATAGTTCGGGTTTTTGACGAGGCGGCCGCAGATTACTACTATGAGAAAGCCAAGACGGATAAGACGGCTGCCGACATTTTGGCATCCTGGGCTAAATTTAAGAAAGATTATGGGAAGTATGCGTCCTATATCGATCTTTTCAATATAACAGGCAACCGTATAGGTCTCCTGAAGGGCGCATCATAAACATAAAGACTCACAAGTTGCAGAGTCGGACATGGGCAAACTGAACGGCTTGCCCATGTCCGTTCAGTCAAAGTTTTAGGTAACATCAGGGTAAACCCGAAGAAAAATTCGGAAGAAATTACCAAAAGTTTTATAAAAAAAAGCTCTGGAACATATCGAAAAGGAGGAAGAACCCTCCTCCCTATTGAGAGGCTGTGTCGTAATTTTTTTTGTCACCCTGAATTTATTTCAGGGTCTCACAAGGTATTGATTTAATTAGATGCTGAAACAAGTTCAGCATGACACTTTCTATCGTTTCCCCTATTATGACACAATCCCCAAGGGGAGAGGGAAGATAGCTTTTGACAATACCATTCGGACAAGAGGGAGGTTCATATGAAAATTGAGGATTATATTGATCGCATCAGCATCTGGAGCGGTAACATCATACGCTGGCTGGCCGTTGTCCTCACCATTGTTGTTTTGTCGGAAGTCGTGGCGCGGTATTTCTTTAATAGTCCCACCATATGGGCCTTTGATATGGCCATGATGATTTATTCAGTGATGTTCTTGTTTGGTGCGGCTTGGGTCTTACAAATCAAGGCGCATATCAAGGTCGACGTAATACAGAATATGCTACCGCGCCGAACTCAATTGATCTTAGATTTGGTTTATTACATCGTCTTCTTTTTCCCTTTTTTATTTGTGATGATAGTGTTTGGGACTAAACTTGCTATTAACATGACGATTGCTGGGGAGATCAGCAACACAAGCCAGTGGCTTGAACCAATCTGGCCATGGAGATGGGTGATTCCGGCTGGATTCCTCTTGTTCCTTCCTCAAGCTGTTGCAGAGTTCATTCGCATTATTAAATCTCTAAGGACAAACTGAAAGGAGAGACACCAATGGGAGTTGAAATCTGGGCATTGATCATGCTGGCAGTAATCGTTGTGGGTATTGTTATGGGACTTCATGTTTTTTTGGCCCTTGCTGCCATCCCTTTGATTTTTGGCTTGATCTTCATTGGAGACCGAGTCCTTAATCTGTTTCCCGTCAACGCTTTCGGGATGTTTATCAATTACGCTTTTGTGGCAGTTCCTTTATTCGTTTACATGGGGAGCCTCATGGAACATGCAGGAGTAGCTGAGAAACTTTATGAAGCGTTTTATCAACTGCTGGGTCCTGTTCGGGCTGGCCTGTCACTTGCCACAATTGCAATGGCGACCATTTTTGGAGCTTGTACGGGGATCGTCGGAGCAGGCGTGATTCTGATCGGACTACTGGCTCTGCCCTCCATGTTAAGCCGTGGCTATAACAAATCCCTGGCTACTGGAAGCGTCATGGTCGGAGGGGGCCTGGGGGTGATGATCCCTCCCAGTCTCATGTTGATCTTATATGGCGCTTCCTCAGGGGTCTCCATCTCACAGCTTTACATAGCATCCACTGTTCCTGGGATACTTCTTGGCGTTATGTACATGATCTTTGTCTATTGTTGGGCCTTGGTTAAGCCAGGTATAGGAAGCCCAATAGCAAAGGAGGAGAGAATCAGGGGAATGGCATTAGTTAAGTTGGTATCGATATCCCTACTTCCCCCAATTTTTCTTATTTTCGCTGTCATGGGATCCATTTTCTTTGGTCTCGTCGGTCCTTCAGAAGCAGGTGCCATGGGCGTATTCGGGGCTATGATCCTCGTTGCAGTAAATAAAAGATTCACGATGGAAACTTTCAAGAATTCGACTACCACCGCATTAAAGATCACGACCGTCGTTCTTATGATCTGTCTTGGGGGTCAGTTATTCATCGGGGTTTTCATAATGATGGGAGGTGATGTGGCCCTTAGGTCAATCATACTCGGATTTAAATTTGGACCCTTTGGCACATTGATCATCATGCTTACGATTGTTTGGATTCTGGGGTTTGTCATGGACTGGATTGCTCTGATCTTTATCCTGACACCCATTTACGTTCAACTGCTCAATTTCCTCGGGATCGATCCACTCTACTTTGGGATACTTTTCTGCTCAACCCTGGCGATTTCGAACATGACTCCCCCGTTTGCCTATTCTGCCTTCTATTTGAGGACGATCGCCCCTCCAGAGATTACCATGGCACAGATATACAAAGGCTGCATTCCATTCTTTTTCGTCAATTCAGCCATGGTCGTTGTGCTAATGATCTGGCCCCGGATTGTGATGTGGCTTCCCAGTTTGATGTATTAAGAGATTTGCCTCATCTGAAAAGTGACAGAGAGGAGGTGGAATAAATCATGGATCGATACGACATGTCGTCGCAGGCACAGAGAGTTATGCGCTTGAATCGTGTTGTGCGCACCACTTTCTTCATTGCCGCAATCTGGGCGATTCTTTTCATCGCAACAAGCGCATGGAGTCAAGGTAGCAGAGGTTTCTTAGTGGAGACAAAATGGTTAGCAAGCCGCCTCGACGATCCCAATCTGGTCATCATAGACGCTTCCCCGACAAAACAATATCTGGCCAGGCACATTAAAAATGCCGTGAGTGCATCCTTTGGCGCCGAAGAGTATTTATCTTGCGGTATCGACACCTCCTACGGGGGGACAGATCTTATCAGCGATCCGCCATCGGCTATGCCGTGGACGGATGGCTCGCCAGAGCATATCCAGGAAGTGATGCGATCTTTGGGAATTAATAATGATTCTATTGTCGTCATCCACGACGCAGGGGCCTTTTTTCACGCAACAAGATTCTTTTGGACATTGACACATCATGGTCACAAGAATGCATTTATCCTCAATGGTGGATTATCAAAATGGGTCTCAGACGGATTTCCGACTGTTCAGGCGATTCCCAAAGCCAAGAGAGGTAATTTTGTGGCCTCTGTGATGGATAGCTCCGTTGTTGTGAATACGGAATATGTCCTTTCAAAGTTGTTTAAGCCTGATACGGTTATCGTTAATGCCGTTGGCTCGGACTGGCATTACGGTAGCTATTTAGCCTACTCCAGAACCGGGCATATACCAAGTTCCATCAATGCCCCCTACACCGACTACTTCCAGAAAGATAAGACATGGAAACCGGAAAGTGAATTGAGGAGAACGTTTGAATCTCTGAGCATGCTTCGGGAAAAGGAGATCATCGCTTACTGTGGTGGCAATCCTGCAGCTTCGCTGCTTTATTTTACGCTCCGCTATGTACTGGGCTACCCTAATGTTAAATTTTATACGGGCTCTCTGACAGAATGGCTCAAGGATGAAAGAGATCTGCCCCTTCACACTTACCAGAACGAGCATCTCCTAAGGGACCCATTATGGGTACAATGGTGGGCAGGAAAGCGAATCCAATTTCTGGTAAGAGATCCGAAAGTTCTAACGGTTGATGTCAGATCCAAGGAAAAATACAGTGCGGGTCACATCCCCTATGCCGTGAACATTCCCATAAATGACTTAATGAAAAAAGGCATGAGTCTGGGTGATTGGGAAAAGCTGTTGGGAGATTCGGGTATCGGAGCGGACACGGAAGTGGTGCTTTATGATGAACTCAATGGCGATTCCTCAAGCTTGATGTTCTGGCTCATGGAGTACCTGGGCCACAAGCAGGTTTCTCTCTTGAAGGGGGGATTAGCAGCCTGGAAAGCGATGGGCCTTGAAGTGACCACATCGGATACGATCATCGCAAAGCCCAAAACAAAATATGATGTGGCCATCAGTCCCAAATCATATAAGAGCGCGATCCAGCCAGAAAAACGCCTGGTCAATGTAAATGATAAACCCGACTTCCACGGCTATCCCAGAATATGGATCTTAAGTTCCTCCAAAAAACGCACGGTCCCCGTGTCAGTTCCAAGTTTGGATTACAGGCACATTCCCTGGGAAAAAAATTTAACCGAGAGTGGTTCGCTTAAACCCGCTGCACAACTCATCACCATCTACGAAGAGGCGAGAATCCCAATGCAAAGCGAAGTCGTCTGCTACTCAGATTCCATCCAAGAAGCAAGCTTTACTTACTATGTACTAAGAACCCTTGGATATCCCAGGGTCCGCGTCTATCTATCTAAGAACGGACCATTTTTATGATCTGTTTTATTTTTTGAGAGGATAGGAATTAGCTTAGATGAGTGAGCGCTTGAGACGAATCCTTTTCTTTGCGATCTTGGGTATTGTTAGCATTTCCTTGTTAAGCCCTGCCTTTTGCGACGACATCGACGACCCTACTGCCAACAAAGTTTACGTGATTGATGCCGAAAACTACAGGGTGGTATCCGCCATAGCCGTAGGAGCAAGTCCCCGTGGTCTGGCCGTTGATCCCAAAGGCACCCGTGTCTATGTAGCGAACTATAACGATGATAGGGTTTCCGTGATCAACACCAGCAGCAATACTGTTATATCCACTGTTGCGGTGGGAGTGAACCCCCTCTATGTCGCAATCGATCCCCAAGGCACTTTCCTTTATGTAACCAACTATGGGAGCGGTGATATCTCTGTGATTGACACTCGCACGCATACCGTAAAGACCACTGTGAAGGTAAAAGTCAACCCCCGCGGCATTGCAGTCAACTCTAAAGGCACTCGTGTGTATGTCGCTAATTATGGGAGCGACAGCCTCTCGGTGATCGATGCCAACACGCACGCTGTGATCGCCAACGTAGTGGTGGGAGATAGCCCCCGCGGTGTGGCAGTCGATCCGACCGGCAGCCGAATCTATGTGGCCAACTATGAGGGCAATAACGTCTCTGTGATTGATGCTGGCACCCACGAGGTAATCACCACTGTAAAGGTGGGAGCCGGCCCTCACGGCATCACGGTTAACCCCGCAGGGACCCGGGCCTATGTGACCAATTATTTGAGCGATAATGTCTCTGTCATTGACACGAAGACCTACACTGTAATCGCTACCCTCTCGGTAGGAAATAGTCCCTATGATATTTCAGTGAACCCAACATGGCCTCGCGCCTATGTTGCCAATTACATCAGCGACAATGTTTCGGTCCTTAACACCAATGATCACTCTGTCATTACCACCCTGAAGGCAGGAAAAGGGCCTTATGGCATCGCAGTCAACCCAAAGGGTACCCGAATCTATGTAGCAAATGCTGGAAGGTACTTGTTTAGATGTGAGCTTGCATGGTAACTGATCTTAACCCAAAAAAGTGAACAGCCGGTTAATCTGAATGCTCCGGCTTTACTAAAAAGGGGGACAAGTCATGAAAAAGCATAAGGTTATTCAGCCAGCAGAAATGAAATGGGATCCGCACCCACAGTTACCCAAAATTAAGGTAGCTTACCTGCTTTCTAAGCGTGATGACGATATTGACATCACTTGCGCCTTGGTTCATTTGCCAGTTGGCGCGCAGGTAGAAAAGCATTTTCATGAAAATTCCGATGATATTATTTATGTGGTGAAAGGAAAGGCAAAGATGTGGATTGACGGCGTAGGGGATGTACCCATGGTGGCAGGGGGCTTCATTAGAATTCCCAAGGGGGTATGGCACCAACCCCATGATGTTGAGGAAGACGTAATTGCCCATGATGTGTGGTATCCATTTTTGGTCTGATCCTGGGTACATTGCCACAAATATTCTTGATAGATGGCTTTTTTGATGCCTAATAAACAAGACAATTGCTGACTTAATTAAAATCGCTCAATTTAGGTTAGAATGAATCACCACCATTCAGCCTAAAAGAATGGGGATTAAAAGAAATGACGACACAACAATGGATCGCTTTAGGGATCTTCGTTCTCTCCTACGGATTGATCATTTCGGAGAAGGTGAGTCGAACGATTGCTTCAATCCTCGGGGCGGTTCTGGCCTTTCTCTTCATTCTAACGCCTCAGGATCTCCTACATTATGAAAACTGGGAGACGATCCTCTTCGTCTTTGGGATGATGACGGTCATCGAGACGATGAGCGAGTCAGGTTTCTTTCGATGGTTGGGGCTTCACAGTGCCAAGTGGGTCAAACTCGATCCTCTAAAACTCTTCCTTCTTTTTCCTTTTATCGCTGGATTTCTTTCAGCCTTTGTGGACAGTATCACCGTGATGCTCTTTATGGCCACGTTGACGATCGAAGTGTCAAAAATCATCGGGATCAACCCTCTTCCTCTTATTCTTACTGAAATTTGTGCGGCCAATATTGGTGGAGCCTCCACGATGGTTGGGGATCCCCCCAATGTCATTTTGGGAACCTATTTCCAACTCTCCTTCATGGATTTTGTGAAGAATACAGGAGGGATTGCCTGGATCGGGTTTGCCGTCAATGCCCTCTTTTTTATCTGGTTTTATAAGCGGGAGATCTTTTCAGCAAGAAGCAGGCTTCGTCAAGATCCGCAATGGCTTGAGCAGCAGGTCAATGCTTTAAACCCGAGAGAGGCGATTAAGGACAAACGGCTCTTCGTCGTTGGCTTAATTGCCTTTTTTTATGTGGTGATCGTCTTGGTTAC
>Ga0315281_10001274_pt1 | contig 36981 bp, 30 predicted proteins | sample YL17G07_0_MG_FD_204540 | JGI IMG/M metagenome (GOLD analysis project Ga0315281, IMG submission 204540) | Sediment microbial communities from Yellowstone Lake, YNP, Wyoming, USA - YL17G07_0 | ecosystem: Environmental > Aquatic > Freshwater > Lake > Sediment | place: USA: Wyoming | collected...
CATTGTAAACGGATACGTTGAGTAATGGGATAGTTATAGGGGGTAGCCGCAGATTTGCGCAGATGAACGCTGATACACCTATATAAAATCTGCGTGTATCTGCGTGTATCCGCGGCAAGAAACCTTGACCACTCAAACAATCCTTTTTATCTGCGGCAATTCATTGCTGGATTCACCCTGTAAGTGACCCATTACTTCCGGCGGGTCTCTCGTATTGCCCCACGCGCTCACTTTATAGTATAGTATCCCCTCACCCAGTCATCCACAGCGCCATGTCCGGAACCATACAATGATCAAATTGGGTGTGAACATAGACCATATAGCGACCATCCGCCAGGCGCGCCGGACAGTGGAGCCCGACCCTGTCGCCGCCGCCGCGCTCTGTGAACTCGCCGGGGCCCACGGCATCACGGTACACCTGCGCGAAGACAGGCGGCACATTCAGGACCGCGACGTGGAGTTCCTCAGGAAGACACTCCGCACGCGGCTCAACCTCGAGATGGCGGTTGCCGGGGAGATCATTTCGTTCGCCGAGCGGGTGAAGCCTGACAGTGTGTGCCTTGTCCCTGAGAAGAGAGACGAGGTCACCACCGAGGGCGGACTCGACGTCGCCGGAAACCGGAAGAGAATCTCGGAAACGGTGAAGCGACTCCGCGGCGCCGGCATCATCGTGAGCATTTTCATTGACCCCGTTGCCGACCAGATCGACGCCGCAGCCGGAACGGCGGCGGACTTCATCGAGCTCCACACCGGCTGCTACGCCAGCGCGAGGGGCGAGGAGGAGAGACGGGCAGAGATCGACAAGCTCATCTCAATGGGCGCACTCGCATCGGGCAAAGGTCTCAGGATCAACGCGGGCCACGGCCTGACGTGCGGGAACGTGCGCCCCGTCCTCGTTATTCCTCATTTGGAGGAATTGAACATCGGCCACAGCATCATTTCCCGCGCGGTGTTCGTCGGGCTGGAACGCGCGGTGAAGGAGATGCTCGAGCTGATCCGTCTCGGCCCCGAAGAAATATAATTATACTTTACACCACGGAGACACGGAGAGCACGGAGACGGGGAATTATAATCCGCGCGCGTCCGCGGCAAATATTATTAAACTTTACTCTGTGTCCTCCGTGCCTCCGTGGTGAGAAATAGACAATGAAACTGGTAACCGCCGAACAGATGAGGGAGCTTGACCGCATCGCAATTCACGAGCGCGGGATTCCCTCGATGGACCTCATGGAGCGGGCCGGAGGGGCCGTCGCCCGCTGCGCCGCTTCGATGATTGCTGACGGCGGCGCACGGAGGAGGGTTCTCCTCTTTGCGGGAAAAGGGAACAACGGCGGCGATGCGTTTGTTGCGGCGAGACAGCTCGAGGCGGAGGGGCTAAAGACAAAAACGATTATGCTCACGGGCAGGAGGGATATCACCGGGGACGCGCGTGAGAACCTCCAGCGGCTGGAGCAGACGGGAGCCGATGTGGTCAGGGCGGAAACCCTTGAGGAACTCGAGAACCTCAGGGAGTGCGCGGGGGCGTTTGACCTCGTCATTGACGGCATCCTGGGGACCGGGGTAAAAGGCAAAGTCACCGGCCATTTCGCCGAGGCGATATTCTTCATCTGCGGCCTGCATAAGATGGTGGTCTCCATAGATGTCCCCTCAGGCCTCGACGCCACGAGCGGGCGCGCCTGCGGTGTCGCCGTCCGGGCGTCGGCCACGGTGACGATGGGGCTCCCGAAGATCGGCCTGGTCCGCGCAGACGGCCTCGAGCACAGCGGCCGGATCCGCGTGGCGGATATCGGCCTCCCGGAGGATATGGTGCGCAATGCCCCCGGCGAGGGGGAGCTCACCGTCGAGCAAGACCTCTACACGCTTTTTCCCACGCGCAGGCGCGTGTCACACAAGGGCGACTACGGCCGTATCCTCATCGTCGCGGGGTCGCCCGGCATGACCGGCGCCGCGTGTCTCGCGGCCTCGGCCGCCATGCGCGCGGGCTCGGGCCTTGTGACGGTGGCGGCGCCCCGCAGCCTCAACCCCATCCTGGAGGTGAAGCTCACGGAGGCGATGACCCTTCCGCTGCCTGAAACCGCGGCGGGCACGCTCGGAAATGAAGCGGGTGAAGAGATTCTCCGCGTCGCCGGCCGATTCGACATCGCGGTGATAGGCCCGGGGCTCTCGCGGCAGCCTGAGACGGTCCAGATGGTGAGGATGCTCGTCGCTAACCTGCGCACGCCGATGCTCATTGACGCCGATGGCCTCAATGCGATCGCGGAGGACGTGAGCGTCCTCAGGAAGAGGGAGTCCCAGGTCATACTCACCCCCCACCCCGGCGAAATGGCGCGCCTCCTCACGAGAGATACCGCCGACATTTTGAACGACAGGCCGGCCGCAGCGGAAGGGTTTGCCCGCGACTGCGGGATCACCCTCGCCCTCAAGGGGGCCCTGACGGTCGTGGCCACCGCTGAGGGGGGCCTCTCCCTCAACGCGAGCGGCAACCCCGGCATGGCCTCCGGCGGCAGCGGCGACGTGCTCTCGGGAGTCATCGCATCGTTCTGGGGCCAGGGAATGTCCGCAGCCGATGCGGCCCGCGCGGGGGTCTTCGTCCACGGCGACGCGGGAGACCGCGCCGCACTGCTCCTCGGCGAACGCGCCCTCATCGCCTCCGACATCGTTGACCACCTCCCCGCAGCCATCGAGAGCCTCGCGCACAGGAGATGGTAGCGCGAGCTTCCCTCCGGCATTCACCTGTGTGGTGGCACTCGATTACGGATTTGTTCTCCGTGCGCTCCGTGTGATCTCTGTGTCCTCTGTGGTTCAGTATCGAAGCTGTTTCTGCGAAAAGCGGGGATACTCCAGAAACCCCGAAATGGCGGATAATGTAGGGGTCGGATTCATCCGACCCGCGTTACGGGCCACGCATTTTGCGTGGCAAGCTTGATACTTGCCCGGCTTTGGACGGGAATCAAGCCCCTACAGGAAAAAGTACTTCTGATTACATTTCACCCATCAGGTGAACGTTTCAATCTGTTATCCGCCGTTCCGGGGAAACGGCGCCTATTGCATCGCTGATCGAAATAGTTTAAGATACCAGAACGTGATGACAATGGAGGAGATTGATCATGCCGACATACGAGTACAGGTGCGAGAAATGCGGGAAGGCCTTTCGTGTGACGATGACCATAGGCGCGCACGACAAGAAAAGGCCCGAATGCCCGAAGTGCGGCAGCCGTAAGGTGAGTCAGCAGATGACCTCATTCTTCGCGGTGACCTCCAAAAAGAGCTGATGGCCTCCCGCACGCTTCACACCCGTTCTGCGGTGGGCCTTTTATACAAAGCATTTTTTGAAACAGGATACACACAGATGGGGCGGTGTTATAATGCCCCCTCACTTCATCCCTCTCCCACCGAAGGGAGGCTTGTCCCAAGCGAAGCCGAGGGAAAGGCCAGGGGGGTCCAATCTGTTTTATCCGCGCTGATCCGCGGCTAAAATGCAATGAAAGCGCTGCTGGACAACATATCCGTCGTCCTTGTCGGGATCCGCAATCCCGGCAACATAGGATCGGCGGCCCGCGCGATGAAGAATATGGGGGTGAGCCGCCTCGTCCTGGTGAATCCCGTCCCCTACGATACTCCCGACGTGTACAATCTGGCCTGGGGCGCTGAGGATGTAGTGCGGAACGCGCGCGTCTGTAGAACCCTGAGCGAGGCCTTGAGAGACTGCGGCTTCGTGGCCGGGACCACGCGGCGAAAGGGGCGGAGCAGGCGGCCGGTCCTTCCCCTGCGCACGGCGATACCGAGGATCGCCGCCGCGACAAGGCGCAATCAGGTCGCGATACTCTTCGGCCGTGAGGATAAGGGGCTGAGCAATGACGAGCTCGCGCACTGCCAGCTCGCCCTCAGCATACCCGCCTCACGGGGGATGCCCTCCCTCAACGTGGCTCAGACAGTGATGGTGGTCTGCTACGAACTCTTCGGGCATGCGCTCTCTGATCAGGTAACCGCTCCCCCCGCGCTCGTCCCGCAGGCCGAGCTCTGGAAACTCTACTCACGCCTGGAGGAGGCGCTCGCCGCCATCGGCTACGGCGACCAGGGCAGCAGGAAAGTGCTCACAAGCGTCATGAGAACGCTCATGCGCATCTTCGGGAGGAGCGGCATCGCAGATGATGAGCTCCGCGCGCTCCACGGCATCTGCCAGCAGATCGAGCGGTTTGTGGCGAAGAAAGCAAGCACCTGATTGCGCTGATCCCTCCGAGCACAAGATAACCTCTTTTTTTTGGGTCAATCAGGGAAATCAGGCGCGAGATAATAAAATGAAATTCGGTTTTGTCGCCATCATCGGGAGACCCAATGTCGGCAAATCAACGCTGCTCAACAGGCTCGTGGGTCAGAAGCTCGCCATTGTCACCCCGAAGCCTCAGACGACGCGGGATCCGATACGCGGAATCCTGACGACGGCTGACGCGCAGATTGTGTTCATCGACACGCCCGGCCTCCATACCCCGCGCGACCTCCTCGGCAGGCACATGGTGCGGGGAGCCAGGCGCTCATTCGGAGAGGCCGACCTCGTGTACCTGATGGTGGAACCCGCGCACGCCGGCGATGAGGACCAGGAGGCAATCGCCCTCCTCCGCGACTGCAAGGCTCCCGTGTTCCTCCTCATCAACAAGGTGGATACGGTGTCGAGGCAGGAGATTCTCCCGGTGATCGATTCCTACCGGCGGCTCCTGCCCTTTAAAGAGATCATTCCCATCTCGGCCCTGGGCGGAGAGAGCGTGGAGCTCCTCATGGCGAAGACGCTCGAGCAGTTGCCCGAGGGCGAGAAGATTTTCCCCGACGACCTCCTCTCCGACCAGCCGACGCGCTTCGCGGTGGGCGAGATGATCAGGGAAAAGGTTTTCAGCTTCACCCACCAGGAGATCCCCTACGGCACCGCGGTCAGGATGGAGGGGATGGAGGAACGGGATGACGGCATTGTCGTCGTTCGCGCCACGATCATCGCGGAGAGGGAATCGCAGAAGGGCATGCTGGTCGGCAAGGCGGGGAGCATGATCAAGCGGATCGGCAGCGCGGCGCGGCGGGATATCGAGGCGTTCCTCGGGAAAAAAGTATTCCTGGATCTCAGGGTGAAGGTAATCAAAGACTGGAAAAAGGACGAGCTGCGTCTCAAAAAGCTCGGCTACTTTCTGTGACCGGAAGCACGACGGCGGTACTCCGGATGTACCATGAGCTCTTCAGGGCATTCGGTCCGCAGCACTGGTGGCCGGGGGAAACCCCGCTCGAGGTCATCGTGGGGGCTATCCTGACGCAGAATACCGCGTGGGGCAACGTCGAGCGGGCGATCGCGAACCTCAAGAAGGCCCGCCTCCTCTCGGTGGAGGGGCTGGCGGGCGCTCCCCCCCGGACGCTCGCCCGGCTGGTCAGGCCCTCGGGGTATTTCAATCAGAAGGCCGTCAAGCTCAGGGCGTTCACAGACTTTCTCCGCGACGAGTACGGCGGAAGCCTGCGCCGCATGGCCCGCGAGCGGACCCCCGCGCTCCGCCGGAAGCTGCTCGCGGTGCACGGCATCGGCCCGGAGACGGCGGACAGTATCTTATTATACGCGTTCGGCAGGCGGGTCTTCGTCGTGGACGCGTACACCGCGCGAATATTCAGCCGGCACGGATGCGTCGAAGCGCGCACTCCCTACGCGGAGATCCAGCGCTACCTCACGGAGAGGGTGCCTCGAAGCGTGAGGCTGTACAACGAGTTCCACGCGCTGATCGTGCGGGCGGGCAAGGAATTTTGTCGTAAGACACCGCACTGTGACGCGTGTCCGCTGAAAATTTTTTATAAAAAATATGTTTGAACCGCGGATTGAACGGATTTAGCGGATTGTTTTCCATATCCAGAAGAAGAAATCCAAGCATCTGAATCCGTCCAATCCGCATAATCCGCGGTTAATTACGCGGAAGGTGTATTATGGCAGTGACCTGTCCCCGGTGCGGTCGGCAGTACGACATCACGCTCTTCCAGTTCGGCTGGACGGTGACGTGCGACTGCGGCGCGGTCATCGATGAGTCCCACGTGGAACTGTTCCGGAGCATCGAGCGGATTCTCGCGAGCGCGGAGGACGCCCGCAGGGCCGAGGAGCTGAGGCGCATGGCTGACGAGGTCTGCCGCATGATCCTCGACGAGCGCCTCCCCGACGTGGACGTTGAGATCGCGCAGAACAGGGTCAGGGAGAAGTGCCGTGAGCTGTTCCCCGACAAGCTCGAGCTCTTCGAGATGATCTACGAGAGCCGCTTCCGCCGGCTGTGGGAGCAGTTCAGGAACAGGATTAAGGATTAAGCTCTAAGGATTAAGACCCTCAAGCTAAGCTTACTGCTTACCACTTAATCCTTAGCGCTGCCCTTATTGGGATTTGGGATTTGGGATTTGGGATTTTGCGAAGCGCCTTTGAGCTTCGCAAAGGCGGGCTTGATAACCTTATAGATGATGTCGCACCGCTCATCGTAGTGGATGAACGCGCTCTTCATTGCATTGAGCGTGAGAATTTCAAGGTCGCGCATGGTGAGACTGTACGCGCGCGCCGCGATATCCAGCTCTTTGCTCATCGAGGTGTCGCTCATCAAACGGTTGTCGGTATTGAGCGTGACGCGGAAGCGGTTCGTGTAGAAGAGGCGGAAGGGGTGCGCGGCGAAGCTCTCCGCGGCGGCCGTGTGGATGTTGCTGCTCAGGCAGCAGTCAAGGGGGATGCGCTTGTCCAGCACGTACTGCGCGAGCGTCCCCATTCCCACCACCGTGTTATTTTCGATGACGAAATCATCCACGAGCCGCGTCCCATGCCCTATACGGTGCGCGCCGCACCACTGGAGCGCCTGCCAGATCGATTCCGCGCCGAACGCCTCCCCCGCGTGGATGGTGATATTGAAATTTTCCCGCTGGCAGTAGTGGAACGCGTCGATGTACTTCTTGGCCGGGTAGCCCGCCTCGTCGCCGGCGAGGTCGAATGCAACAGCGCCCTTTTCACGGTACTTCACGGCGAGCTCCGCCATCGGCACCGCCCACTCCGTGCCCCGCATGGTGCAGACGATGAGGCCGAACGATATCCCCGTCTCCCTCGACCCCTGGCGCAATCCTCTGAGCACCGCCTCCATGATCTCGTCGTGCGTCAGCCCCTTTTTCGTGTGGAAGAACGGGGCGAAACGCGTCTCGACATAGACCGTGTTGTCCTCCTTGAGGTCGAGCATGGATTCATAGGCCACGCGCTCGAGCGCCTCTTCCGTCTGGAGGGCGGCATAGATCACCTTGAACGTCTCCAGGTAGAGCCTGAGATTTCCCTGGTTTGCGCCGCGGTGGAACCAGCCGAGGAGCTCCACGCGGTCGTCGGAGGGGAGAGGATAGCGCTCTTTCTTCGCCAGCTCGATAACCGTGTCAATCCGCAGGCCGCCATCGAGGTGGTCGTGCAGGAGCACCTTGGGCAATTTCTTGATCGTGTCGAGGGTGGGCAGCATCGCCCCGATCCTGGTCGAGTTTCGCGAATTGTACCAGAAAGCGGTGGCGAAGGCGAGCGCTATCTTTCCTGGCCTATCCCCAATTTATTCCAGAAGATGTTCTCACCACGAAGGGCACGAAGAAAACGGCATCTACTGCCCTTCCTTCCAACTTCGTGTTCTTCGTGGTGAAGAAGCAATAATACAGCTGTGAGAATCTATAATGCCAACTCAGCTAATAAGTTAGCTAAAGCAACTTTTTGAGCACCTGATTCCTCTGATTAACCTGATGTATTGAAATTCCTATCAGAGCAATCAGGTCAATCAGGTGCAAATCATATTGAAATTCCGAGGCAGTAAGTTACAGAAAGAAATGGCTGGAAATTGGGGATTGCCCTGCTATATTCCCGACAGGGTCACGGCGACGTGGAAGAGACCCCTGCCCCCTTTCCCTAATGAGTCCCCGATGCCGCCCCGACCGCCTCAACGAAGGTTCCCCCCTTCTCCCAGTCGCCGTACATGGGGTTGGGGATGATCACCAGGTCCCTGCTGAACCGCTCTTTCACATTTCCGAAACTCAACTCGTCATCGCTGTAGAGATCGTGAGTCTGATCACCAACCAGCATCAGAATCTTAAGCGGCGGGAGGCGCTTCCCCTCGGCCAAAATTTTCAGCGTCCCCAGCTCCAGATCGGTACGGCGCACGGCCTTCGATCGATCCGCGCCGTAGGGGCCTTCGCGAAAGAGACACGCATCGTAGACGAAACCGAGCGCATCCAGATTCCTGAGGGTGGCACTCTTCACGGCCTCTTGCCGATTCGTGATGATGACCACCTTCCCCCCGCGCTCCCTGACCGCGGCGCAGAACTCCCTGGCGCCGGGAAGGGCGGTGGCCTTTCCCTTGTTGCACCATTCGTTCCATGCCTGGCCCGAGTACGCGATCCCCCTGGCTCGGAGTGACGCCTGGAACTCTACATTGCTGATGATCGTTTCATCCGCATCAAGAACGACGCACCAGGTGCCGGGTTTTCCCTCGCGCGAGAGGTCTCGCAGCCGTCTCCCCGCGTCGGCGTAGGCCTGCTGGACGCAGCATTTGTAGGCGTCTGAGGAGCTCACCCACGCGACGTCGTTGCTCAGCCTTATCTGCGCCGCGAGTCCGGCGCCCGTGAGCGCGCAGAGCGCCGTCATGAGCAGCGCGGCGAAAACCATGCCGACCCTTTTCATCTCTCCTCCCCCCATTCCGGGCATTGCATCCGTGTGCGGAAAAACCGCACCTGCCCGGCTTCGTGTGCACCTACAGTAGCGCACTGCCCCAAAAATGCAAGCAAAAAGCTTGCCCCGCAGTAATGGGACAGTTATAGGGGGCAAATGTTATCTTATTGTGGTGTAGGGGCGCGATTTATCGCGCCCGGGTTCGATAAATCGAACCCCTACAGATTTATACCACCCATAAGTAACCCATTACTCCCCGCAGTAAGGCCTCAGTCAGGCACTGACAATGACAGCAGCGTGCGTATCAGTGCTTCACTGAGAAGGTGTGAAAAAATCCGGTTTGTCGCTTGCGCATGTGTAACCCATCGTGTAGGGGCTTGATTTATCAAGCCCGCTGACGGGTCGGATAAATCCGACCCCTACAAAAAAGGGGCGGGAGGCAATTTTTTCACACCTTCTGAGGCATTACACAGGGGGCACTCCCGCTCTTCACTTTCCAGTCTAAATGCACTATCATCTGTGGTGTCACAATCGGCACGCGCGAGGCGCGCTAACGGAAGGACGCCAGTGAAGCGAATCGCATTGTCTCCATCCGCATTGAGCCTTTTCCGTGAGTGCCCGCTCTGTTTCTGGCTCGGGAAAAACGAGGGGATAAAGCGGCCGCGGGGGATTTTCCCCTCATTGCCGGGCGGTATGGATTCTGTGATCAAGGCGTACTTTGACAGGTACCGCATGAGGGGAGAGCTTCCCCCGGAGATAACCGGTAAGGTGAGAGGGAAGCTCTTCCCCGAGCGTGAAACCTTGGGGAGGTGGAGGAGCTGGAGGACCACAGAACTGCGCTATGAGGATACCGCTCTGAACGCGGTGCTCTCGGGGGCGCTGGACGACTGTCTCGTTGAAGACGGCGTGTACATCCCCGTGGACTACAAAACGAGAGGCTATGATCTCAAGGATGATCCCGCGACCTACTACCAGACCCAGCTCGACTGCTACTGCCTGATACTGGAGTCGAGCGGCTATACGACAGGCGGGTCCGCGTATCTTATCTACTACTGGCCCGCGGAGGTGGGGGAAGGCGGACTCGTGAAATTCAACGTCAGGCCGGTGAAGATCGAGACGAACATAGAATCCGCGAAAAAGATTTTTCGGGACTCCGCGCGCCGATTCCACAAGCGGCAGCGGCGTGCGAGTACTGCGCGCTGGTCGCCCGGCGTAGAGGCTAGATTAGATTCTTACATCGCAACTTCTTTGCATTTTGCGTAGAAGTTAGTGACTCGATAGCGAGCTTGCCCTGAGCGAAGTCGAAGGGATAGCTTTTTGACTGCGGCCGAAGGCCGCCTTAGGAGGAGCGTGCAATGAATAGCGTGCCCGGCAATCAATTCAGACGGGACAGGACGGGATGGATTATCGTCAGTCTCAATCTGCTCATGGCGGCCAATTCGACATTCTACTTCACCGGCGTGCTCGGGGCCGGGCTCGACGGCTGGCTCGCGATGAACTCGTGCGCGCCGAGCATAGTAATCTTCGCCATCGGCTATATCCTCAGGCAACGGAGCGTGATGGCCGTGGGCGCCGGATGCATGTTCCGCTTTGGGACGCTCGGCCTCTTCGCCTTCGGCTGGGAGGGAATGAACAACCTCATTCCGCAGGCCGGACATATCCTCATGACCGTCGCGGTGATTTATTTTATCGTGAGGATGATTCGCGTGGACTCGGCCGGGGCGCTCATCATCGCCTGCTCCTCGGCACTGCTGCTGCTCTACTCGGCATGGCAGTGGGAGTGGTTTCGGAATCACCCGCAGATCCTCGACCATCTCATGAAGGGGACGCTGAACCCGGAGATGCTCAGGCCGCCCTCTGGGGGTACTCTTTGAGTAAAAGGAGCGCCGCTATCAACACGAGAGAGAAACCGCGCCGAGGCCGGTACTGTCGCCGGACCTAATAGAGGATTCGAAACGTGGTGATCGCGAGCTGGCTATACGGTCCGTACCTCGCGTTCGCGAGCGTGGGTTTGGTTCCCTTGGGAAGCGTCGCCACGTACAGCGTGTACAGGCCCGCGGCGTTTCCGGGCACCCGAATGGAGAATACCATTTGCGGCCCCCAGCAATCATGTATCTCCAGCCTATTTGTGACCACCGGATGCACTCCGCGTTTCAGTTGCCCTCGCACGTCTGACCAGGCTCCTCCGCTCCCCACGAATACGATGTAACCATCCCAGTCCATAAAGGTATCTTTGAAGCTGATCCAGATTTCGAAGGTGTCTCCGGGATTGAAGCTGCTCTTGTTCAACCACACCCTCAAATCCGGCGGGCAACTGGGTGTCGGAGTTGGTGGGATCGGGGTTTTTGTCGGCGTCGGTGATGGATCCTGCAACCGGCACAGGTTGTTAGTGGCGGATAAGCCGAAGCCGACATACACTTCTCCAGAAGCGCCGATGGCGGGACCGGAATGCACGTGACCGGTTCCGATGTAGCTCCACAATAGGCTGCCATTTGAATTTATCCCATAGGTTTCTCCGCCATCCGAACCTATATACACTACCCCTGTAGCTGTAAGGACGGGGGAAGCCTCGACATCCCCTGAGAGGGCATAACTCCAATATAGTGAGCCGGTTGTACTGAGCGTATAAAGCATGTTATCGTTGGAGCCTATTGACACCGTGTCCGAGGCGGAGGGAGAGGAATAATATATATTCTCGCCTGTCAAATAACTCCAAGAGAGAGCTCCGGTGGTGGTAAATGCATAGATGTTGTTGTCCTGACTCCCCACATAGATAGTGGAAGTAGCGCAGGGAGAGCTGTCAATACTTTCCCCCGTATGATAACTCCAGGATAGAGAACCACCAGATTGAATCGCGTACAGCCCGTCATCCAGCGATCCCACATATATTTCTCCGTCTGTTCCCACAGCAGGTGAAGAACTGACGCCGCCTCCCGTTCTGTAGCTCCACGCGAGAGAGCCCCCGGACAGGAGCGCATACAGTATGCGATCTTCCGATCCGATATATATCGCGTCCGTACCGATCGCAGCCGAGCTAATGACGTCTCCTCCGGTCATATAGCTCCAAGCAAAGGCACCCGATAAATCCAAAGCGTAGATGTTTCTGTCAAAAGACCCTACATAGACTTTCTCATTATCTATTGCAGGAGAAGATGTTATATCATCGCCTGTTCCATAACTCCAGAGGAGAGAGCCCGCACTGCTGATACTGAAAATGTAGTTGTCATCCGAACCGACATAGAGGGGCCCGTTTAAGCTTATCGCAGGAGAAGAATCGATGAAGCCGGATGCAAAGTTGATTGTATAGCTCCACACCAGTATCGGCCTTGTCGGACCGTTATAGGGGCTCACGCCGGTGCGCGGCGGATCGTGCCTGAACATCGGCCAGGGATGATCAACGATTACAGGGCTTGCCGTAGGTGATGGCGTCTGAGTCGGCGTCTCGGTGGGGGTCCCTGTGGGCGTCTCGGTGGGCGTCTCGGTGGGCGTCTCGGTGGGCGTCTCGGTGGGCGTCTCGGTAGGTGTCGGAGTGGGTCCCGTAGGTGTCACAGTGGGTGTGGGCGTGATCGTGGGCGTAGGCGTAATCGTGGGCGTTGCCGTCTGCGTGGGGGTCTCTGTGGGGGTCGCAGTCGGTTCAGTGAGCACATACAGGTAGTTGTCGTTGGAACCCACCCACACCGTGTCCGTGCTTATCGCCACGGATGACTCGATGGCGCCACCCGTCGCGTAGGTCCACGCCAGCGTCCCATCCGAATTGAGACTGTAGACGATGTTGTCCTTGGAGCCCGCGTACACCGTGTCCGCCACGCTCACCGCGGGAGAAGAAGCTACGTTATCGCCCGTCACGTAGCTCCATGAGAGCGCGCCCGTTCCATCAGTCACGCAATAGAGGCGGTTGTCATCAGAACCCACCCACACCTTGTTGGAGCCGATTGACGGTGACGAGAGGATGGGCTCAGAGCTCACGTAACTCCATAATAAAGAACCAACCGAATTGAGACTGTAGAGCCGATTGTCTTTAGAACCAACGTACACCGTGCTGATCCCGCTCACCGCGGGAGAGGATGATACGTTATCGCCCGTCACGTAGCTCCATGAGAGCGCGCCCGTTCCATCAGTCACGCAATAGAGGCGGTTGTCATCAGAACCCACGCACACCTTGTTGGAGCCGATTGACGGTGACGAGAGGATGGGCTCAGAGCTCACGTAACTCCATAATAAGGAACCAACCGAGTTGAGACTGTAGAGCCGATTGTCTTTAGAACCAACGTACACCGTGTCGGTTCCGCTGACCGCGGGAGAGGATGATATGTTATCGCCCGTCACGTAGCTCCATGAGAGCGCGCCCGTTCCACCGGTCGCGCAGTAGAGGCGATTGTCATCAGAGCCCACCCACACCGTGTCCGTACTGATTGCGGGTGCTGAGAGGATGGGCTCAGCGGCCGCATAGCTCCACCGCATGGTTCCACCAGAGTCAAGGCTGTAGAGGCGATTGTCATCAGAGCCCACGTATACGGTATCGATTGAACTCAATGCCGGCGAAGACGCAACCTTTCCCCCTGTTCCATAGCTCCACTTCAGCGCGGGGACGCCAGGGCCCCCCTCCGAGCTCTTGCCCGTGCGCTGCGCGTCGTTATGAAACATCGGCCAGTTGGCTCCGTTCACATCGGCGAAGAGCAGAGGACCCCGCGCGCAAAGAATGATCATGAGCGCACATATGATGACCGCTGATGAAACGCCGCGCCGTGCACATCCTGCTTCAGTGCCGCAACCACACGCCCCGATCTCCCCTCTTGCTCTTTTCATGCCATCGGTCTCCGCCCTCGTGGGGCACCTCGACTATCAACTACACATATTGTACATCATTTGATGATTGCAAGTCCAAATATTTTCCCGGGATCTCTACCCCAATGTAAGGTGAGGAAACTTACGAAAACGGTAATTTCTCTTCCGTCCAATGCCTCCCTCCGGTATAATCCAGATGCTCGAACGGGAGCAGGCGCGGGCCGGGCACCCGCCGCTACAACGATCGCACGTCAATGGAAAAGCTCTACAAGACCTGGGCCGAGATCGACCTCGGGGCAGTGAGGGAAAACATCGTAAAAATCCGCAGCAGGCTCGGGCGTGCGGTGAAGCTCCTGGCCGTCGTCAAATCAGACGGGTACGGGCACGGCATGACGCAGATCTCGCGCGCCGCGCTGGAGGCGGGAGCGAGCTGGCTCGGCGTCTCGAATATCTACGAGGCGCTCACGCTGCGAAAATCCTTCCCCAGGGCGCGTATTCTCATTCTCAGCGCGGGCATGGCAGGCCACGCCGGCGCGATCGTGCGGCACCGCATCACTCCCGTCATCTGCTCTCATGAGATTCTCGAGGCGGTCGGACGAGCGGCGCTCAAGGCGGAGAGAGTTGTGAATATCCATATCGTCGTCGATACGGGAATGGGGCGGATCGGCGTCTGGCATGAGGGGGCGTTTGATTTCATTAAACGGGCGCGAGGGACAAAGGGGGTGCGGCTCCAGGGAATATGCTCCCACTTTGCCTGCGCGGCTGAGAGGGATCTCTCCTTCACAAAACTGCAGCTCGACAGATTCAACCGGGTGATCGCACGGTGCGAACGGGCCGGCATCCGCTTCGCGCTGAAGCACATCGCCAACAGCGGCGCCATCCTCGGGCTGCCGGCGTCCTCCCTTGATCTCGTCCGCCTGGGAATCATGATGTACGGAGTCTACCCGTCCCAGGAGGTGATCAAGAGCATCCCCATTAGAGCCGCCCTCACGCTCAAGACCGAAATTTGCTTCATGAAAAATGTCCAGAAGGGCCGCTCCATCAGCTATTGCCGGAGCTACGTCACCTACCGCGACACGCGGGTGGCGACCATCCCGATCGGCTATGGCGACGGCTACAGCAGGCTCCTCTCCAACAGGGGCGAGGTGCTCGTGCGGGGCCAGCGGGCTCCGGTCATCGGCAATGTCACCATGGACCAGACGATGATCGATGTCGGCCACATCTCCGGGGTGCAGGTGGGAGACGAGGTCGTGATCATCGGGAGGCAGGGAGAAAACGAGATCACGCTTGGCGAAGTTGCGGATCTCACCGGCACCATCCCCTATGATGTCATGTGCGCAATGGGGAAACAGGTCCAGCACCGCATCTACATACACCGGTAGCCGCCCTGTCTCGCGGGGAATTCACACAGAACATTCCCCGTTTTTTCGCCGTCCCCTTTTGTAACATATTGGGTGAGTCAGTGTTAAAATTCTTCACAACTGCATTATCGTTTCTTACCACGAAGGTCACGAAGATAGAGGAATAGGCCGATTAACCTAGTCTTTCTTCGTGCTCTTCGTGGTGAGAACCGCCTTTTAAATAAAACCGGGGAAACTCCAGGAATCCACCCAGGACAATCCCCACTTTTTGCCCGTATTTTTTTACAACATATTGGTTGAGATATAATTATAAGATACCGCAACTGAATCATTGTTTTTCTACCACGAAGGACACGAAGGACGAGAAGTTGAGGGAAAGGATAGGGTAGGTGCCGTTTTCTTCGTGCCCTTCGTGGTGAAACATTATTCTATGAAAAACTGGGGATACTCCACAATCCACCTCCTTGACGTGGATGTGAATCGCCTATTATAATTATGCGCGGCATGCATACCCTTTTCAGCCTCGCCCTTCTGACGCAATGATCACGCGGAGCGGCAGGTTCAGAAAAGGCCGGATTGTTCTGCTCACGATCATCAGGAGTGTACCGTATGCACAAGAGCCATGAAAAAATACACGACAGCAAAGACGTGAGGAGCACGTTGGAGATCGCCATGGAGAAAGCCAAAAAAATGGCGCACGGGGCGCCTCCCCAGGGGAAGGAGGGGCGCAGAGATGCGCACCTGCCGGAGGATGAGATGGTTGCGCTGCGGGAGAAAGCATCCAAGGCGGATGAATATTACGATCGGCTACTGAGGACGTCGGCAGATTTTGAGAACTACAAAAAGCGCACCGCGCGGGAGCGCAGCGATATCCTCACACTCGCACACGAAGAGATCATGTCGGAACTCATCGTGGTGCTCGATAATTTCGAGCGCGCGCTCTCGGCCGCTGACGCCTGCGCTGAATCGAAGCAGATCACCGATGGCGTGAAGCTCATTCAAAAGCAGCTCCTCACCGTGCTCCAGAAGAATGGCCTGCAACCGATCGAGGCGATCGGTCAACCATTTAACCCCGAGCTCCATGAAGCCAATGCAGAGGTTGAAACGGATGAGTATCCCGACGGCACGGTGGTTGCTGAACAACTCAAGGGCTACACCCTGGACCGCAGGTTGCTGAGACCGGCGGTCGTCACCGTTTCAAGGAGCAGCGCGGCAGCAGGCGAACCGGTGAAATCGGAAACCGACGGACCAACCGCTCATGAACAGGGCGTCACCGATCGACCTCCGAACGCCTGACGGCGAATTGCAACGTGCTGCCTCGGAATTGCAATAAAGTTTGAGATTAGCACCTGATTGACCTGATTTATACCCGCACCCTCAAGGGTGCGCTACAGAAAATCAGGTTAATCAGAGGAATCAGGTGCAAACAAATAAGCTGCGAAGCTAACGTGCAAATTTGAAATTTACAATTTGCAATTTACAATAGAGCAAAGTGGCATGGCCTCCAAGAGAGATTACTACGAAGTACTGGGCGTTCCGAGGAATGCCTCCGCCGATGCGCTCAAGAAGGCGTACCGCAAACTGGCGCTCCGCTACCATCCCGACAAGAACCCGGGAGACAAAAGTGCCGAGGAACAGTTCAAGCAGGTTTCGGAAGCCTACGAAGTGCTGAGCGACCCGCACAAGCGGGAGCAGTACGATCATTTCGGCCACGCGGGGCTCAGGGGGGGCGCCGGCGGCTTTGGCGGCTTCGGCGTCGATCTTGAAGAGGCCCTGCGCACCTTCATGTCCGCCTTCGGCGGCCGCGGAAGCATCTTTGACGACTTCTTCGGGTTTACCGGCCGACACCGCGGGCCGGAGCGCGGGTCAGATCTCCGCTACGATCTCGAAATCACCCTCGAGGAGGCCGCATCGGGTTGCAAGAAAGAGATCTCCTTCCCCTGCCTTGGCTCCTGCCCCGACTGCGGGGGGAGCGGCGCGAAGGAGGGAACATCCCGCGTCGCCTGCCAGGCGTGCGGCGGCGCCGGTATTGTTGAACGCAGGGTGCAGGGTTTCTTCGGATGGAGCATACAGCGGCACGAGTGCCCGCAGTGCGCGGGCGCGGGAACGATCGCCAGGGATCCCTGTCCTCGTTGCCGTGGCGAGGGGAGAGTGCGACGGAAGAAGAAGATCGTGGTTCATGTTCCGCCGGGCGTGGAGTTGGGTTCCAGGCTCCAGGTTTCAGGAGAGGGCGAGGCAGGTGCGCACGGGGCGGCGACGGGGAATCTGTACATCATCATCCACGTCAAGGAGCATGAGCTCTTCCAGCGCCATGGAGACGACATCCTGTGCGAGGTTCCCATAGGCTTTGTCACCGCGGTGCTGGGCGGCGCCATCGACGTCCCCACCATAAGCGGGAAAGCGCAGCTGACCATTCCGCCGGGCACACAGTCAGGAAAAACCTTCAGGCTCAGGGGTAAGGGCATGCCCAACGTCAATGGCCTCGGGAGAGGCGATCAGTACGTGAAGGTGTTTTTAGAGATTCCCGTCGGCATCACCGACGAACAGAAACAGCTCCTCAAGAAATTCGCCGAGCTCGGTGGAGAGAGATTATACCCGATGAGCAGCTCATTTTTTGCGAAGGCGAAAAATTTCTTTACCGGCTGAGGGTTACGGCGGCTTCTTGTCCAATGCCACGTGTGTAGGGTTTTCAAATAGTCATCCTCTGACGTATAGAGCAAATATACCGTATCGCACGTGCCGCAACTTTCTAGAAACGAGAAACTAGAAACCGCATTTATGCACCCGCGCCGCGTTTTTATTGACCCGAAGAGCCCCCATGGCGACCTGCTCCATCTCCGCGGTCCCGAGGCCAACTACCTCCTCCGTGTGCTCAGACTACGGGAAGGTGACGAGGTCAATGCGTTCGATGGTCGGGGCTGGTCCTGCAAGGCTGTCATCGTGAAGGCACGCAAGGGAGTTGCAACCCTCTGCCTTTCCAAACCAGGTCGTGCCACAAAGCCCCGGCAGGCATTCGCCGTGGCGCAGGCCGTTCTCAAAGCTCCCGCGATGGACGCGGTGGTGCAGAGGTGCACCGAGCTGGGAGCATCCTCAATCATCGGTTTCTATACGGCACGGAGCATTCCGCGGAGCACCGGAGGAGATTCAGCGGACGCAAAACTCGCGCGGTGGCGCGCGCTCACCATAGAGGCATGCCGCCAGTGCCGCAGGGATTTCCTGCCGGAGGTACGGCTGCTTCCCCGCATCGAGGATATCGGCCCGTTGATCCGCGAGTTCGACCATGCGCTGGTTGCCTCGCTCGCCGAGGGGAGCAGTCCGCTCGGCGAACTTCTCACGTCAGAGCACGTAATGAAGAGCTCGCGCATTCTCCTCATCGTCGGCCCCGAGGGAGACTTTTCTCAAGAAGAGCTCAACTACCTGCGCACGCGTGGCGCCATTCCCTGCCGACTCTCAGATGCGATACTGCGAGCCGACACTGCCGCCATCGCCGGCGCGGCCATCATCGGCCAGCATCTCCTGCCGGCGACAAGGGGATCCGCCCGCCCAGAACAATGACCACGTTTACGATCGCCACGCTCGGCTGCAAGGTCAACCAGTACGACAGCCAGCTCATTCGCGAGAGCCTCCTCTCTCTGGGCTGCAGGGAGTCGGGTCGCGCGAATCCACACCCCGACATATGTATCGTGAATACCTGCGGGGTTACCCAGGCGAGCGAGGCAAAATCGAGGCGGGCGGCGCAGCGGGCGTGCCGTGAACACCCGCACGCCGTGGTAATCGTCACGGGGTGCTGCGCCGAGTTGAGCGCGGCGGCCTTCGCCGCAATCCCCGGGGTGAGGCACGTCCTGGGAAATGACATGAAGCGGCGCATCTACCAGATCATCGGTGGAGCGCGAGAAGGCGGAGCGCACTCGATCTGCGGATTCTCACAGCACACACGGGCTTTTCTCAAGATCCAGGACGGCTGCGACTCCCGCTGCAGCTACTGCATCGTCCCCCTCGCCCGGGGCCGATCGAGGAGCAGGGCGCGCAGCGAAATTATCGATGAGGCGACCGCGCTCGTGTCGAGCGGCCACGTGGAGATCGTGCTCTGCGGCATTCACCTCGGCGGCTACGGCAAGGACCGCGGCGAACCGCGCGCGCTGGTCCAGCTCATTCGCGATTGCATGGGCATCAACGGGCTCGCGCGCATCCGGTTGAGCTCCATAGAGCCCGAATGTGTCGGTGAAGAACTCGTTGAACTCGTCGCATCAGGGGGTGCGCTCTGCCCGCACCTGCACATCCCCCTGCAGAGCGGCGACGACCGGATGCTGAGGGCGATGAATCGCGGCTACCACAGCGCCGGCTACCGACGACTGATCCAGGGGATTCGCGCGCGTATCCCGGACGCCTCGATCACCACCGACATCATGGTAGGGTTCCCCGGCGAGGATGACGAAGCGATCCACAATACAGTCGCCATGGTGAAGCATGCCGCATTCAGCCGGGCCCACATCTTCTCGTACAGCCCGAGGCCCGGGACCGCAGCGTGGAAGCTCGGCGACCCGGTCCTGCCTGAGATAAAAGATCGCCGTCGGGCGCTGGTGGGCGCCGCCGCGGATGAAATGGCGGCAGAATACAGAAAGAGATTTATCGGGAGAAATGTGGAGGTGCTCGTCCAGGGGAGATGCAAAACTGATGCCAGGCTGGCCTATGGCCTCACAAGGGAATATCTGCGCGTCTATCTGGACGGGGAAGGGGTTCAGAAGGGACAGATATGCCGGGCGCATATTGAGGGAGCCTTGAACGACGGCGTGAAGGGGCGGGTGGTCCACGGCTTTTCGAAGACCCTGAGGGAAGCCGAGGGGAGCCGTTGAGGACAGCGCGCAAAAAAGCGGGGAAGCCTCGCAATAACTCAGGACAATCCCCACTTTGTGCCCGTATTTTTCTACAACATGTTGGTTGAGAAAGAATTATAAAATGCCGCAGCTGAATCATTGTTTTTCTACCACGAAGGACACGAAGGACGAGAAGTTGAGGGAAAGGATAGGGCGGGAGCCATTTTCTTCGTGCCCTTCGTGGTGAAAGATTATTCTATGAAAAACTGGGGATACTCCAGGCAATAAATTTGTTGAAGTTAATATACTCGATTTGATATTCTGATTGTTTGAGTTTTTTCATTTTCTATCTCTTCTTGGATACAGCCTCGCGCATGAGATTTAACTGGATTGATGCAATAGTCGCTGTCTTTGTCATCCGCGGAATGGTCATCGGTCACCGACGGGGGCTCTCTGGAGAGCTGATTCGCTTCCTGGGCATCGTGTGCGCCCTCTACCTCTCCTTCAAGTTCTATGAGCAGGGCGCCGACAGGCTCATCCAGCGCATTTCGCTTAATCGGAACGTCGCCACCGGCCTCTCGTTCGCGGGAATCTTTCTCGCGGTACTGCTCTTCTTCTACATGGTCAATCAGACGGTGCACCGTGTGACGCAGCTCCCCGCGATCGCCGCACTCGACAAAGCGGGCGGAACCATCCTCGGCGGGGCAAAGGCGCTGCTCTTCGCCTGCGTGGCGCTGATACTATTAGCGCTGGTACGGGTGGAGGCGGTCTCGAGCGCCGTCAGCCAGAACTCCTTCTTCGGGCAACTCGCCATCTACCACGTTCCTGGCGCGTATGAATTTGTGGTAGGCGTGTATCCCGGCGTGCAATCCCTCCCCGGCGCCGAGGTGATCAAAAACGAGGTGATCAAAAAGCTTCCCGCGGTCAAGCAGCGGACAGAGCTGGACTTCTCCATCGGCTCACAGGGCGGACAGGAGAAAGCGGAGGGCGCAAACCGCGGCACGCCCGAGAGACAGAACCCCGCCCACTAAAAAGGAAGAACCATTATGAAGCTCAGTGCATTCTTCGAACGCGCGCTCGCAGAGGGTCAGAAGAACGACCCGCGCGGGCAGGCGCGCATCCGCCATGAGGTAAAGGCGCTGCGCGAGGCCTATGCGGAGATGTCAGCCAGAAAGAAGAAATCATTTGACAGGGAGCGCCTCGACAATCCCTATGCAGACACGCGCATCCTCTTCGGGAAGCCTTCAACAGAGGTGCGGGGCCTGCTGGCCGGAATAGACATCGATGTCGGAGAGATCATGCTCGCCGACCGCCTGAGGGAACGCGGGAAGAAGATTGACCTCGCCCTGTCCCACCATCCGGTCGGCCGCGCGTATGCGGGATTCTACAACGTCATGCACATGCAGGCTGATATCCTCAACAGGTTCGGCGTCCCCATCAATGTTGCGGAATCCCTCCTCGAGGAGCGCATCCGGGAGGTCGAGCACAAGGTGATGCCGGTGAACCACACCCGCACGGTGGATGCCGCCACACTGATGAATATGCCGCTCGCCTGCGTGCACACACCCGCCGACAACTGCGCCGCCACATACCTCCAGCGGCTCATCGACCGGAAAAAGCCGGAGCTCATCGGTGACATCATCGATCTCCTCCAGGAGATCCCCGAATACCAGAAGGCCATGGAGAACAACGCTCCCCCGAGGATTCTCTCCGGCAGGGAAGAGAGGCGCGCGGGGCGGATCTTTGTCGATATGACCGGCGGCACCGAGGGATCGGTGAAGATCCTTGAAAAGCTCGCCCAGGCGGGAGTCGGGACGCTCGTCGGCATGCACCTCAGCGAGAAGCATCTCGAGGAGGCAAAAAAACATAATCTCAGTGTGGTCATCGCGGGCCACATCTCGAGCGACACACTCGGCCTCAACCTCCTCCTCGATGCCATCTGCGCAAAGGGACGATTAGAGGTGACCACCTGCTCGGGCTTCACGCGGGTGGAGAGGAATTAGCCCGCCCGCAACCGGGCCCCCTGGCTGACCCGTGGATGTCACTGCGTCTGACCGGAGGGAGTCCCCGCGGGAGCGTGGCGGCGCACCGGACATGAGGTGTCAGGGAAACATGATACCGCAGCACATCGTGGAACAGGTGCAATCGTCGAGCGACATCGTCGATGTCGTCTCCTCCTACATTCCGCTCAAGCGCGCGGGTCGGAGCTTAAAGGCGTGCTGCCCCTTCCATAGCGAGAAAACGCCGTCATTCTTCGTGAGCCCGGAGAAGCAGATCTGGCACTGCTTCGGCTGCGGCGCCGGGGGGTCGGTGTTCAACTTCATCGCGCTCTACGAGCGCGTGAGCTTTCCCGAGGCGGTGAGGCTCCTCGCGAAAAAAGCGGGTATCGCCGTTCCGGAGAAGCCGGGGCCCGAGGGGCGCGAGGGCGAGAAGAAGGATGATCTGTATCGGCTCAATGAATTCGCGGCACGCTGGTTCACGCACCAGCTTCAGGCGACCGCCCCGGGGAAGAGGGCGCTCGCCTACCTCCGCCGGAGGGGAATGAGCGATGAGCTCATCGAGCAATTCTCCCTCGGGTACGCGCCGGATTCATGGGATGGACTCTACACCGCCGCGCGCGCCAAGGGACACCGTGAGGAGATGCTCCTCACGCTCGGCCTCGCGATGCGCAAGGAAGGGGGAAACAGGATATTCGACCGGTTCCGCAATCGGCTCATGATCCCCATCAGCGACGTGAGCGGCCGCGTCATCGCGTTCAGCGGCCGCGTGCTGGATGAAGGCACCCCGAAGTACATGAACTCTCCGGAGTCACTGCTCTTTAACAAGAGCAGGAGCCTGTACGGCCTCCACCACGCGAAGCGGGAGCTCATCGAGCGCGGCTTCTCCATTGTCGTGGAAGGGTACTTCGACTTCTTCGCCCTGCACGCCGCAGGGATCAGGAACGTGGTGGCATCGCAGGGAACGGCCTTCACCGCCGACCACGCGCGGATTCTCAAGCGCTACACCCGCGAGGTGGTGATGAGCTTTGACGCCGACACCGCGGGGCAGAGCGCGGCCATGCGAAGCCTGGACGCGTTCCTGAATGAGGAGCTCAGGGTGCGCGTACTGGTGCTCCCCCCCACGCACGACCCCGACACCTTTGTCCGCGAAAAGGGCGCGGCGGCTTTCTCCGATCTCGTCGGACAAGCGCCGGAATATTTTGACTTTCTGCTCGATCACCTCTGCCGCCGCAACGATCACCGGAGCGAGGTCGGCAGCGCGCGAATCGCCTCGGAGTTTCTCGACGCCCTCGCGCAGGTGGGAGACGGCGTCCTGAGGGAGGCCTACCGGAAAAAGCTCTCCGAACGAATCGATATCCCCCAGCAGTACATCATTGACGAGATCAAGAAGAGGGGCCGTCGCCGGGGCCCGGCGCCCGGAGACGCCGGAGAGACGAGTCAGGTAGCCCTGCGCCTGCCCCCCGGGGAGCGAGAGATCATCAAGCTCATGCTCGAGGATGAAAATATCATCAGGCAGGCCGCCCTGGAACTCACCGCCGAGGATTTCCGGCACGAACAGCTCCAGCGCATCGCGGGCAGGGTTTTCGCCCTGCTGAAAGAGAACCGGTGGGCGGGCAGCACGCGCCTCCTCGCGTGCCTCGACGACGAGCACTGCGCGCGTGTAGTGAGCAGACTCATTTCAGAGGAAGACCCCGGCGGGGACCGCGAACAGATCGCGAGGGACTGTATACGCTACCTCAAGAAGCGCAACCTTAAGGAAGAGATCGGGAAACTCACCAAGGAAATAAGCCGCAGGGAGCGAGAGGGCTCGTCCGGGCAAGAGATCAGCGGGCTGCAGCGGCGGCTCATGGAGAAAAAGGCCGAGCTATTGAAGATCTGCTGAGCGCGCCCTGCGGCAACCTCCCGGCGGGGTGAGCAGACCTCCTCCCCGCGCGGAGGAGGGGGCAATGAGAGATCATGGTTAAAGCCGAGAGAAACCAGAAGATAAAAGAACTGATCAGGCAGGCGAACGATCAGGGTTTCCTCACCTACGCCAACATCAACGACGCCCTCCCCGACAGCATTGTCTCTGCTGAGGAGATCGATTCAATCATCATGCTCCTGAGGGGCATGGACATTGAGATCGTCGACGACAAGCAGGCGGCGGCCAAGAGGGCCGGCGCGGCGGCCGCGGCAAAGATTGAGAAAAAGGAACGCGCGCCGAAGCTCGAGTTCATCGACGACCCCGTCAGGATGTACCTCAAGCAGATGGGGCAGGTGCCGCTCCTCAACCGCGAGCAGGAGGTCGAGATCTCCAAGAGGATCGAGAAGTCCGAGACGCAGATCAAACACATTCTCTTTTCACTCGGCTACACCCCGAGGCTCGCCCTCGATCTCGCCGAGAGGGTCTGCGCCGGGAGGGAGCGGTTCGACCGGGTGATCCAGGACAAGAAGGTTAAGAACAGGGACACCTACATTATCGCGGCGAAAAAGATCAGCGCGGATCTCCAGAAGATCGATTCGCAGATGGCCGAGAAATACCTCCAGATCAGGAAGGCGAAATCCCAGAGCAGGCTCTCGCTGAGGCTCAGGCGCGAATTCCAGAAGATGCAGGACTCCATGGTGATCCTCGTCAAACAGTTCTTCTTCAAGCAGAACGCGATAGAGGAGTTCATCGAGCCGATCGACAAGGAGGCCCACAAGATCCTCGAGCTCGAGCGCGAGGTGGAGCGCCTGAAGAAGCGCGGGGGGGGGAGCGCGAAGAAGAGAATCTCCCAGATTCAGAAAAAGTTCACCGCCACAGAGCTCCTGGCGCGCACGCCGGTCGAGAATCTCAAGAAGGAGGTCGAGAACCTCAAGCTCTGGGCCCACCGCGGCCATACCGCAAAGAGCGAGATGGTGGAAGCGAACCTGCGCCTCGTGATCTCCATCGCAAAGAAGTACACCAACCGCGGCCTCTCATTCCTCGACCTGATCCAGGAAGGGAACATGGGATTGATGAAGGCGGTGGATAAGTTCGAATACCGGCGGGGGTACAAGTTCTCCACCTACGCCACCTGGTGGATACGCCAGGCGATCACCCGCTCCATCGCGGATCAGGCTCGCACCATCCGCATCCCCGTCCATATGATTGAAACGATCAACAAGCTCGTGCGCGCCTCGAAGAAGCTCGTCCAGGAATACGGCAAGGAGCCATCCCCCGATGAGATCGCCGAGGAGATGGAGCTGCCGGTCGAGAAGGTGCGCGGGATCATGAAGATCGCCCAGCACCCGATATCGCTCCAGACGCCGATCGGGGACAGCAACGACAGCCACTTCGGAGACTTCATTGAGGACAAGGCGGCCGAGTCGCCCGCGATGGCCACGGGGTACGCCCTCCTCAAGGAGCAGATCGAGAGCGTGCTCAACACCCTCACGCCGCGCGAGCAGAAGGTGCTCACGCTCCGCTTCGGCATCGGCGACGGCTCCCCGCGCACGCTCGAAGAAGTGGGCAGGGTCTTCAACGTCACGCGGGAACGGGTCCGCCAGATCGAGGCGAAGGCGCTCCGCAAGATGCGCCACCCCACGCGAAGCCGCAAGCTCCGCGGCTTCCTCGAGGCGGAGGAGCTGTAGTTACCCATCTTTGCCGCGGATTGGCGCGGATATACGCAGATTTTTAATTATTTCGTTTGAATTGTGCGACCCGTCTGAGTGGTTAAATCCGCTCCAGTCGTTAAACTCGTTTAAGTTGCCAGTAGTCCCATCTGCGTGCATCTGCGGCAATCTGCGTCCAAAATCAACCACTTCTATTCCGTGCGCATCCGCGGCTATTGTATTTTAAACTTCGAACTCACGTCCAGGAACGCGTCGGCGCGGCTTTGGAACGGCCCGGTCGCGTCAAAGAATACGACCGCAAGCTCATACTCCCCCTTCGGCGCCCCGGGAGGAATCGCTTCTGACAGGAGCTGATAGGTGAATCCCGCCGGCAGACCGTTCACTTTGGTGGCAACAGGCTTGAGCGGCATATCCAGCGTCCTCGCGTTCAGCATCTTCCCCCCCGGGATGATGAGCACCACATAGACGTCGAACATCGTCTCAATCGGCTCGTTCACCTTGAATGTCGCCACAAGCTGCTCCCCCGGCAAAAACGACGCGTCGTTGAGCATAATCTCCGCCGGCGGCACAGGCGTCTCGGTTGGAGTTGGCGTAGCGCTCTGGGGTATTGAGGTTGGTGCTTCGGTCGGCCGGTGCGTAGGAGTAATTGTTGGGGTATATGTCGGCCCAGCTGTCGGCTCTGTCGGCGTTGCCGTAGGCGGGGGCGTTATCGTAGGCGTTCCTGTCGGCGCCGGAGTGGCGGGGGGTTGAGTGGCAGTCGACGGTGGAGTGGATGTGGGCGTGCTGGTCGGCGTAGGCGTCGGGGTGATAGGAGCGAATGAGGGACTGCCGGCCTCAACCCATGCGGTGTACCACAGGTCCGCCAGGCGCTTCGAGGCGAGATCCAGTCGGCCCTGCGCATCTGATCCAACCTGATCGAAGAGGGCCTGATAATAATCATAGTTATAGTCGCCCCCTGTCTGATCATAAGCAACGAGATCCGCGGCCATGATCGCGCTGACAAGCTGCTGGCCGCCGGCGAGGATGTCGAAACCGAGCTCCAGGGGATCCTCGACGATCGTTGCAGAGTTTGGTGTGGTCTTTATTACCGAAATAAACATATCCACCATGGTGCTCTCATATCTCTCGTGTATGCCGCTGTTTATCCCCTCTCCATCGTAGTTTACAGTAGCGTGCAGCGGACACGTGGCATCCGCGACATAATGGCCCAGTTCCGCCGCAACTTGATAGGCCGCCGCCCATTCGTGAGCACGCATGAGCAAGACGAGATACTCGTAATGGTCCCTGATCCCTTCCCATTGTATAACCCCGTTGGCCCTCCCGAACACCTCGCAATATGTAACGTAATCACGCGGGACGGAAGTAAACGGCGGCGGATATTCATCAAGCTTCGAATCGATATCGCACCAGTGCCTCTGTGCCTCCAAAGGATTGGTGACGGGGTCCTTCTGTAAATCGGGATCAAATGCATGATCGCTCAGGTATTGCCTCATGTCACCGAATGCGTTGCCGGATCCGTCGTCCACCATTTCGGGAGGAAGATTATCAACGGCATACCGGTTGACGAGGGAATGGGCGCCTCCCCAGGGGAGCGCGGAACCTGCAGGGAAGAGGGAGAGGGCAAAAAAGAAGATGGAAATGCGCGCTGCGGCTCTCTCGGCCAGTCGAAAAGCGGCGTGCCGCTCATGCGCGCATTGTTGGTCAACCATAACGCCATCCCATCTCGCGTGCTATAATGAAAAAACACATCCGCGATCGGACGCATCCCGTGATAAGCAATCAGGTGTTGCAGGAGAGCGCATTATGCATTTCCCTCCTAGGGATATTATTGCACACGCGACCCATTACTGTCCAGCAAAATTGACAAAGATAAGTAATTCCTCAGAAGGTGTGAAAAAATTGCCTCCCGGCCTTTTTTGTAGGGGTCGGATTTATCCGACCCGTAAGCGGGCTTGATAAATCAAGCCCCTACACGATGGGTTACATGTGCCGAAGCAACAAACGTGGTTTTTTCACACCTTCTGACCCACTACAAGATATACAATCCCACCCCGCGCGTGTTTATCCTTTCTTGTGTTTATCCTTTCTCAAACGTGCCGGTGAGGCTATAATAGCCTGGGTTTTCCAAAAGATATTACTGTGATGGGCGTTATGTCATCGCGAAAAACGGGGAAGGTCCATATAATAACCACTTGACGATCAGGGAGGGCACCATGGTCAACACACATCTCTCCGGGTTCGGCGAGATGAGGAAGAAGATCGCCGATTCGATCTCTCACACGCTCCACACGTTCGCCACCACGAGCCGCCGGGATGTCGATCAGGCCCTCTCGTTCCTTGCGAGCGATAAAACGAACCCCCCCGAATCCATGAGGGCCATCCTCGATTTCTATAAGAAGGGCGGAGCGGAGCGGGAGGCGTTCTTCACCATGCTCGCGGCGCTCGATCCGAGGAAGACAGATTATGTCTTCAACCAGATCTTCGCCGCCATGGATACTCCGGTGTGGCTCATCCAGCTCCGCGCCGACCTCAGCGCATTGATTAAAAAATTGGGGGCTGCCGGAGAAAAGGCCGGGAGGCTCGACTCGCTCAAGGAGCTGTTGCGCACCTTCAGCGATTACTTCTCGAGGATATTCAACTTCCAGTACCTGGTGACCCGCTGCTGCAATACGCAGAATACATCAATCGCGCTGCTCAAATTCATATCCGAGAAAGAGGGCGTCCATCCGACGGAGCACTGGTGGAATTTCGAGAACAGGCTGGACAGCTCCGATCACATCATCCTCTCCCTCGAGCACTTCAAAATGCCCTACGTCCCCCTCGTGTACATCGAGGTGGCGCTCTCGAACGGGCTGATCCGCAAGATGTCCAGGATACTCGGCGACAAGCGCCGCCCTCCCGATCTGCGCCGCGCGGATACCGCAATCTTCTACTCCGTGAACACCACCTTTGCCGGCCTGGAGGGAATCGCCCTCGGGGCAAAGATGATCATCCGCGCGAGGGAACACATCCAGACGAATTATCCCGGCATCAGGCACTTCGCCACGCTGAGCCCGATCCCCCGCTTCCGGGGGTACCTCACCGCCGTACTGGCCGGCGGGGCGCACAATTTCTCTCTCACCGGCCAGAAGATCGACACCAATAAGAAAGGCCGCTTCATCTCGGCCGGCGAGATACGCGACATCAAGGAAGAGCTCTCAAAGAAGGAGAAGGGCATCGAAACGCTCTCAATCTCCAGCATGCTCAGGAAGGCACTCGGCGATGAGCAGTGGCACGCGAACCCGGTGCTGCGCAGGTCAATGGAGCATCCGATGAAGGAGCTCACGAGATACTATTTCACACGGGAGAAAAGGATTGACCCGAAGACCCACGCCCGCACCACACACGCATACGATCCGGTCGCGAACTTCCACCTCTCCAACGGAGCCTCGATCGAGAGCATCAACTACCTCGCAAACCCCTCGGAACGGGGCATGCGCGAATCGTACGGGATGATGGCGAATTATCGCTACGAGGCTGGACACCAGGAGAGGAACAAGCTCGCCTACGCTTCGGGTAAGGTCATCGCCGAAATCTGAGGAACACCACTACTCACACCCCACCTTACCTCCCCTGTCACGAGGTTGTCTCAAACTGTCGTAACTACTCAGGTAGTCAGAAGCCAGGAGCCAGAATCCAGAATGGATCGCGAATAAGCTTCCAGTAGCGTGCTGAACTCTTCGAGTAACTGCATTAACTCGGAATTCCGGCTCCTGACTCCTGAATTCTGGCTCCTGAGCAGTTACAGAATCTCTACCTACCCGGAGCCTGGTAGTTGTTGACCTCAAATACGGGGGAGATTTCCACCGGCTTATCCGTCGAAGGGGCTCTTCCTTTCGCGTCGAGGAAGACGGCCGCGAAGGCGCCCCGGCAGGACAGAGAGGCCGGTACGGTTAATTTCAGCTCTCCCCGGCAGACCGTCCCATTACCCGCAGGCCCACTCAGCGGGAATGCGACATTCCGGCATGTCGGGCCCGGCGTCCCGCTCGAATACCGAACGGGTTGCATCTTGTTATCAAAAATATAGATCCCGTCGCTGCGTAACAGGTCGGAAAAAGTCGCGGGGCCGGAACCCGCCGTCGGATTGACGAGGAAAGCGAGATACACGTTCTCAGGCACCGCCCTGTACCCATACGCCTTGGGGAATACGTCCCAGCGCAGCGTGAGCTCCTCACCCGCATAGAACGTAGAGCTGCCCCCGGATGAGGGCGAAACCTCCAGCTCGACGTAATGGTCTTTGCCGCTCGGGAGGGTATGTGAGGCGAAAAATTCCCATTCGCCCTCGTTATCCTCTGGGCGCCAGGTATGGCCCAGGCCCGGCAATCGATGAAAAATATAATAATTTCCATTTGCGGCGAGCAGCTCCGCGTATGCGGGGCTGCTGTAGGGGCTGTTGATGGGAACAACGGGGTCGTCTTCACCGTGGATGAGCATTCCCGGAATCTTGCGATCCGCATCGACGGGTATGTACTCAGGGCGGTATCCGCCTGATCGCTCTCCGAATGCAGCGAATACCAGTGAGCGGTCTGCCGCTAATGCAGTGCACAGGAACGCGCCGGCGGAAAATCCTGTGCAGTAGGTCCGGTTGGCATCAACATTGAATTCCTCTTTGACCCTATCCAGCACCTGATCCGTGAACGCAATGTGAAACGGCGCATACCAGGTTTTCGGGAGGTAATCATACTGCTTGACCGCATCGGGGAAGACTGCGATAAAGTTATGTGCATCCGCGGTAGTGGTATAACCCGAGGACACCATGAACTCGGTGTAGCTTCCCAGGCTCCCGTGATAAAGGAATACGGCCGGAACCGGCGCAGTGCCGGCATAATCCGCCGGGGTGTACACCAGGTAGTGACCGGTATAGCTCATTCCCCCGTACACGAAGTCAACACTCCTGTCATACGTCGCCGCGCGACAGGTGTGGTGAGCACACAGGAGAGGAACGAGTACCGCCAGTACCGACAATCGTCTCATCGGGACAACCTACGCTTCTTTCGGTTCTGGATCTATGGTGGAGGTGATCCGCTGGAGCCTCGCGCCGCTGATCAACTGGTCGAAGCGCCCCGCCTGAGTTGAACAATCAATCGTGCAGGAGCCGTCCTCGTGGACGACCGTGACAACGCCAACCCTTGTCTTCTCATTGCTCGTCCAGCTCACCAGATCGCCCACCTTGATATCGGTCATGTTCCCATCCTCCTCTTCGTGAATCACGCGCAGCCCCCGCACGAGCAGAAAGCGAGCGTGCCTTCTGCATCAAAGACACACTCGCCTGGGAACCCTCGTCGGCTCACACCGCGCATCGGTGAAGCGGCAGTGATACTCACGAGAATGCGCCCCCTGGATCACGCTCTCTCCTCGGGGCCGCGTGGCAGGTTCGGAAACCGGCTATTTTATGAGCGACTCCTCTGAAGCAGGCGCCGCAGAAATCACCGGCGTGATGGACGCCGCGCCAGACTCACTGGAAAATATTTTTGCGCCCGGCTCTACGACCTTATCCTGCTCGGTGCTCTTGATCGGATGATAATGGAAATAGCCGACACAGCCGCAAAGAATTCCCGCCGCCAGCAGCGCTGCTAACACCACGAACCGTCTGCTGTTCATCCTTCTTACCTCCTTTCAAAATATGCGCTGTACAACATCCCACAGCATACACATGGACAACCACGGACGCTGATGGCCGATCCGTATCCCCGCTCTCCTCTGCTTTTCGACGATTATTATAGCTCACCCCTCCTCACTGTCCACCAAATTTTATAGAGTTACGTAACCCCTCAGTCAGGCACTGACAATGACAGCAGCGTGCGTATCAATGCTCCGGTGAAAAGGTGTGAAAAAATTGCCTCCCGGCCTTTTTGTAGGGGTCGGATTTATCCGACCCGTCAGCGGGCCACGTGTTCCACGTGGCAAGCTTGATACTTGCCCGGCTTCAGACGGGAATCAAGCCCCTACACGATGGGTTACATATGCCGTAGTGACAAAACTGATTTTTCACACCTTCTCAGTCAGGCACTGACAATGACAGCAGCGTGCGTAGCAATGCTCCGGTGAGAAGGTGTGAAAAAATTGCCTCCCGGCCTTTTTGTAGGGGTCGGATTTATCCGACCCGTCAGCGGGCCACGTGTTCCACGTGGCAAGCTTGATACTTGCCCGGCTTCAGACGGGAATCAAGCCCCTATACGATGGGTTACATATGCCGAAGCAACAAACCGGATTTTTTCACACCTTCTGACCCATTACAGAGTTACCCCAACGAGCTTGAGCTTCTGCCTGGCGGCGATCCCGATCTTTCCGCGGGGCGACTTCTTCACCAGATATTTAAGCAGCTCGACGCCGAATTCCCGTTGCTCGAACAGCTTCTCGGCGAAATGAAAACCGATATGGTAGAGTTCGAGCGGCCCGAGAGCCTTCTCGGCCTTCAGGCGCTTGACCAGCGGGAAATCGGCGCTCCTCATGAGCTCCGCGATGAGCCTCAGCGCCTCATCATCTTTGCGCCTGAGGGGTGAAAGATCGTGGGGGCTGCTGCGCATACTGACGACCACGAGCTCGTACTTGAGCTCATCGTTGAGCAGCGAATGATGGGACATCAGGCGCAACAAACCCTCTGCCTCCTTGAATTTCTTTGCCCCTTTCAGCCTCTTCACGCGGTCGACAACCCGCTCGACAAGAAAATCCGGATTGATGACCTTCAGCGCGGCAGCGTACAGCGAATAGCGCTCATCCCCCGCCGCCCACAGTTTCTCCATTCTGTCGCACAGGTGGTGGGCCTCGCTCCTTCCCATCTGATCCTTCTGCGCCCTGAGGATGCTCACGAGCCTCATTCCCGCTTCATAGTCCTTCGCCGCCTCGAGCTCCCTGATGATCTGCGGATACGCGCGCGGGAGCCCGGCCAGCGCCTCCTGCGCGGCGCGGCGCTCCTCAAAATCGCTGGAGTTGAGATGCTCGAGCAACCGCTTGATGTTGTCCCGAGAATCATCTTTGTTCATCCTCGAGAGGATGAAGCTCCGCACGGCGGGATGTGTGCTCCTCAGCCTCTCCTCCAGGAGCGGCACGAGGTTCTTAGGGATTCCCAACCCCTGGAGGACTGTGAGGGCATTCCGCACGATGTATGAGTAATCGTCTTCCTCGAGCATGGGGATGATCTCTCTGGCCAGCGCTGCGTTTCCCTTGGCGGGGATCTCCATATGCGAGAGGGCGATCAGGGCCTGCTCTCTGATCGAGGACGGTTGATCGTGCAGCGCGTACCTGAGCACCCTGCTCACCGTAGAGGGGTCGGCGATGTAGCCGAGCAGTGTCACCCCGAAGGCCACCTTCTCCGGGTTCGCTCCTGTCTTCGGGGATGCCAGGAAGGTGTTGATCTTCTTGAGGAGGGACTTCCTCTCGTGCCGGGCCATTTTGACTATTGCCTCGCGCAGCGCCAGGCAGATGCTCTTGCTCAGCTCAATCCCATCGCCCGCAATGCAGTCGACGAGAAAACGGCACGCGTCTTCGGTCCCTATGGCGCCGAGGATTTGCACCAGGAGCTTCTTGAGCTCCGGGTCGGCCCCGGCGAAAAGCCGCTTGGCTTCGGCTACGGCAGAAGTACCGGTCGAAGCGATTATCCTGCTCGCCCGCTCCTGAACCTTGCCGCCCTCACGGAGGAGTGGGAAGAGATAGGGCAATGCCTCCTGTCCGGGGGTCCGCTCGAGTGTGGAGAGGATATAGTTTTTGACGGTGAGGTTGGGGGTCGAGAGATGCCTGGCAAGATTGCGCCTGATCTCGCCGCTCTTGGGCCTCAGCTCGCCGAGCACACGCGCCGCGGCGCACTGCAGTTCCACATCCTCGCTGTCGAGCAGGGCGCATATCTGTTTCAAGAGTCTATCCACGTGAACTCCTCACGGATGAAAGGCCGCCCTGCACATCGCCGCAGGGGGGAAAATGCCCGATGCGGCTATGACTCAACGCCCGCATAGCCTCGCACAAGGCCTTTGGCGACATACTCTTTTTCCCATGCCGCGTCAGCGTAGCGGGCGTACTCTTCCGCATATTTCCTCAGCGGTTCCCTGAGCTCGGTGATGATGCTCTCCGCCCCCGGATGGGTGGGACGCGCGCCGTGCTCGCGTACCAGCTCCTCAAGGACCCACGGGCAGTCGACGAGCATGCAGGGCCGAAGGAGATTGTCTGAATACGGCTGTCTCGATTGGATGGCGAGGAAGAAGTCAGAGCGTAGTGCTTCCCGGAGGCTCTTTTCCTTTATATTGTCAACCGCGAAGTGGCAGAAGACGCACGGCTCGACATCGCCGTTGGCATTGATGTGCACATACTGACGGCCGCCTGCGATGCACCCACCGACAAAGTAACCGTCATTCCAGAAGTCTCCTATGAAGATCGGCGCGCGGTTCCTCAACTGCCGCACGCGGCGTCGAAACTCGTCGCGCTGCTTCGGCGTCGGCATCAGCTCCATTGCGGGCGTGCGTCCGATGGGGATATACTGGAAGTACCAGAGGACCATCGCCTTCTTCGCCACGAGCATGTCCACGAATTCGTCGCTGCAGATCTCATTGATGTTGTCGCGGGTCTCGGTACACGAGGCGCCGAAAAGGACACCCGCTTCGGCGAGGTAGTCCATCGCGTACATGATTTTCTTGAATGCACCGGGGCCGCGGCGCTCGTCCGTCCTCTTCTCCATGCCCTCGGTGCTGATCATCGGCGCGACATTCCCGAGCTCCCCGAGCCTCCCGGCCGCCTCCCTGTCTATGAGCGTCCCATTGGTGTAGAGCTGGAAATACACATCGCGGTGTTTTTCATAGATCCCCCATATGTCCTTCCGTGTAAAAACCTCGCCGCCGGAGAAGGTGATAAAGTAGATGCCGAGCTCTTTGGCTTCGCTGATGACCTGGTCGATGAGCTCGAAGGCAAGACCGAAATCCTGAGCATACTCACCCGCGTAGCAGCCGTAACATTTCAGATTGCACCGCATCGTCGGGCTGATGACAAGGAGCGACGGCGGAATAAATCCCTCCTGCTCATAGAGGTCATTTTCTCTCAGCGAGTTTCCTATCACCAGGTTGTTGAGCATCAGGTTATTCACGAGCCGTTCCCGGCAGTTCGGAGACAGCCGTCCCATGACATCCCTGGCGAGCTGGACCGTGGGGTGGTTTTTCTGGAATGCGCCGCGCATGTAGCGGATGATTTCCTTGTCATCCTGATTCTTCGTCATGAGCTCAGCAAGATAGGTTATCCGTATGAGGTTTTTGAGAGAGAATTTCGGGAGTCTATTTACGATTCCCTTCAGGGCCCGGCGCTGGGTAGAGTTGACGAGCCTATTGACGATGCTCACGCTTCCACCTCCTCGACCATTGCATATCTCAAAGTTCGCTCACAGGAAAGTCACAACTACCTACACCCCGCTCCTATTGCTTCTGTCCTTCTGTCAAGAGACAGTATGTTAGCATCACCGTCGGTCAACATCAAGCACTCTCTATAACTCGAAATGGCGGATAACGTAGGGGTCGGATTCATCCGACCCGCGTTACGGGCTTGATAAATCAAGCCCCTACAGGAATAAATACTTCTGGTTCTCTTCCATGTTGTGTGGGTTTGCATTAGTAAAGCATGTTGCAGTATCGGGCATTCATGGGTATATTTTGCCCTGATCATGGACATTCGCCATTTTTCCCTCTCCCCTTGAGGGAGAGGGAAGGGTGAGGGGTACTTCTAATGGTGCTAATTTCTCACCCCCACCTTACCTCCCCCCATCAGAGGGGGAGGAATTCTTGGTTTCTACCCACACAAAATGGAAGAGAACCATACTTCTAATTACATTTCACCCATAAGGTGATCGTTTTGACCTGTTATCCGCCATTTCGGGTATAAACCCGAGACCGACGGTTTACTTTCACTTCGGTTTCTCCAGCTTATACACTATCTCTCCCTCACGCGCCCAGCCGAAGTTGTCACGCGCGTACTTCTCAAGGTATGCGGGATCATTCTGCTCGAGGAGTTGCCTCTCGCGCTGAAGCTTCTGATGCGCTTCCTGCTCAGCGTCGAGTTCATTCCTCAGTCCCGCCACGCGCGCGCGGAAGACATTTTTTTTGGTGAGGAGGGGCATGAGGAAAAAATAGAAGAAGAGCCCCACAATCAGAAAAAGCGCTGCGACGTAGAACGGCGCCCTGGAGTAACCCCCTCCCCTATCCTTCAAAGGCTCCCCCCGTAGACCGCATCCGCGCCCAGCATCTCCTCGATGCGCAGGAGCTGATTGTATTTTGCCACCCGGTCACTGCGGCACAGCGAGCCGGTTTTAATCTGGCCGGCGTTGGTGGCCACGGCGAGGTCAGCGATGGTGGTGTCCTCCGTCTCGCCTGACCGGTGGCTTATCACAGTGGTATAACCCGCCCGGTGTGCGATCTCGATCGTCTCCAGGGTCTCGCTCAGCGTTCCGATCTGGTTCAGTTTGATGAGGATGGAATTTGCGACCCCCGTCTCGATCCCGCGCCTCAGGCGGTCGGGATTAGTGACAAAGAGGTCGTCGCCCACGATCTGGATCTTTTTCCCCAGTCTCTCGGTCAGTTTCTTCCAGCCGTCCCAGTCGTCCTCAGCGAGCCCATCCTCAATTGAGCGGATGGGATAGGTCTGGATCCATCGTTCATAGTAATCGATCATCTCGTCCGCGCTGAGCTCCCTGTTCTCAGAGGCGAGCCGGTACTTCCCGCCACGGTAAAAGGCGCTCGCCGCGGGATCGAGCGCGATCGCAATGTCGCGCCCCGGTTTGTAGCCCGCCTTTTTGATTGCGGCAACGATAGCCTTGAGGGCCTCCTCATTATTCGGCAGGTTGGGGGCAAATCCACCCTCGTCCCCCACACCGGTCGCGAGCCCCTGGTCTCTAAGGATATCCTTGAGCGTGTGAAACACCTCAGCGCCCATCCTCAGACCTTCAGCGAATCTCTCCGCGCCCAGGGGGACAATCATGAATTCCTGGAGATCCAGGTTGTTGTCCGCGTGCCCGCCGCCGTTCACGATGTTCATCATCGGCACCGGGAGCGCGCGGGCGTGAACGCCCCCGATATACCTGAATAGGGGAATCCCATAATGGTTGGCGACCGCCTTTGCGGCGGCAAGCGATACCCCGAGAATTGCATTTGCCCCCAGCCGGCTTTTGTTTTCAGTGCCGTCGAGCGCGATCATCGCCCGGTCCACGGCCTCCTGATCAGCTGCATCCGCCCCGCACAACTCGGGGGCAATCAGCCCGTTCACGTTCTCTACTGCCTTCATGACCCCCATGCCGCGGTAGCGCGACTTATTCCCGTCGCGCAACTCAAGGGCTTCATGCTCGCCCGTGGAGGCGCCGGAGGGAACCGCCGCCCTCCCTACCGCGCCGCTCTCCAGGATGAGTTCCGCCTCGACCGTCGGATTTCCCCTGGAATCAAGTATCTGCCGTGCCCTGATACGCTTTATTTTCGTCATATTCCCTCTCCCGTTTCTGAGCAGCACATGAGGTGTACACCCAGTTGCCGTGAACCACTATGCCGGATCACTCAATCATCCCTGGCGACTGCGGACTCGCCGGAGTTCTCACCTCGGCGTCTCATAAGAAACTCACGTCGCGTGTAGTATATACATTGGCGGCTGAGGCAGCAATACCTATTGCCCGAAATGGCGGATAACGTAGGGGTCGGATTCATCCGACCCGCGTTACGGGCCACGCATTTTGCGTGGCAAGCTTGATACTTGCCCGGCTTTGGACGGGAATCAAGCCCCTACAG
>Ga0315281_10001275_pt1 | contig 36961 bp, 20 predicted proteins | sample YL17G07_0_MG_FD_204540 | JGI IMG/M metagenome (GOLD analysis project Ga0315281, IMG submission 204540) | Sediment microbial communities from Yellowstone Lake, YNP, Wyoming, USA - YL17G07_0 | ecosystem: Environmental > Aquatic > Freshwater > Lake > Sediment | place: USA: Wyoming | collected...
CCGCTGGCAGCGCGAGCCGGGGGCGTTCTGGCGCGCGCCGGCCAGACGGAGGCCTCCGTCGATCTCGCAAAGATCGCGGGCCTCGTCCCGGCGGCGGCGATCTGCGAAATCATGAACGACGACGGACCGATGGCGCGCGTTCCGGATCTGGCGAACTTCGCGGCCAAACACCAGATCCCGATGATCACCACCGCCGAGCTCATCCGGCACCGGATGCGAAACGAACGCATCGTCCGGAGGGTGGCGTCGCCCGTCATCCCGACGCCCAACGGCGATTTCCGTGTCCACGCCTACCGTTCCGACATTTCCGGTGAAGAGCACATTGCTCTGGTGATGGGTGAAATTGCCGAAGAGGAACCGGTTCTCGTCCGGGTGCACAGCCAATGCCTGACGGGGGATATCTTCGGGTCGTTGCGATGCGATTGCGGAGAACAGCTCCACCGCGCCCTCGAGCTGATCGAGCAAGAGAAGCGGGGAGTTCTCCTGTATCTCCTTCAGGAAGGGCGGGGAATCGGTCTTCTCAACAAGCTGCGTGCCTACGAGATTCAGGATCACGAGGGGGCCGACACCGTCGAGGCCAACGCGCGTCTCGGATTTCCTCCCGACATCCGGGATTACGGAATTGGTTGCCAGATCCTTCGCGATATCGGGGTCCGGAAGATGAGACTTCTCACCAACAACCCATCGAAATATGTCGCCCTCGACGGCTACGGTCTCGAAATCGTCGAGCGAGTTTCCATAGAGATCGCTCCCGGCGCCGCAACCCAGAAGTATCTCGAGACGAAAAAAGCGAAGATGGGGCACATTCTCAAGATGGTCTGAGCGCGGAGCCGCTCATCTTCAGAAAAGAGTCTTCGAGGGGCGGGCGGACCGTGGCTTCCCGTCTCAATCCTGAAGGTGAGGCGTGGCCGACGGCACGGCTTCCGGCGCCTTGGGCGTCGATTGTCCCGCCGTGAAAATCAAGTAGACCGAGACGGCGAGAATCGCGATGCCGATGGAGGCCATCACCTGGCTGAGCAGATACGTCAGGAAGGCCCGCCCGAACGAAATCTCGTAAGACCACTTGATCCCGAGGCACCATCCGCAGGCGGCGCCCACGAGGAGCACCGCCAGCCGGGCACCCGGGCCCATGTGCAGCGACCCGATGACGCAAAAGATGGCGATCGGAATCGAAACGGCGACCGCGCGAAGAATCGCGCCAAAAGCTTTCGAGAATTTTTCATCCAGATCGAGAATCAGGGCAGCGAGCCAGACGAAGAACGCGGCGAACGTGAAGTACAGGACGAACGCAGCGACGAAAAACGCGCAGCCGAAGCCGAGAATTCCGGTGACGAGCGCGGAGGATGCGGGAGGGGTGGCCGGCGCGGGGGTGGAGCCCCATTTTGGGGCTTGAGCCGCTGGGGAGGTTGGCGACGGCGGGTTCGAAGTGGGTGCCGGTTTGTAGCCGGCGAACCGGAGCACCACGAGAAGCAGGAGGAAACTTCCGAATCCGATTCCGAACCGGACGAGAATCGTCTTGACGTAGTTATCGTTTCGGGAACGAGCCGGACCGGGGGTTTTCGGAATCGCCGGGCGGCCCGGACGGACTCCGGCGTCGACCGGAAGGCGGCCGTCGTAGACCTGGGGCATGGCAGCCGGCGGGGAATCCGGTCGCGTACGGGCGGCTCCGGAATCGAGAGGCGCTGCTCCGCGGCCGGTGCTCCGCGCCCCTTCATAACGCTCGAACAGGATTCCGCACGTCGGGCAGTCGACGGCGCCGGCGAGGCGGGCGGCTCCGCATTTTGGGCAGGTGGGGCCTTTGGTTTCGAAAGTTGGAGTCATCCTCGCGCTCCTCTCCGGGGGAATCGTTCACGCTCTTTGCCCGAGAACGCCATCATAGGAAAATTTGATTTGATAGTCTCTCGCGGCCGTCGCCGGGCCGGCTCCCCGGCTTTGCCGGAAAAAAGCGCCGCCGTTTCTGCTCGATGCCTTTGGGGCGGGAAGTTTTTCGGCTTTCGTGAATGCGCCCGTTCGCGTTCTGTTGAAAAAAAGAATGAGGAGGCTCTCTTGGAATCGCCCTATCGAAAGGACCTTCTCGCCGGTCAGGTGGCTCTCGTCACGGGGGGCGGAACAGGAATCTGCCGAGGCATCGCGGGAGCGCTCGCCGCTCACGGAGCGGACGTCGCGATCGTCAGCCGGAGCCTTGAGCACACCGAACCGGCCGCGCGCGAAATCGAGAGTGGTGGGAGGCGGGCCATGTCTCTGGCGGCCGACGTTCGAGATCCCGTGGCGGTCGAACGGGCTGTCGCTTCGGTGATCGAGCGTTTCGGCCGGCTCGACATCGTTGTCAACGGCGCGGCCGGAAACTTTCTTTGTAAAGCCGAGGATCTTTCTCCGAACGGATTCGGAAGCGTCGTCGACATCGATCTCAAGGGGACGTTTCACGTTTCCAGAGCCGCTTTCCCTCACCTCCGCGAGCGCGGAGGCTCGATTCTGAACATCAGCGCGACTCTCCACTATCTCGGAACTCCAGCCCAGCTGCACGTCTCCGCTGCAAAAGCCGGGGTCGACGCGCTGACGAGAAATCTCGCCGTCGAGTGGGGGCCCTACGGCATTCGTGTCAACGGAATTGCCCCGGGACCGATCGACGGAACCGAAGGAGTGAAGCGGCTCCTGGTTGGAAGAATGCGCGACTGGGTGCTCCGGCAGTGCCCGCTCGGAAAGCTGGGTGAGGTCGAAGATGTGTCGAGGGCGGCGCTCTATCTCTGTTCGGACGCCGCGTCCTTCGTCAACGGAGTCACGCTCGTCGTCGACGGCGGACTCTGGCTCGCCGGAAATCGGATGGCGGCTGCCGCCTCGGAGGGATGAACGGTTTTTTGGAGCAAAAAAAAGCGGGCTCCCGAAGGAGCCCGCAAGTTCGTCGATCCCGATGAATTAGAGGGGGCGGACGTTCGAAGCCTGAAGACCCTTGGGGCCTTCGATGACCTCGAATTCGACTGCTTGTCCCTCAGCCAACGTCTTGAATCCGTCTCCCACGATCGAACGGAAGTGGACGAACACGTCCGGACCGTTCTCCTGGGTGATGAATCCAAACCCCTTGGCATCATTGAACCACTTGACGTTTCCTCTCTTCATGACCAAAAACCTTTCCTTTTGAACTCTGGGCACATCGACCCATGTGTTCAGTTGCGATGGTTCGAAGCGCCGGGAGTCGGACCATCCGTCCCGTTTCCACACACTCGCCCATCGAGATTATTTCGTTCCTTCGTCTCCGCCGAACGCGAATTGGCCTTCTGACCTTTCCCTCGTTCGCACTTCAATTTGGGAACGACATAACGTTACACTTCGTCCTGATCAGCGTCAAGTCCAATCTTTGGGATGGCGGCGGCTTTTTCGTTCGCTGGAATCTCTCGATTGCACCTTTCGTCGGTTTTGTTCGTAGGATATACAGGGCGGTGAGTTTCGCCGCCGTGCGAGAATCTCGACTCTTCGATGCCAGCCCCTTCGACGATTACGGTCGCCATCCCGAGTGACGTGCGGACTCTCTCTCCGCGCGGAGTGGAAGATACGTTCAGTTTTCTTGTTTGTAATCAGGTCTTCGAGGGGCTGACTCGCTTCGCAGACGGTTCGATCGAGATCGAACCGGCTCTCGCCGAGAGTTGGAGTTTTTCGAACGACTACCGTACCTGGACGTTTCGTCTGCGCACGGGAATCACCTTTTCAGACGGCTCCGTGATGACGGCCGCCGACGTCGTATCTGCATTTTCGCAAGTGAAAGACTTCGGAGGGAAATGCAGCGCGAAAGATTCGACGAGCGTCAGTTTTGCGCTCAAGGAACCCAACTCTCATTTCATCGATCTTCTGGCCCAGATGCCTTTCGCCGTGATGAAGGAGGGCGAAGGGTTCGCCATCGGAACCGGCCCCTACCGAATCGAATCCCGGCGGCTCGGGCGGGAGATCACCCTCGTGCGAAACGAGAAGTCCTCCCGAAATCGTCCTCACATTGACAAGGTGATTTTCAAGGTCATTCAATTCACGACGCTGCTCGGCAAAGGGCTCGTCGACGGGGAAGTCGACCTCTCGGATTCGGTCACCCCGGCCATGCTCCCGATCCTGCGTAAGTCCGATCGAGTGAAAATTCATTATCAAATGGGGCTCAATACGGGATTTCTCGCGATCAACACGTCGCGCCCCCATCTCTCCGATCCGCGCATTCGTATGGCGATCGCGACGGCGATCGATCGTTCTCCGATGCTTCAGCAGTTTTTCCCGACCGGCTATGGCGCTCCCGCGCGAACCGCCCTGCCTCCGGCGATCTTCAAGGGAACCGCGCGCGATTTTCATCCGTACAATCCGGACAAAGCGCGACAACTTCTCGCTGCAGCCGGATACCGTGGTGAGCCGATTCGTATTCGTCCGACCTGGGCTCCCCGTCCTTATCTCCCCGACCCGCCCGCAATCGCCGCCGCGATTTCACGGATGCTTCAGGCCGTCGGGATTTCGATCGTCGAGGAGTCGAGCCCGACGACCGAGGAATACTCGAGCCTCAAGGCCAACGGAACTTTCGATCTCATCGTCGCCGGATGGATCGCCGACGACACGATCCCTTTCACGTTCCTCGCCGACAATCTCCTGTCGTCGCGCATCGGACGGACGAACATCCCCCGTTATTCCAATCCGGCTTTCGACGCGATCCTTCACCGGATGCGCCAGTCGAGCGGCGCCACGATGACGGCGGCCGTCGAAGAAGCTGAGGCGATGATCGCCCGCGACGTCCCGCTCGTGCCCCTCTTTCACGGCCCGCAGATCGCCGCCGCCGGCGCTCACATCGTCGGCCGGATACTCCATCCGGCCTCGGCTCTTCGGCTCTGGTCGCTCGCGATCAGCAGGGGCGGGACGGCGGCGCGATGAATGTCCGGATCTTCGTTACCGGCGGAACGTTCGACAAGGAATATGACGAGCTGACGGGGTCGTTGTACTTCAAGGACACCCACGTCTCCGAAATGCTCGCGAGCGGCCGGGCGCGGCTCGACACGCAGCTTCGAACGCTGATGATGGTCGACAGTCTCGAGATGAGCGCCGCCGACCGCGAGGTCATCCGCTTGGCCTGCGAGACCTGCGCCGAAAGCCGCATCGTGATCACCCATGGCACGGACACGATGGTGGAAACCGCGGAGGCTCTCGCCGCGGGCGTTCCGGGCAAGACCATCGTTCTGACGGGAGCGATGATTCCCTTCGCCTTCGGAAGCTCGGACGGAATGTTCAATCTCGGCAGCGCGCTCTCGTTCGTCCAGGTTCTCCGGGAGGGCGTCTACATCGCGATGAACGGCCGCTATTTCACCTGGGACAACGTTCGAAAAAATCGAACGCTCGGAGTTTTCGAACCGATTCGTTGAACGCGGCGATCCCGCAGGTCAGGCCGTTTCGGGTCGCGGCCGGCGGACGTTGGTCGCCAGTCCGACTTTTTCCATTCCCCAAATCGTCCACCAGCCGACGTCGATCTGCCGCCAGTTCCAGCCGAGGCGCGCCGAAGAAGGTTTGGCGTGATGATTGCCGTGCCAGTTTTCGCCCTGAAAGGATTGGAGAACCGAGAGCCAGGCCAGGTTCTGGCTCGAGTCTTCGCCTTCGGCGACGCCCGGTTTGAGGTGGGCAATGGAATTCACGAAGCACTGGGCGTGAAGCGAGAACGCGAGGCGGATGGCTCCGAGCCAGAAGAACGCTTTCCATCCGAACGGAAGTCCGATGAAGAGAGACGTTACGACGATCGGCATCTGCCAGGTGGTCCAGAATTTGTAATAGGGACGGTCCAGATCGGGCGCCCAACGGTTGACCGGCGCTTGAGCGGCCTGCCAGAGCCATCGGAGATGAGACCACCAGAATCCTCCGATTCGAGGGCTCGAGATGTCCTCGGGAGTCTCGACTTTCGCATGATGGAGACGGTGATTTGCGGTCCAGGTCGCCGGAGAGCCGGATCCGTTGAAAATTGCCAGAGCGACCAGAACGAACTCCACGGCCGGATGGAGTTTGACCGCGCGGTGGGCGAGTGTCCGGTGATAAGCGACGGTCGTGCCGAGCCCGCCCAGCCACACCAGTGCATAAGTTGCTGCGAACACCTTCCATCCCGGCAGCGGGAAGAGGATCAACCCGGCCAGCGAGACGGCGTGAATCATGACGATCCAGATCAGGGTCCAGTGTTCCCCTTTCTGGCAGCGGTACCAGCTCCACTTCCACGGGGTGCTCTCGATGTCGGCTTTTGATACGGGGGTCGTCAGGTCGTCCGCTTTCTGAAATGGGTCTCCGGGCGACAGAAGGGTCTTTTCGATGGTGCTCACGTTGATGTCAGTCCTTTGTCTTTCGAATTCGAGTCGTTCGATGGTTGAACGGAATTTGAGGGCTCCGAACCAGGATACGCAGAACAGCATAACATGCCCTTCCGCCATTCAGGCTTCGGGCGTTCGGGAGAGAATCCGAATCGTCGGCGGCGGGGCGGGAGCTCCAGCGGCGGGAGCTTGATCGAGGTATTTTTCCGAGCGTTTTTCGTCAGTCTCTTTCGAGGAGGATTCATGAGCGACCGATTTTCGAAGTGGTTCATTCCGTTCGTCCTGCTGGCTGTCGGGGCAGCGATGAGCGCATCTGCGGAGACGAAGCTTCTTCGCTTTCCGGACGTCCACGGCGACCGCGTCGTTTTTTGCTACGCCGGCGACCTTTGGGCCGCCCCGCTTCACGGAGGAACAGCTTCGCGATTGACCGCCCACGACGGCCTCGAGATTTTTCCGAAATTTTCCCCGGACGGGCAGTGGATCGCTTTCACCGGCCAATATGACGGAGACGAGCAGGTTTACGTGATTCCGTCCTCCGGCGGGATTCCCAGACAACTCACTTTCTATCCGGCGCACGGGCCGCTTCCGCAGCGCTGGGGGTACGACCACCAGGTTTACGGCTGGAGCCGCGACGGCAAGAGCGTGTTGTTCCGTTCGACGGAGGGGGGCTTCAGCATCGCCGATACCCGCCTTTTCCTGGTGAGCCTCGACGGGGGGCTCCCGGTGCCGTTGCCCATGCCCGTGTCGGGCGCCGGCGACTTCTCTCCGGACGCGAAGAAAATCGTCTACTCACCTCTGTTCCGCGATTTTCGAAGCGAAAAGCGCTATCAGGGCGGGTGGGCGAACGATCTTTATACGTTCGACCTCACGACCTACGAGACCGTCCAGATCACGGACGACCCGCGGACCGATCGCGACCCAATGTGGATCGGCGACAGAATTTATTTTTCTTCGGACCGGACCGGGACTTTCAATCTCTACTCCTACGATCCGTCGTCAAAAAAAACCGGGCAGCTCACCCGGAACACGCTTTGGGATCTTCGCTGGCCCAGCTCCGACGAGGAGGGGCGGATCGTCTACGAACAGGCGGGCGAGCTCGCCCTGTTCGACACGAAGACAGGGAGCGTGACGCCGATTCCGATCGTGGTTCCCGATGACGGCCTCCAGATGCGCCCCTCACGAATCTCGGTCGATCGCAACATCGAAGACTATTCGCTCAGCCCGAAAGGGGAGCGGGCGCTTTTCGTCGCGCGGGGAGACGTCTTTACCGCACCGATCGAAAAAGGACCGACGAGAAACCTGACGAATTCCTCGAGTGCCCATGACAAGTGGGCGCGCTGGTCGCCCGATGGGACGAGGATCGCGTTCATGTCCGATCGCTCAGGCGAAGAGGAGCTTTACGTCGTGGGTCAGGACGGAGCCGGCGGGCCGACGGCGCTCACGGCGGGAGGCAAGGCCTTTCGATACGCCCCGGAATGGTCTCCCGACGGAAAGAAGATCGCCTTCGGCGACAAGGATGGAAAGATTTTCGTGGTGACGGTGGCCTCGAAGCAGATGAAAGAAATCGCCGACGAGAAACGCGGCCAGTCGCTCGACTACAGCTGGTCTCCCGACAGTGCTTTCCTCGCCTACAGTCTGACCGATTCGAACGACACTCGATCCCTCCACATCTGGAGCTCTGCCGACGACAAGGACCGGCGCGTGAACGACGAGTGGTTCTCGGAGCACGATCCGGTCTGGGACCCGGATGGAAACACGCTGTACTACGAGAGCGAACGGGAATTCGCGCCCCAGGTTTCGACGACGGAGTGGAATTTCGCGACGACCCGCCAGACCGGCGTGTTCGCCCTCACCTTGAAGAAGGACGGCAAGAGCCCTTTTCCTCCGGAGAGCGACGAGGTCAAATCGGACGACGACTCGAAAGACAAAGACAAGAAAGACGAGGGGGATTCCGGCAAAGACGGCGACAAGGATTCGAAAGAGAAGAAAGACAAGAAGAAAGTCGTCGTTCAGATCGATTGGGACGGGCTGGCGTCGCGTGTGACCCGGGTTCCGCTCGACTTCGAGAACTACGAAGGTCTCGCTGCAATCAAGGGCGCGTTGCTGTATGTCCGCGGAACGCCCTTCTTCTACGGCCGGGACGCGGAGACGAAATCTTCGCTCCGGATTTTCACCTTCAAGGATCGAAAGGAAGACACGATCGCCGAGGACGTCTCCGGTTTTGCGGTTTCTTCGGACGGCTCGAAAGTCCTCGTCAAACAGGACAAAGACTACGTGCTCTACGACGCCAAGGCCAAGTCGAAGGAATCGAAGAAGGTCGTTTCGACCAAAGGGTTGATGGCCGACCGCATTCCCTCGGAGGAGTGGACGGAGGTTTTCGACGAAGTCTGGCGGCGGTTTCGCGATTTCTTCTATGTGCCGAACATGCACGGTTACGACTGGATTGCGCTTCGGGACCAGTACCGCCCGCTTCTTAAGCACGTGGCCCATCGTGCCGATCTCAACTACGTCATCAGCGAAATGATTTCGGAGCTCAGCATTTCGCACGCTTACATCTCGGGCGGAGATTTCGGAATTCCCCCTCGCCCGAAAGTCGCGCTTCCGGGCGCCCGTTTCGGGCTCGACAAGAAATCGGGCCGTTACAGGATCGACGAAATCTACAAAGGGGAAAACGAGGAAGACCGCTATCGCTCCCCCCTGACGGAAGTCGGCGTCGACGTTCGCGCCGGAGACTACGTTCTGGCCGTCGACGGAGAAGAGCTGAGGTACCCCGACAATCCTTACCGGATGCTGCGCAACAAGGCGGATCGCCCGGTGGAATTGACGGTAAACGGAAAGCCGGAGAGCTCCGGCTCTCGCAAGGCGCGCTACCAACCGATCACGAGCGAGAGTGAGCTTCGTTACCTTGCCTGGGTCACTCACAACCGCGAGGCCGTCGAAAAAATGAGCGGCGGCAAGCTCGGTTATCTCCACATCCCCGACATGGGCGCCGACGGGATCCGCGAATTCATCAAGTGGTTCTATCCTCAGATCAGGAAAGACGGTCTCGTGATCGACGACCGGGGAAACGGCGGCGGAAACGTTTCGCAGATGATCATCGAGCGGCTTCGCCGAAAACTTCTGGGCGTGCGCTATTCACGAACCAGCGACGACTACGGCACTTATCCTTCCGAAGTCTTCGACGGTCACCTCGTCTGTCTGCTCAACGAAGACTCGGCCTCGGACGGAGACATTTTCCCCGCCCGCTTCAGGGACGCGGGATTGGGGCCGCTGATCGGAAAGCGTTCGTGGGGCGGCGTCATCGGAATCACGAATCACGGATCGCTCATCGATGGTGGAACGGTCAACGTTCCGGAGTTTGGAACCAATGGCCCGGGCGGCGAATGGATTATCGAGGGACACGGCGTCGATCCCGACATCGTCGTCGAGAACGATCCGAAATCTTTGATCGAAGGGCAGGATCGTCAGCTCGAGCGGGGCGTGGCGGAGCTGATGAAGAAGATTGCCGAGAGCCCGAAAAAACGGCCCACGAGACCGAAAGACCCGATCAAGACGAAATAGCGGGAGGGCGGCCGCCGGGCTCCGGATTTCGGTTCCTCAACCCCGCTTCGCAAAGCGCACGAGGAGCCCGTCCTTCGGTTCCGGGGGCGTGTTCTTCCAGGCGTATTCGAGACGCTGAGCGGGTAAGAGGAAATCGAAATCGCGCACGAGGTGAGCTCCGAAAAGTTGCATGAACATCGTCGAGTAGTCGATGCCGGGGCAGCGATGGCCGGTCGCGGGTCCGGCGCCCTGCGGTGTGAAGGCGTGCTCGTGCTTCAGGTCTTCGGCGCGCTCGGGTGAGAAACGTTCCGGGTCGAATCGTTCGGGGGCGCGGTAAATCCCCCGGTCGAGGTGGATCGTTCGCCATCCCCAGAGAACCATCCAACCGGCGGGAATCATGAAGCCCTTGAACTCGAAATCTCGTTTCGCGCGGCCGAAAACGGCCGGAAGGATCGGGCAGAGTCGTTTGGTTTCCTGAATGACCTGAAGGAGGTACGGCATCTTCGCGAGAGCCGTGTAGCGGATCGGGCCTGACGGCGCGGCGCCTGAGACTTCCTTGCGCAGCCGTTCCAGCACCGCCGGATTGCGGTCCAGGTGCAGGAGCAACGCGGCAAATTCCGCGTAGATGATGTACCCGGCAACGACCAGGTGATGCAATTCGAGCCGCGCGTCCGCGTCGGCGATGGCCGCCCCTTCTTCGCTTCGCGCTTCCAGAATTCGCGAAAGTGCGTCGCGAGCCGGCTCGCGTCTCCGGTTTCGAATCAAATCGTCGTAGATCGAGAAGATGCGGTCGCGCGCGGCGATCGCGCGCTTGAATCTGGAGCCGGGAACGGGGATCGGCAGAGCGTTGAAACCTTGCGCCAGAATTCCATATTCGGTGCGAAGCCGATCCGTCAGATCGCCGGCTTCGAGCGACAGAACGCTTCCGCAGATTCCTTCGATGGCGAGCCTCTTGAGCTCCGGGATCGCAGCGATCTCCCCGCTTTTCGACCATCGGTCGAGGGTGGAGGCGACGAGAACCTCGAGAGGAACGAGGTAATCGGCCAGCGCTTCCCGCGTGAAGCCGGCGAGAATTTGCAACTTTCGTGTCCGGTGATCGGATCCGTCGAGAAGAGGAAGGCTGCGCCCGCCGAAAAGCTGCTGGATGTGCGGAGGCATCGAGCCTTCGCGAAAGATCTTTTCCGGGTCGATCCAGACCGTCGAGGCATCGGGCGTCGTGATGACCGCTGTCTGTCGTCCGAGGATGTTCGTGCGGAAAACCGGACCGTATTGGTTCGCTCGATCCTCCACGAACTGGAATCCGTTCGAGACGAACGACAGAGTTTCTCCGATCAGAGGAAGTCCGGATCGCCCGGGAGGGAGCGGTGCTTTTGCCATGGCTGGAATTGAACCACGAATCGGGCCGGCGGGATTCCAGGGAATAGCGGCTCAGGGTTGCTGCATGTTTTCGAGGTAGCAGGCTCCCTGTCCGATGGGATTGACGTGGTAGACAAAAGGCGTTGAATCGGCGGCGGGAATCGAGTCGGTGGTCGATGGCGCGGGAGAGTCGACGACGTCGATTCCGATCTGAGCCCAGCCGGGAGGAACCGCCGTCGCCGCAGCGTCCCATCGCCCGCCCGCGGAGAGCGCGTTGGCGAGAGTCGACCGATACACGCGGTACTTCGAGGCATTCGTGACGTGGCCCCAGGCAAGGGTGTAGACGAGGTTGCCGCCGCCGAAGCTCTTTCCATAAAGATCGACGGCATCGTCTCCCCTGGCGGATGTACCGCTCCCCGGAACCGGCGCGGGCGCGGTTCCGTCCTGGGCGACGATCTTCACGTCGTCGACCCACCAGTGGGAGTTCGCGCTGTTGGTGCCGCCGGTCACGGAAGTGAATCGAATCCGAATCGACTTCCCCTTGAATGCGGCGAGGTCGGCCGTGTAGGAGGCGGGCGCGACGGTTCCCGCGAAGGCGGGATTGCCGGAGGAAATGGGGGGCGCCGGGCATGCCGCGGTGCCGACGGTGGTCACCGTGGACGGGTACGCGACGGTCGTGAGTTTGCTCCACGTCGAGCCGGAGTCGGTCGAAATCTCCACGATCCCATTGTCGTCGGCGGCCAGTCCCGCCTGTGACCAGAAGCTCAGTTGAACGAGGGCGTTTCCTGCGGGTATCGCAACACTCGCCGCCATCGCTGCCAGGGCGCACTTGTTCTTTCCGAGAATCGTGTTCGGGTCGCGGCCGTCGATCGACGTGGACGGCGATCCGAAGTTCGTCGTGGAGACGATCCACGGATTTCCGCCGCTCGTCAGGTTCCACTTCGCCGTGCCCGCTTCGAAGTCGTCCGAGAACAGAGTGGTCGTCGTGCAGGTTCCCAGGCCGGCCGTGACGGTGTGCGGATTGGAAACCGTCGTGACGCATCCGATGATGTCGGTGACGGTGAGAGTGACGGTGAACGGGCTCGCCGTCGCGGAGTAGACGTGCGCCGGATTCGATCCCGTGCCGTGAGGTGATCCATCTCCCCAGCTCCAGTCATAAACGAATGGTGAGGCTCCGCCGGTCACGGTTGCGGCGAAGGAGGCCGACTGACCCGTCGCCGACGGGTCGGGCGAATCGGTGAACGTCACCGTTGCCGGGGAGCTCCAGTCGATCGCGGACGCCGATCCGTCCGGGATTCCGGAAGGGCAGCCGGACCCCGAAACCCGGCAATTGTAGGAGTGGCGCTGGGCGGTCGATTTGGCGATCGACAGTGTTGCGCTGGTCGCGCCCGAAAGATCGAGGCCGTCCTCCGTCCATTGATAGGTGAAGGGCCCCGTTCCGCCCGAAGGGGCGGCTCCGAGAAGAACGGAAGTGCCGGTGCAGACCGACCCGCTGTTCGGTGTGACGTCCACCGATGCCGGATTGTCGCATGCGCCGCAATTGTCGGCGTGGGCGTCGCACGCCACGACGGAAACGTTCGTCAATCGGACGTTGTCGAAACGAAATCCGTTTCCCGAGGCCGAACCGTTCGTTCCGTAGCCGACGTCGACCTGGATGAGCTTCCCGGCAAAAGGTGTCAGGTCGAATCCCGACGAATCGGCCCAGCTGTTCGAGGTCGCCGCCCAGCCGTTTTCGTCCGCAGTGACGCAGGTTCCATTGGGGCCGCTCACGTTGTAAAGGCGTCCGGCTACGGGGTTGATCGTCGTTCGCGTGTCGGCGGCCGGCTCGTAGATCGCGACGTTCGCCCGGTCATTCCAGACGTTGTTGATTTTCGGTTCGATGTCATACCGGGTCGCGATCGTGAGCGTGGAGGTCGCGGCCGGGCGGAACAAGGGAGAGCGGATGTTGTCACACTGTCCGTCGAGGCTCGAAGAGGAGGCCAGTGCATAGGTTCCGTTCGAACCGCCATAAGCGCTCGTGCGCGTGAAGGTCCCGCTGACGATGCTCCATCCTTCGAGGTTCGACTCGAAGCTGTAGACGAGCGACGACGTCGGCACCATGTCCTTTTCGGCGACGAACGAAAAAGCTCCGCTGCGGGTTCCAGTCATTTCTGCAGCCGCAACCTGAATCGTGAACGGGAGGATCTGGTCGCACGATGCGTTCCCGGAGCCTCCGCCCAGCGAGTATTGGAACGTTCCGTTGACGGTGGCGCCGAGCGCGAGCGATCCGAGAAGGATCGGCATCGCGGTCGTCACCTTGACGCCGGCGAAAGGAGACGAGACGGACGGGATTGAAACCGACGTGAGTGCCGTCGATCCGCGGTTCTCGACGGTGAAGCGCACGGTGATCGTTTCGCAATTGTCGGGAAATCCATCGTTGTCGCCGCTGTCCGCCGTCTGGAGGGCGGTCGCAGCGAGATAGCGCGCTTCCGGCGCGGGCACCGGTGTCGCCCCGGTGCAGTTCGAAATGGGGCCCGTACAGTCACTGTTCGCCCCGATCGGTTGAATCTGGTAGTACCACGCGGTTCCGTTCGACGCCGTGGCGTCGAAAAAGGACTGCGCCGCCCCGCCGTCGTCGGCGGGCCTCGCGACTTCGGTCATTCCGAAGCCGCATCCGAGGTTGTTCCTGAGGATTCGGTAGGCCGCTGCGCCGGACGCCTTCGACCAGGCGAGAGTGACGCTCGCATTGCCGGGAGCGGCGGTGATCGTGCCGACGCCGCCGATCGAGGGGCACTCGATGCTGTCCTTGTTCGACGGATCGGTGGCGACACCGCAGGAAATTCCGTGGCGGTCGAAAGCGAGAAAGATCGTCGAGGCGTGAGGCGTTCCGTCGGCGAGGTTGCCATTGGCGTCGTCGGCCGCGAGAAACGTCTCGAACCAGCTCGAGAAGCCGCATCCGTTGTTCCAGGGAGGGCCGGTCTTGTTCGAACAGGTGTAGGCCGCGTTCCTCGTCGGTCCCGATTCCCACCAGAGCTTGTCGGCCAATGCCCACGAGTCTTCGACGTCGAGATCGGCTCGATCCGGGAGATCGCGATAGGCCAGATCCCAGACGGTGTTGGCCGGCAGCTCACCCTCACAGTGAACTTCCTGCCCGCACGGGTCGCCGCCTCCCGGACAACGGGCGTCAATGTTCTTTGGGGTCAGGATTTCGTTGGTCGCGTGTTTGAACCGGTCCTGGTCGCGAACTCCGGTGCAGGAGAGGCAGGCATTGCCGTAGCCTCCGCAATTCGACGTGAAGAAGTTCGGGCCGATGCAGGAGTTTCGCAGCTGCAGCATGGCGACGGTGTCCCCCATCGCTTCTCCCGAACCACCCGAGCCATTGCCGTCGTTCTGGTCGAGGCCATGGCCCCATTCGTGGAGGAAAATCGCGGCGATCTCGCCGGTGTTTCCGCATCCGCCGGTCGTCTGGAAAAAATTGATCGTCGTGCCGTCCCAGAACGCATTGCAGGTGCCGGTGAGATTGACGTTGGCTTTGATCGATCCTTTCAGCCACTTGTTCGTGGGCAGATAGGCGCGTCCCTTCTGCTTGATGAGGTCGACGTGGTAATAGCAGGAGCGCGCGGCGTGAGTGTTTCCGCTCCCCCCGAATCCCGGCGTGAGGCAATTGGTTCCGCTGCTCGCTCCGAAGTCGAGGTCGCCCGGCGCGCTGTTGGCCGACAGTGAGATCGTTCCGCATTTGTCGACGATGTTGACGTACTTCCCCTTGAGGGAGCTGGTGACCGTTCCGCCGGGGTAGGTGAACGCTCCGCCTCCATCGGAATAGAGTCCGGCGCCATAGTCGGCGAATCCGAATGGCCGCGTCACTTCCGAGCCGGAGTAGTTGGAGGTCGGGTAGACGCCGCCGCGAACCTGTGCGTAGTCGTTGTCGTCCTGAAGCTCGACGAGCTCGCCGGTCGCGCTGTCGACGCGGCCGACCCAGGTTCCCGCGCCCTGTCGCGAGAAACGGAGCTCCCAGATGTCTCGATAACCGTGAAGCGTTTCGTAACGCTCGGGAAAGAGCCAGCGTACGGGGGAGCCGAGGAGCTGATCGGCGCCGGGCAGAAATCCGCCGATGCGAGCTTCGAGGGCACGCACGGCGCCGTCGGCCGAGACGGCCGGAGCTGCAGGTGACGCGAGGTCGTCGAGACCTTCGGTTCCCCAAAGAATCAGATTTCCGTGTTTCACGACGAAAACGACGGCCCCTCCGCGAATCGGGACCCCGCCGGCCGAGGCATCGAGCCTCAGGCTCGAGAAGCCCGGAGAGATTTCGACGCTCGCGTCGGAATTGAGAGAAAAGGTGACGCCCGCCGGGATTCGAAAAAGGGATTCCTGGTCGGCGATGAATTTTCGTGCAATGACCTCGAGCTCGGGAAGACCGGCGGACTGTTTGGGAGAGGTCATGGACGCCGCGAGATCGGCGAGGGTGAGGGAGTTGCCGCTCCCCGGAATCCAGGGAATTCCCGCTCCGGCGACGGAAACGATCCGTCCGGTCGCGGGGTCGAGAAAGACACGCTCTTCGCCGTGATGTTCGAGGAATGTCCGCCATTGGCTCGCGTTCGGAATCCGGTCGAGCAGGGTCGACAACGGAGCGCCTGCCGGGAACTGATGAAACGGCGGATAGAAGATCGCCTGGGCGTCGAGCGATCCGCCGGATGATTTTGGGACGACGGCGCCGGCGGGGAGGGCGAACGCGATCGCCGCCGCCGTCGCTGCGAGTCTCGAAGAAACAATGAGGCGCCGGACGAGTCGGACGGGGTTTTGCATGGAATCCTCTTTTCTACTTCGGGGGGGGGATTGGCGGATTGGCCAGTGGGGAGATTATCACGAAAACGCGAAAACGCCGCGCCCGCAGCGAGAATGCGATCAGCGCCGCAGGCGTTGCTGGTCGAAAAAGCCGGAAGGAACGCGCCCGGCTATCCCGCCCCGCCCCCGCTCCCGGTTTCCCCTCGTGACGTGATTGCAGCACGCAGGAAGTCGCGGTTCAGCCGGGCGATGACTTCGAGCTTGATCTCTTTCGGGCAGACCGCCTCGCATTCGCCGTGGTTCGTGCAACTGCCGAACATTTCGGCGTCCATCTGCCCGACCATTTTTTCGGCGCGGCTCCAGCGTTCGGGTTGCCCCTGAGGAAGGAGCGACAGTTGCGAGACTTTCGCGGCGGTGAACAGCATGGCGCTTCCGTTCGGGCAGGCCGCAACGCAGGCGCCGCAGCCGATGCAGCTGGCGGCATCCATCGCGAGGTCGGCGCTCTGTTTCGGAACGGGAATCGCGTTGCCGTCGGGCGTTCCGCCGGTTCTGACCGAAACGAAGCCTCCGGCCTGGATGATCCGGTCGAGGGCGCCCCGGTCGACGACCAGATCCCGAAGAACCGGAAATGCGGCGGCTCGCCACGGTTCGATCGTGATCGTCTCGCCGTCGGCAAAACTCCGCATGTGAAGTTGGCAGGCGGTCGTTGCTTTCCGCGGGCCGTGCGCTGTGCCGCTGATCATCATGCCGCAGCTCCCGCAGATTCCTTCGCGGCAGTCGTGGTCGAATGCGATCGGGGCTTCGCCCTTCCCGGAGAGCCCTTCGTTCACGACGTCGAGCATCTCGAGGAAGCTCATGTCGGGGCTCACGTTTTTCGCGGGATACGAAACGAAGCGGCCGGGATCTTTGGAATCTTTTTGCCGCCAGACGTTCAGTGTGAGGTTCATCATTTGTAGCTCCGCTGGGTCAGGTGGACGTGTTCGAATTCGAGGGCTTCCTGGTGTCTCACCGGTTTTTTTCCTTCGCCGGTGTACTCCCAGGCGGCGACGTGGCAGAACTTGTCGTCGTTTCGAAGAGCCTCCCCCTCCGGAGTCTGGCTCTCCTCCCGGAAATGGCCTCCGCAACTTTCGGCCCGTTCCAGGGCGTCGAGGCACATCAGCTCGCCCAGCTCGAGGAAATCGGCGACGCGGGCCGCTTTTTCGAGGGACTGGTTCAGCTCTTCGCCGCTTCCCGGCACGTCGAGGTTCTTCCAGAACTCCTCGCGAAGAGGCGGAATCTTTTCGAGCCCCTCGCGGAGGCTCTTTTCGTTTCGCGCCATTCCACAGTGCTCCCACATGATCTTGCCGAGCTCTTTGTGGAACGAGTCGACGGTGCGCTTGCCGCCAATCGACAGAATTTTCCCGAGCCTTCCGGCCACTTCGGCTTCGGAGGCTTTGAATGCGGGGTGCGACGTGTCGAGCTTCTCGAGTTTCGCCGACGCGATGTAATGGCCGATCGTCTGGGGGATCACGAAATAGCCGTCGGCGAGCCCTTGCATGAGGGCGCTGGCGCCGAGGCGATTGGCGCCGTGGTCGGAGAAGTTCGCTTCCCCGAGGACGTGAAGCCCCGGGATTGTCGACATCAGGTTGTAGTCGACCCAGAGCCCCCCCATCGTGTAGTGGATGGCGGGATAGATCCTCATCGGCAGGTTGTAGGGATTTTCGTCGGTGATTCGCTCGTACATGTCGAAGAGATTTCCGTAGCGTTCGCGAATCTCCGGCTCTCCGAGGCGCTTGATCGAATCGGCGAAATCGAGATAGACGCCGAACCCGGTTTCGCCGACTCCCCGCCCTTCGTCGCAGACCTCCTTCGCGTTCCGGCTCGCGACGTCGCGCGGGACGAGGTTTCCAAAGCTCGGGTATTTCCGTTCGAGGAAATAATCCCGTTCGCTCTCGGGGATCTGGCCGGGGGCTCTCTTGTCCCCTTTCTTCTTCGGAACCCAGATTCGCCCGTCGTTCCGGAGCGATTCGCTCATCAGCGTGAGCTTCGACTGGTGATCGCCCGACACCGGAATGCAGGTCGGGTGGATCTGTGTGAAACAGGGATTGCCGAATGCGGCGCCGCGCTTGTAGGCGCGCCAGATTGCCGTCGCGTTCGAGCCCTTCGCGTTCGTCGAGAGATAGAAGACGTTTCCGTATCCGCCGGTGGCGAGAATGACGGCGTCGGCGGCGAAGGATGAAATTTTTCCGGTGACCATGTCCCGAACGACGATGCCCCGGGCTTTTCCGTCCACGAGGACCAGGTCGAGCATGTCGGTTCGCGGAAACATTTCAACGTTTTTGAGGCCGATTTGCCGCGACAGTGCGGAATAAGCGCCCAGCAGCAGCTGCTGCCCGGTCTGTCCCCTCGCATAGAACGTCCGCGAAACCTGCGCGCCGCCGAAAGAGCGATTCGCGAGAAGTCCGCCGTACTCCCTCGCGAAGGGGACTCCCTGGGCGACGCACTGGTCGATGATGTTCACCGAGAGCTGGGCCAGACGGTAGACGTTGGCTTCGCGGGCCCGGAAGTCGCCCCCTTTGACCGTGTCGTAGAAGAGCCGGTAAATCGAATCGCCGTCGTTCTGGTAGTTTTTCGCGGCGTTGATTCCGCCCTGCGCGGCGATCGAATGTGCGCGCCGGGGGCTGTCTTGAAAACAAAAACATTTCACCGCGTAGCCGAGCTCGGCGAGCGAGGCCGCGGCCGAAGCGCCGGCGAGCCCCGATCCGACCACGATTACGGAGTGCTTCCTCTTGTTGGCCGGATTGACGAGCTTCATCTCGAAGCGGTGCTGGTCCCACTTCTTTTCGATCGGTCCCGAAGGTGTGTTCGATTTCAAATCCATGAGCGGTCCTCTTGGTGTCAGCGAACGAGGCCGGTGAGCACCGCCACCGGGATCGAAATGTTTCCGAGCGTGACCACGAGAGCGAAAAGAATCGCGAATGCGTCCCGGACGGCGTTGTATTTCGGATGATTGGCGCCGAGAGTCTGGAGCATCGACCACAGACCGTGCCGGAGGTGAAAGCCGAGTGCGATCATCGCGAGAATGTAAAACGCCGATGCGGGCCAGAATTGAAAACCGCTGACGACGTTGTGGTAGACGTCCCCTTCGACGAAATCGGAATGTACGGCGCGGACGCCGAGAGTGAAATGCATCAAGTGGTAGACGACAAAGAGAGCGATGATGACGCCTCCCCATCGCATCGTTCTCGACGAGTAGGTCGAGTTGATGTTCTTGCGCTCCCGGTAGTCGACCGGCCTGGCCAGCTGGTTCATCCGGGTGAGCGAAATGGCGGCCCAGATGTGCAGGAGGACCGATCCGGCCAGCATCAGGCGCGCCGCCCAGAGGAGCGGCGGCTCGACCCGGAGCAGCTTCGCGTAATGGTTCAACGCGTCCGGTCCGCTGTAGACCTGCAGGTTTCCGAGCAGGTGCGCGACGACGAAGCCGAACAGGACCAGTCCCGTCAGCGCCATCACGGCTTTCTTGCCGATGGAAGATGCGAAGATCGATTGGAGAATGCCCATGAAGTGACCTCGGACGCATTCGGAAACGTGGGATCGTCTGTTGGAAGAAGCCTGCCTTCGGCAGCGCCGGTTCGGAGGCGAACGGATTCTAGGTCGGCGGGCGGCCCTTGGGCAACGATTCCGAGGGACTGCCCGAGATCGGTTGGAGAGCGCCAATGAGCTAGACTTCGAATCCGGTGACGGTGAAGCCTCAGGATCTCGAAGAAGCACTCGGCTGCGATGCCGGGGATTTGGAGCGACTCCATGGAGAGGCGGTTCCCAAAGGTCTCTCCCCCGGGGAAGCCCGCCGGATTCTCGAGAAGTCGGGCCACCGGTTCCCGGATCGTGCGAAGGTCGTCGCGTTCATGATGTGCAAGGGCGGAGTCGGGAAAACGACTTCCGCGTTTTTCCTCGCGAAGCGGCTCGCCGCATACGGCGCCCGCGTTCTTGCGATCGACGCCGATCCTCAGGGAAACCTCACTTCGGCGATGGAACCCGAAAGCTTCGGGACGGCCGTCGACGAAGAAACGCCGATTCTCGTCGACGTCGTCGAGCGGACCGTCGAGATTGGGCAGGCGATTGCCGCGTTGACGCCTGAGCTCCACCTTCTCCCGTCGACTCCGATGAACGCAACGCTCGAAGGAAAGATTCGCGACCTTCACAAGAATCCGAGCCTCCCGATCCGCCGCCTCCTCGAGCCGATCCGGGCGAACTACGATTGGATCGTCGTCGATTGCGCCCCCGCGCTGAACTTGACGAATACGGCGGTCGTGGGTGCCGCCGATCAGGTCATTCTTCCCGTGTCACCCGACAAGTTTAGTTTGATCGGCCTCGAATTGACCTTCAAGGAGCTCGCGCAGATCGAGGAGGACTTTTCCCTCCAGGTCGCGAAAAAGATCGTCTTCACCCGATTCGACGCTCGCGAGTCGACTTCGAATCGTTATCTGGAACAGCTCACGAAAGCTCACGCTGAACGCATGTTTCGCACCACGATCCGAACGAGCTCCGACGTCAAGAACGCGATTTCGCAGCGGTTCGATCTCTTTGCGCTCGGACGAAGCAAGGCGCGGGAGGATTACGATGCTCTCACCCGCGAGCTTTTGGAGTTGCCGATGATGGGGCGGACGAAGGACGAAGCCGTGGCCGCAGGAAGCAGGCGTTCGTCGTGACGAAAGACGAACGCCCTTCAGCGCCGGGTGACCGCGTGAAAGTGAAACGGCATGGTCCAACGCGTCCCTGGCAGGAGAACCTGGACCGCTACAAGAGCTCCGGGGAGAAGCAGCCGGTCGACGGGGTCGAGCCTTCCGCTCGCCTGGAACCGGCCCATTCCTCGCCGGCGCAAGCGGAGCCCCGCGAGCCTCTCCGTGCCGTCGAACACATGCCGCCCGCCCCCATGCTCGCCCGGGCTCTGGCGCAAGTCGGGCGGTCGTATCACGGCTTCGAGCTTCAGGGAGTCGAGAATGTGCCGCGGGAAGGGGCGGCGTTTCTGTTGCTCCATAAGGGGCCGATTCCGTTCGATGCCTGGTATCTCGCCCAGGAGATCGCCGTTCGCACCGGGCGCCGCGTCGTCGCCGCCGTCGACCGGCGCTGGTTTCTCCTGCCCGGTTCGCGCCTTTTCGCCGGAGCGGCGGGGCTCCTTCCCGCCGATTCGACGAGCGTCGCGGCCGTTCTCGACGCGGGAGACGTGGTCATCGCATCGGCCGAGGATCTCGAAGACGACCGGAAGAGCTCCGGATCTTCGGATGGGAGCTCGGCCAGGTACGCGGGAATCGCGAGAGCCGCGCGAGCCGAGCTCATTCCGGTCTTCATCGAGAATGCGGGCCAGATGTTTCTGCGGGCGCCGGCTCCGCTGCGTCCTCTCGAAAAACTTTACGAAACCACCCGCTTCCCTTTCCCGCCGGTTTTCGGAATGGGGCCTTTTCCTCTCCCGGTCAAGCTTCGAAGCTGGATCGGCCAGCCGATTCGCTCCGGATTCGTGGAGCCGGCCGAGGCGTTCGCCGCTCGGGCGGAGGGCGCGCTGGAGCGTCTGACCCTCGAACACGGCGGCGAAGAACGCAGCACGGCGGCGGCCGTCAGAATGCGTTTTTTCTGAGACGCGAAATCGCGGGCGCCGCAGCCTCGAGACCTCCGGTTACGATTCGAATCTAGAATGCCTGCCCTCGACCCCTTCCTTCAGCGAATCCGGCTCGCGCTTTTCGATCAGATCCTCGAATCGGCGCGCCCTCCCTCGGCGGGAGATCTGGCCGTCTCGCTCGGCCTTCCCCGCCTGGAGCTCGAGAATGCCCTGGACGAGCTGGCCGCTGCCAAAGCGCTGGTGCTTCGCGGAGATTTCGAAATCGCGATCGTGATGCCGTTTTCCGGGGCGGCGAGCGATTTCGTCGTGAAAGCGAACGGTCGCCGTTATTTTGCGAACAGCGCCTGGAGCGCACTCGGAATTCCGGCGATGCTCGGCGTGGAGGCGGCGATTCGGGCTCACTGCCCCGATTGCGGAGATGAGATTTCGTTTTCGATCGGCGCTGAAGGGTCGCGCGCCGTCGAGCCGCTTCTCCATTTCCCTCTTCCCGCCGCTCGATTCTGGGGCGATCCGGGAATGGCCTCATCGACGATTCATTTTTTCAAATCTCACGAGCACGTCGATCGATGGTGCGAGGAACACGCAGCGCCGCGAGGGGCCGCCGTTTCACTCGCCGCCGCCTGGACCCTTTCCGTGCAGTGGTACCAGAACCACCTTTCTCCGGAATGGCGCTCGAAGACGCCGGAAGAAGCCCGGGCCGCGTTCGCGGCCGCCGGGCTGACCGGTGCTTTTTGGGAATTGAGCTGATTCGAGAGGGCCAGGGCCGGCAAGCGGTATCATCCCGACTCCGCGAGTAACCACCGTGTCCGTCAAACGAATCCTTTTCTACCTGCTGATGGCCCTGCTTCCGATGGACGGAACCGATTATCTCCGCCTTCCGATCGGAACGTTTCGAGTCTCGTTCAACGACCTTTTCCTGACTCTCGTTCTCTATTTCGATTTTCTGGACGGAATGGCGATGGGTTTTCGCTTTTCGAAGTTTCTTTGGCGGATCGGATCGGTGGTCTTTCTGATTACCATGCTTTCTGCGGTGAGCCTGCTCTACGTTCCGAGCGTCGGATTCGCTTACGACGTGAAAATGACGCTCAATTTTCTCGAGTTCCTCGTCCTGTTGTATCTGACGACGCGAATCGTTCTCGATGTGGAGACGTTGCGAAGAGCGCTCATGGCGCTTGTTTTCGGGGCTTCTTTGGTGGCTGCCGGAACCTGGGCGAAGAGTCTCGGATTCGACGTTCCCGGCCAGGAACGTTCGGGAGGCGTCGTATTTTTTCTGGGGCCGTTTCTCGTCGGCGTGACGGGCATCGTCGGATCCGGGTTGTCCTTCGACATGGCTCTGCTGGGTGCGTTTCCCGCCGTTCTGGTTCGCCGCATCTTTCCCTCGAACTTCGTTCGCTGGCCGCTCCTCGTGTTGCTCGGTTTCGCGGGGTTCATCGTTTACTCGCGGGGTCTGTGGCTCTCGCTCCTTGTCGAATTGATGGTGGTTCTCGCTCTCGGGATGATGATCGAGGATCGCCCTTTCCGAAAGCGGATCGCCGCCGCCGGCTGGGTCGTCGCGACGGGAGCGCTGCTTTTTTTCGGGCCGAGCCTCTACCATTCTCTGATCGAGCTTCGCCCGGTGACCGTGACCTACCGGCTCGCGGGCTACCTCTATGCCTGGAAGCTGTCGACCCAGGGGCTCGTCGAGTTCCTGTTCGGTGCGGGAAAGGGGTTTTTCGCCGCGACGTTCGTCTACACAGGTGTGCCGCACAATTTTTTCATCGACTTGCTCGTGAGCAAGGGAATTCTCGCGGTCCTGGTGTTCCTTTCGTTATTGACCGCGATCGGGTGGATGCTCTTCTTTCTCGTTCTCGGAAAAACCCCGGGTGCCTCTCCGGAGGCCAGGTGGCTGGCTCTGGTGCTTCTGACTTCGCTCCTCGGAACGGTGACCGAGGGGCTTTTCGCCCCCATCACGACGTCGATGAATTTTCTCGCTGTCGTCTCGCTTTCGACGGCGCTGCTCTCGATCGTCAGAACCGAGCCGGTGATCCGGACCGCCCCGTCCGTTCCGCTCCATGAGCCGGCCTGAAGCGGCTCCGCGTCCTCTGCGAATCCTTTACCTCGGTTGGCGGCGCGACGAGTGGCGCACGCTTCTTCGCACGTCCTCACGCGTCCAGCCGGTCGAAATTGACCTCCGAATTCGGGAGGGCGGATGGTTCGAACCCGGTCGCCGATTCCTTTCCGCGATCAAGCGCGCGGGAGAGCTCGCTCCGGACCTCATCCTCGCCGAATCGATCGGAGTCGAAGGGTTGGCGGGGTTGCTCCTTCGAAAATTGACGGGCGCGCCGCTGGCGGTGCGGCTCAAGGGGGATCCCTGGGCGGAGGCTGAAGAGCGCGCCGTGGCCGGGAGGCCGGCACACCGTCTCTCCCGGAGGCTGAACTTCTTCTCGGCGTCGAAAATTCTCGAGTCGGCCGACGGAGTCTTTCCGATCGCGCCCCATCTCTCCGCGATCGCCGGCGGAAAAATTCGTGACGACGCTTTCGTGAAAGTCGTCCCCAACGCTTGCCTTTCCCCGAAAGGTGGCGAGGCGCCGCCAGTGACCGGAGAGACGTTTCTCCTCTCGGTCACGAATTTTCATTATCGAAAAAAAATCGAACCGCTTCTTCGCTGCATTCCGCTCCTGGCGCCGCTCCTCGAGGAGCTCGATCTTGAGTGGACGATTCTGGGAGATGGGCAGCATTTCGAAGAGAGCCGCAAACGTTTCGCCCGGTTCGAAAGACGGGTTCGCCTGGCGGGATGGCGGGAATCGTTGCCGTTTTACCGGCAGAATCCGATCGTCCTCTACCTCAGCGGCCTCGATGGGTTGCCGAGCGCGCTGCTCGAGGCGGCGGGAGCGGGTCTCGCGATCATCGTCAATCGGGGCTCGCCAGCCGAAGGATTCGTGCAGAACGAAACGACGGGGCTCGTCGTCGATCTCGACGACCCGGTGGCCCTTCCGGCTGCGCTTCGCCGGCTGGTCTGCGACGCCGCGCTGCGAAAACGCCTCGGCAGGGCCGCCAGCCTGAGAGTCCGGGAAAATTTTTCAGAGAAGGCGGTACGAACGCAGATCGAGTCGGCGCTGGAGGGCTTTCTGGCCTTCCGCCGCCCGTAGAATTGCAGCCTGACGACGCCGCGCCGGCCGGGAATGGCTTCCTCGATTCCGCTTCGATCAGATGTGCGTGGCGTCCTCGAGGAAGGGCTTGAAGAATTTCTTGATCGTGGGCGGATTCGAGGTGAACCGGACCGCGGTTGCGCCCGGTGAGGCCTCGCGGTCGACGACTTTGACGTAGAGGTCTCCCTCGACGGGGGTGCCGGAAGAATCGAGGACGTGGATCTTGAGATTCGTCTGGACCGGGAGCTGGTCGGGGATGACGAGGTCGGCTCCGATTTTCGACATTCGAACGAAGCTCGCGTCGATCGCCGTTTCACTGACGTGTTTTCCGTCGAGAGTGAAAACTCGAACGAGGATCGGATCGGAAAGGTTGATGAGTGTTTCCTTCACCTCGGTCATCGTCAGGTTGTAGGCGCCCCCGATGGCGCGCAGATCGTAGGCGGGCACCGGCTCGGCGACTCCCTTGGCCTTGACCTCGACGAGATCTCCGACGGTGACGTTGGGCCCCGCTTCCTTGAGGGTTTCTCCCGAAATGAGAATCTGCCCGCCGACGGTGTAACTCTCGATCCGGGCGGTCAGATTGATGGCGCTTCCGACCACTCCGTACTTGCTTCGCCGCTCACTGCCGATGTTGCCGACGATGACGTCTCCGGTATTGAGGGCGATTCCCATTTCGACCTCGGGGAGACCGTTTTCCCGGCAGTACTTGTTGACTTCGGTCATGGCGAGCTGCATTTCAATGGCACAAGCCGTGGCCCGTTCGGCGTCGTCGACCCCTTTTTCGGGGGCGCCGAAGAGCGCGAGGATCGCGTCGCCGATGAACTCGTCGACCGTTCCTTTGTGTTTCAGGACGAGGTCCGCCATCGTGCCCAGATACTTGTTGAGCATCGAAATGACGATTTCCGGGCTGGATCGCTCGCACAGCGAAGTGAATCCGCGCAGGTCCGACATGAGGATCGTGATCCGCTTCTTTTCTCCCCCGAGCTGGAGCCCCTCGGGCGACTCGACGAGTTTCTTGACGACCTCGTCGGAGAGGTAGCGGCCGAAGGTCTGCTGAATGAATTCGCTGCGAGCCTCCATTTGCCTCTTGGCTTTCGCCTCGACGACCTGGCGGAAGGCCGTGACGCCGGTGAAACCGAAAGCCACGGTGAGCCCCGGAACGGTCCAGTTCCAGAGAAGCGATTTCGAAACGAAATCGTGATAGGTCCAGGCGAGCCAGAGGAACGTGATGCCCGGAACGATCACGCCCGCCGTCACCGAGCCGAGATTTCCGGCGATCGCCGCGACGAGAATCGCGGCCAGCAAAGTGCAGATGAGAATCACGATGTCATCGTCGGCGTGGGTCCTGAGGGCCTGACCGTGGAGAAGATTTTCCGCCGTGTTCGCGTGTTTTTCGACGCCGGGGAGACGCGAGGTGAAGGGTGTCGGAAAGAAATCGGCCAGTCCGGGATCGGTGGCTCCGACAAAAACCATTTTTCCCTTGAAAGCAGACTCTCCCGACATCGCGTTTCCGTTCCGGTCGGTCAGCTTGTTTTCGAGAACGTCGATGAAGGGATAGGTCGGAAATGTGCCCGAGGCTCCGTAAAAATCGATTCGCATCGTTCCGTCGGAGGGGCTGAACTGATAGGAATTCGTCCCTCCCCCTTCCGACGCTTCCCGGGGCAATCGAATTTCGTTCCTGGGCAGGTCGAGGACGATCTTGTCGACCGAGAGGCGCCGGTGTGTCACCACTCCGGCCATCGAGAGCGGGAGAAAGGCCTGCACTCGCGCCTTGGGATCGAGAAGGGCCTCCATCGGATTCTTGTGCGTGGAATAGGCCTGACGGACGGCCGGACTGTAGACGACCAGGAGCCGCTCGCGCCGCACCGACGCGTCGATGTCGTGGACCGGGTTCGCGTAACCCAGGGCCGCACAACTTCCGGCCAGCTCGGCGACCATCGGCCGCACTCCGAGCGCGAGCTTGGGCGGTTCTTTCCGGAGTAACGAAACGTTCTCGTCGCGGCTGGCGTAGCTGGCCAGATCGAGAATCACCTGTTCGTCCGCCTCGCTGAGCACCTTCCCCAACTGCTTGGTGTGCTCGAGGTCTTCGGCGAAGACGAAATCGAAGGCGAAAACGACGAGCGCCTTGTCGGCGTTGATGGAATCTTCGAACGATTTGGCGAGAACCTTGTCGGCCAGAACGTCGCCGAACGCGGCCTTGATCGCCGAACGCGCGGCCGCGAGCGTGTCTTCCCTGGCGGGGTCCACCGCCGGCATCGCGTCTGCGATGGCCTTGAGACGTGCGGCTTCCTGGACGCCCTGCGGCTCGCTGAGGAGAACGTCGAAAACGACCGCCGAAGCTCCATCCTCGCGGAGCCGGTCGATCACTTTCGCGAGGTAGACGCGGGACCACGGCCAGCGGCCGATCGCTTCGGTGCTCTTGCTGTCGATGGCGACGATGGCCACGTCGTTATGGGTTGCCCGCGGTCCGCGAAGTACGAACCTGAGGTCGACGAGCCGGTTCTCGAGCGCAGAGAGAAGATGGATTTTCGTGATCCCTTCGAGGACGTGGCCCAGGTAGAAGCCTGCGCCCAGCGTCAGGGAAATCCCGAGGGCGATGAGATTCCGCCCGACCCATCCGCCGGTTTTTCTCCCGGTCGGCTTGGCCTTTCCTTTTTCTTTCGCCATGGCCAGCGATCTCCTCATGGGAATTGGGAACGAAAAAATGACTCACGGATTCAAACGAGCGGCGAGCGTAACACAGGAAACCGGCCTCAAAGCCCGCCGGACGGCTGCTGACGGCGGGCGGGTTTGCGGGCCCCCTCCGGAGTTCTGTTTTGCTCCGATTTGGATTACTCTTTTACTGCAGCCATTACAGAAGGATCTTCCATCAAGATCCGAATTCGGGTTCCATTTCGAAACGGAGAAGCCATGTCGACGATTCAACGACGGATTTTCGGAATCGCTCTTTTTGCGTCATTCGGCCTTTTCTCTCCGGGGGTTTTTGCGTTTGCGCCGGGAGGCGCTTCGCTGCAGGGCGAATACCGAACGAAAATCCGCCCCCGAAAGGTCATCTCGATGCCTGCGATGACGGAGACGGAGCGCGCGACGATGGAACGGGCGGATCCTTCCGCACAGAAACTTCTTCGCCAGCACCCGCTTTGGAAGTTGACGTTCGACGCCAGAAACGGCCGGGTCGACAGCGCGTTCGGCGATGGGCATCCCTGGTTTCCCGGAGCGGGGATGGGAAACCACCTTCAGTGGGGCGATTTCGGTCGACCCGAGCTGGCGGCCGGTCTGAGCCCCAAGGTCGATGACGTGCTGCCGATCGTCGAAAGTGCCGCGAGAAAATTCATGGCCGATTATCCCGATCTGGTCGGAAGCTGGCGCCCCGATCAGCTCGAGCTGGTCAAGGGTCTCGCCTCCTTCGAGAAGAGCGACGAACCCTTCTGGATCGCGTTTCGGGTTTCATCGCGGGGTATACCGATTCTCGAGTCGGACATCACCTTCGCGATCAATCACGGCAACATGGTGAGCGTCAACGTTCGGGCGATCGGTCCGGTCGACGAGCTCCGGCGGGAAAAATTCGGCGAGAGCGAGTCTCTGGGAGCTCTTGCCTCCTACCTCGGGCTGCCGGCAAAGGCGCTTCGCACGACGCGTCCGTCCCAGCTCGCCTTCGCGCCGGAAGAGTGTTCGAGGGACGAAAGCCCTTCGGGTCTCGTCAACCGGATGGTGTGGGTTCTCTGGGTTGCCGACGACCACTCGAACGAGTGGGAGAACGAGTGGTACGCACGGGTCGATGCGGAGACGGGTGAGGTGCGTGTTTTCGAATCGGCGTACTCGTCGGCATGCATACTAAGTCCAACCCAGAGGCGGGGACGGGTGACCGGAGGTGTTCGGCCCGCGCGTGCCTTCGACCCGGAGGTGATTCGTCCGCTTCCGTACGCCAACGTCACCGACAATGCCGTCGCCAAAAACGCCGACTACAACGGGTGGTTCCCCACCTATTCCGGCAACACATCTTCGTCGACACTCAACGGTCCCTACATGAGGATGGCTTGTTCGGGGTGCGACTCCCAGCCGACCGCGCAGGACAACAACGACGGCACGCTCAACTTTGGAACCGGCGGTGTCGACTCCACGACGAACCAATGGGCCAATTCTCTCGGCACCTTGAATCGGTCCACTCCGGCCGATCGAACCGCCTACTACCACCTGAACTACGCGCGCGATTTGATTGCGAAGTGGTCGCCGATCACGTTCGGGCTGCAAACGGTGAACGTCAATGTGAATGCGACGTGCAACGCGAACTCGAACGGCGGAACGGTCCTCAACTTCTACCGCTCCGGGGGCGGCTGCGCAAACACGGGCGAGATTCGGGACGTCATGCAGCACGAGCTCGGCCACACCTGGGATGGAACCGACGCCACGGGGAACAATAATGCCGACGGAACGGGCGAGCACCGCGGTGATGGCATTGCATTGTTCGTCGACCGCGATTCCTGCATCGGTCAATCCTTCGGAACCGTGGCGTCGAACAATTGCGACGGGGTGAGAGACATCGACGAATGGGCTCCGGGAGGCCGGGGCAGGCTCGTTCGAGCCGATGCCACCGGCGCCATCTGCGCGAGTGAGGTTCATTGCCAGGGAGAGGTCCCCGGTCAGGCTCTCTGGCACTTTCAGCAGGCCCTTCTGACGGGCAAGGACTACAACAATTCGAGCCCCGGATTGAGAAATCCACTTCCGGGCGCGAACCCGGCGTTTTCGGTCGAGCAGGCGTTCTGGATCGGAGAGCGTTTGTTTTTCAAAAGCGCCCCGGTCGTGGCGACGTGGAACCCGACGACGACGGGGAAGTCGCTCTATGAGGGGTACACCGAAACCGACGACGACGACGGAAATCTCGCCAATGGCGTCCCGCATGGTGATTACATCAACAACGCGTTTATTCACCACGACATTCAGGAAGCCACGTCGAGAGGGGACACCGCGAACTGTGCGGCGATTGCCGACCCGGTGGTCACCTTCAGTCTCGTCACCGACGGAACGAACGGCCTTTCAGGCGTCAAGCTCGATTGGACGTCGATTGCGGGAATCGACAATTACGTGATTTACCGGGTGTTTGCAACCGGGGACGGTTATCTGCCGATCGCGACCGTCTCGAACGCGACCCTCACCTACACCGACGCCGACGTGCAGCCCGGTCTCACTTTTTATTACTACGTCGCCGCCGTGAAGACGACCGCTTGCGCCGGCACTTCTCCGGGGTTGAACGTCGTAACGGTTCCCATCAACCTCCCGACGTTTGGCGTGGGCTCGTTTTCGCTCGACGACGTCGCGGGAGGGAATGGAAACGGGCAGGCCAATCCCGGAGAGACCGTGAAGGTGTATCTCCGCATCAACGAGCTGGTCGGTTCGACGGGCTCGAACGGGCCGGTCTCGGTCTCGATCTCGACGACGCAGGCCGGCGTCACGGTGACCCGGCCGGGCCCTTACTCTTACGGGACTTTCAATCCGGGGCAGTCAAAAGCGGCGCTCAATGGACAGTATTTCGAGTTTTCTCTGACGGCCGGCTTTACCTGTGCCACCGGCGTTCCCTTCTCGGTCACGATGACCGGGCTCCTTCCCGGAGGAGGCTCGGGGTGCTGGCTCGATTCGTTCCGAGTCGTGACCTGCGGCGCGCAGCTCCTGAAGCCGGACATTCAGGTCTATGCCTGGAGCGTCGTTTCCGATTCCCTGGGAACCTGCACGGACAATGACAAATACCTCGATGCCGGAGAAATCGTCCGTCTCAAAGTCGACGTCGTCAACAAGGGGACGACGACGGCCAATGCGCCAACCGTGTCCTGGAGTGAGACCTCCGGGAAATTGACTCCCGTGTCGCCGGTAAGCGTGGTCCTGACTCCTCTCGCCGAGACCAACGGGGTGCTGTCCAGCGCGCTCTTCGACGTCAAGGTCGACGGCTCGACCGCCTGTGGAACGGCGACCACCTTCACCTTCAGCGCGACGGCGGCCGGGCAGCAGGCGTCCCCATCGACGAAAGTGGCTTCGACGCGTCTCGAAGTCAATCCCAATCCGCAAACCGGGCTGACCTGGACCGCCGATTTCGAAACTTTGACCGGGAACAACCTCTGGACCAATGAAACTCCCGGGGGCTTCGACTGGACACGGGTGAACGCGTGTAATCACACCCCCGGCGGGTTGTACGTCTATCACTTCCCGACGACCGTGAACTGCACGGCGAACATCGCTTACGGAAACAACCAGGACGAGCGGATCTATTCGCCGCTGATCAATCTCGGCGCCAATCCGCCGAGCCCGGTCGACACTTACACCCTCCGGTCCGTCAATTTCTGGGTCCTGGGATCGGCGGAACAGGGGTTCGATTTCGACACCGTTGAAATTTCCGCGGACGGAAACGTCGCCGGACCCTGGGCCCAGGTCTTCTCTCATTCGGTGGCGCGCCCCGCCTGGTACAACTTCGTTCAGGATCTCTCGAAATTTGTCGTGACCTCGAACAACATTCGACTCCGGTGGCGGTTCCTGTCGGATGGCAGCACCAGCACAGCCAACGGTTGGGCGATCGATGACATTGTCCTCACGTGGGACCGCAACGTCTCGACCTGCGATACCACGACCTGCGCCACCTGCACCGCGCCGCTTGTCTCCGCGAACGACGCCCTCATCCAGACCAACACGAAGTACGACCCCGATGTTCGCGTGACGTTCCCGGCCGTGGCCAATGCCACGGCTTACCGGGTTTACTACTTCACGATTCCCAATCCGCAACCGGTCGACTTCGCGTCGAACTATCTGGGCGCTCCCTCTTCCGGCCCCTCGTTCACGGCGTCGCACCGTACGGAGCTCGATCCGAGCTCGGCCGAATTCGTGAAGAATTACTATTACGTCGTTGCTTCCTCCTGCGATGGAGTCAACTGGATCCACTGATTCGACGAGTCCTGCTGGAGACGTTTTTGGGATGGGTCGCCTGGCTCAACAGGCGGCCCGTCCTGAAAAGAGTCTGTGATTCGACGGCCCGGGCGGCGCATGGATGTTCTTCCTCTTGATGACACCCCGGTGATCACGATTGGGCAGGGTCTGGCTCGCTCGTCGAGGTCGAGAATCGATGCGTGATCGTCCGAGGATGCCGCTGACATGGCTGCGCAGGATCGAATGCGGGGCGGGGAGTGCGTCGATCGTTTCCGCTCTTACCGTGATGATTCCGTTCCTTTCCGTCCAATTCTCGGCCGCCGCCGTCTCGTTGCGCGAATCCCCCGATCGCCTGGTTCTCGACAATGGAGTCGCCTCCTTCGAGCTCGATCCGAAAAAAGGCGGTGATCTCGTGTCGGCGGGGACGGAGGGCGGAGCTCGATCCCTCCTCGCTCACGGGTATTTCTCCTTTCGGGAAAAAACGTCCGGCCGCTGGGTGGATGACCGCGCGTTTCCCGTCGAATCGATCCGTCGCAGCGGAAATGCCGGAATGCGAACGGTCGACTTCGTTCTTCGTTCCGGGCGATTGCAGATCACCAAATCGTTTTCACTGTCCGAAGGGGAGAGCGCGCTCGATGTCCGGATTCGTGTGGATGCCGAAAACGAAGACGACGCGCCGGAGGGGTACGCGATGTTCGTCTGGCTCGGGCCGGGACGCCTCGCCTGGTTCCGCCCGGAGAAAAAAATTCAGGGAGGAGAGGTCGTTTCGACGATCCGGCGCGGTTCGCTCGATCCGGCGACGGTTGGAAATCAGACGATTCCGGTGGAGCCGGAACCCTGGGTTGCAGCCTGGGACGAGTCGAACGTTATAGGGCTTCTGGCGATCCGGGCGCCGGAGGAGCGCCTCCGATTTCGCGCTGGGGAACAGAACGGAAAAGGGTTCATTGGCCTCGCTTTTCGACGCTTGGTTTCCTCGGGGAGCCGGGCGAGTGCGAGCTGGAGCGTCGAGGGGCACCTCTCTCTCTCGCCGTTTTCCGGAGAGCCCGAGCCGGAAATTCGGGCCCGCCTCGCGAAGTCCCTCCGGGTTTCGGCTGGCGCGGGCGATCGGGAAGAGCGCTCGGGCGGTCATCTGCTTTCGATCGGATCGGGCGCCGGTCCATCGGAGTTGTCGGTCTGGTGGAGCGCCGCAGGGGAACGGGTTTTTCCCGATTCCCATCCTCCCGAACGGGAGACCGGAGGGGACGAAATCGATCTCGCCGCTTTTCGAGGTGGATCCGATTCGTTCGAGGTCACGGTTCGGCCATCGGCGTCGATGGCGGGCGTCGAGCTCGGCTTCTCTCCACTCCTTTCGAAAAAGGGGCGGATCGAACCGGCGAGCTTCGAATCCCGCCCGGTGAGTTTTTCGCTCGTTCGTGAACCCTCGGGGCCGGCCGGATTCACGGGCGAAGTTCCCGACGAGCTCCTCGAAACGGCGAGCGCCGATTGCGCGGCACACCGCAATCAGTCCTTCTGGGTGACGATCCGCGTTCCTGAAGAGGCGGCCGCGGGAATCTATCGCGGCCGGATTCGCGTCGTCACGCCTTCGCGGACGATTCTGTCGGCGCCGATTCGGCTTCGCGTGTGGGGTTTTCGTTTGCCGGCTTCGCGGAGTTTTTCGGCGTTTGCTCCGATCTGGAAGGAACCTCCAAACGTCGTCTACGGTACCGACCTCGCCTTGAAGTTGTGGCCGGCTTTTCTCCGCGATCTGGCGGCGCACCGGCTCGGACCGCTCCACCCCGAATCGACTCCCTCGGCCAGATGGAACGAAGACGGCTCTCTCGAGTCGATCGATTTCGAACGGTTCGATCGCGCGGTCGAATCGCATTTCGAGCGCTTCCGTTTTTCGCGCCTGGTCCTGGGAGACTTCGTTGTCGGCTTCGGTCATCGACCCCGGGATGGTCGATTTGGCCGAGCCGACGAAATTCTTTCGCCGCTCTGGAAAAAACGGATGGAATCGTATGCTCGCGCGCTTTCCCGCCATTTGCGCGAGCGCGGCTGGAATCGCGGCGTCGTCTTCGACCTTTTCGACGAGCCGAAGGACGAACAGGTTCCGATGATCCGCGAGACGGCCTCCCTTCTCGCCGCCGTCGATCCGGAATGGCGGTTCACCTATTGGGGAGACGTTCATCCAGCGCTCTCGGGCGCAATTCGAATCTGGACCGTTCCGGCCTCGGGTTTTTCAGCAAGCCGGGCCCGGGAGCTTCGCCGAAACGGAGACGACGTGTGGGTTTACAACCCGGAAGGGTACGCGCTCGACTCCCCGGCGATGGCGCCGCGCGCCAATGCCTGGTGGATGTGGAGAGCGGGAATCTCCGTCTTTTTTCAATGGACCATCGATGCGTGGGTCGACGAGACGAAAGATGGCGCACGCTGGGATCCCAATCGCGCCGCGTCCTGGATCGCTCCCGGCGAACACGGCCCGCGGGACACGATCCGGCTCGAGCTCACGCGGGCGGGGATCGAGGATTACGAAATGCTCGCCCTCCTTGCGCTGCGTGCCCGCGAGGCCGGATTGCCGGGGAATCGGCCGCTCGCGCTGGAAGCACGGTCCCTTCTTGCCAGCGTGGACGAGATCATTCGCGTTCCCCGTGACGAAAAGATTTCGTTCGAAATCGTTGGCGGTCCGGCGGCCATTGAGCGGGTTCGCCGCCGACTTGGCGAAATCCTGGAAAAACTCGAGCGCACGGCGGGCCCCGTCGAAGATCGAAGCGGCGCCCGCCTCCCCGCGCGAAACTCCCCCAGCCCTTGAGGCGCTTCTTCTTTCGCTTCAACATTCGGCGTTCGACGGCCGGCCCAGTGGGTATCATGGAACCGGGCGGGTACAGCTTGGGAAAAGGAAAACGTTTCAGCGGCGGGCCTCTCGCCGTCATGTATCTCGTGGCCTTCCTGTTCGGGGCCGATCGCGTATTCGCGCTCGATCCGAGCCGGTCGATGGCGGAGTACGGTCACGACGCCTGGCAGGTGGAGGACGGACTTCCGCAAAATTCCGTCAATGCGCTGCTCCAATCGAGGGACGGATACCTGTTGATCGGAACGTTCGACGGTCTCGTCCGTTTCGACGGGAAAAGGTTCACCGAAATCGAGGTCGGAGACGAGAGCGATCGCCGGAGTCGAAGGATTCTCGCGGTGGTGGAAGAAAACAACGGGGCGATCTGGATCGGCACGGAAGGCGCGGGCCTCGTCCGGTGGAAGGATCGGCGTTCGACCGTTTTTCGGAAACGGGACGGGCTGGGTTCCGAAACGATTCTTTCGCTGGCGGTCGATCCGGCCGGCGGAGTGTGGGTTGCCGCGAGGGGCGCCGGTTTGTACCACGCCGACGGAGCGGTCGTTCGCCCCGTCCCCGCGGCGAAAGCGATCGAAAAGGAAGACGTTCTGTCTTTCTTCGTCGACCCGGCCGGCGCGCTTTTCATTGCCACGGAATCCGGAGTCTTCGTTCTCAAAAACGGTGTTCTGGAAAAGGATCCGAAGCTCTCGGGAAGAGGGATCAACTCCATCGCCCGGGACGCCGGCGGGAACCTGTGGCTCGGCTCGGCGAAAGGTCTTTTCCTTCGGTCCTCGTCCGGGATCAAGCGATTCGGAAAATCGGACGGGCTTCCCAATGAATCGATCACCTCGGTCCTGGTCGACAGTCACGGCACTGTCTTTGCCGCAACCCAGGGCGGCGTCGTCCGTTTTCGGGAAGGGCGTTTTTTTACGTTCGGAGTCCCGCTTGGGTTGACCAGCGAACAGACGAGCGAGCTTCTCGAGGACCGGGAGGGGAGTCTCTGGATCGGAACGCAGTCGGGAGGGCTCAACCGTCTCCGGGACACGCAGTTCACCGCCTTCACCACGGCCGCCGGCCTCTCTCACGATGTCGTTCAATCCGTTCTCGAATCGCGTGACGGGGGGCTCTGGATTGGCACGAACTGCGGCGGGGTCGATCGGCTGCAAGAGGGGCGGATCCGGCCCGTGGCTCCAGCGGCGCTCGCCGGGAGTTGTGTCTGGTCGTTGCTCGAGGATCGGCACGGAGATCTTTGGATCGGCACTTGGGGAAAGGGCGTCGGACGCCGGCGCGGAGACCGGGTCGACTGGTTCGGAAAAGAAGAGGGGCTGCCGGATACCGTGGTCTTCGCGTTGGCCGAAGACAAAGACGGCACTCTCTGGATCGGAACCTCCCGCGGGTTGGCCCGGATGAGCGACGGGAAATCCGCCGCGCCGGTCTCCGAGGGAATCGGAACCGAAGACATACGAGCTCTCCTGGTCGACCACGCGGGCATTTTGTGGATCGGAACCTACGGCAGCGGATTGTTTCGTTACGACGGCGTTTCCTTCGAATCGCTCGCCCGGAAAAAAATCCTCCCGTCGGTCGACATCCGCTCGCTCTATGAAGATGCCGCAGGAACGCTCTGGATCGGAACGTTCGGCGGAGGGCTCGCGCGGATTCGTGACGGGAAACTCGCGACGTTCCGGAAACGCGACGGCCTGTTCGACGATGTTGTTTCCGTGATTCTCGAAGACGACGCGGAGAATCTGTGGCTCAGCTCGAATCGAGGGGTGAGCCGCGTTTCGAAATCCGGGCTCGAATCGTTCTTCGAGAAGAAATCCGTTTCGATCACCTCGTTTTCCTACGGAACCGCGGACGGCATGCGAAGTCCGGAATGTAACGGAGGAAGTCAGCCGGCAGGCGCGCGAACGAAAGACGGCGCGCTCTGGTTTCCGACGATCAAAGGGCTCGTGCGCGTCGATCCGCGCAGCGCCCGGGCGCAGACTTCCTCGGCGCCCGTCGTGATGGAAGAAATCATCGCGGACGGACGAAGAGTGGAAGACTCCGGTACGGAGAGGGTCGTCATCGCCGCGGGCGTGAAGAATCTGGAGATTCACTGGACGGCGCCGAGTTTTCTCGCGCCCGACCGTATCCGGTTTTCCTATCGCGCACCGGGATTCGATGCGGATTGGGTCGACTCCGGTTCCCGGAGGGCGGCCTATTACTCGAGCCTTCCGCCCGGCGATTACGATTTTCGCGTTCGCGTCGGGTCGGCCGGGTCCCGGGCGGGCGATTGCGGCCCGGAAACGGTTTTCCGTTTTCGAAAAGAGCCTCTCTTCAGGCAAACTGCGGGTTTTGGGCTTCTGGTCGCGATGCTCGCGGCGACCGTGATTTACGCAGCTCATCTCGTCCGGGTCCGGAGGCTCGAACGCGGCGAGCGGGAGCTCGCGCGCCGCGTCGACGAACGCACCCGCGAGCTCCAGGACGAGATCGCCGCGCGCGAGCGGCTCGAAATCGAAATGCTCGGTGCGAGAGAAAACGCACTCGCCGCCACCCGCGCCAAGAGCCAGTTCCTCGCGCGAATGAGCCACGAGCT
>Ga0315281_10001276_pt1 | contig 36958 bp, 39 predicted proteins | sample YL17G07_0_MG_FD_204540 | JGI IMG/M metagenome (GOLD analysis project Ga0315281, IMG submission 204540) | Sediment microbial communities from Yellowstone Lake, YNP, Wyoming, USA - YL17G07_0 | ecosystem: Environmental > Aquatic > Freshwater > Lake > Sediment | place: USA: Wyoming | collected...
CGAAGAATATCTCCGGCTCAAAATCTTGACCTGTATGTTGCCTGATATCTAATTCAATTTTGACTCATTTTTACCCACTCAATAGGGAGAAGACCCAAATAAGCTTTTACTCTGTCACCAATACCGCCATAATTACGAACGGAAAGACTTATATCTATGGCTAAGCAAAGGTAAAAACCCGCTATGAAAAATAAGAAGGCTGTGTTTCTTGATAGGGACGGCACTATCGTTGCCCACGAACCCTACCTCAGTTCTCCGGATCAGTTGAAATTGCTGCCGTATGCCGCCGAGGGCATTCGTCGCTTTCAAAAAATGGGTTATTTTGTTTTCATCATAACGAACCAGTCCGGTATCGCGAGGGGATTTTTTGATGAGAAACGTTTGCTGCTTATCCACGACAAACTCCTCGATATGCTGCAAAGGGAAGGCATCACAATCAACGGTATCTACTACTGCCCACATCATACGGAAGGCGTTATAGAGCAATACCGGGTGGCATGCGACTGCAGAAAACCCCAGCCAAAAATGATTCTTGACGCTGCACATAAATACCATGTAGACTTGTCACAATCCCTAATGATCGGGGACTCGGCAGTTGATATACAAGCGGGCAAAAATGCGGGATGTATTTGCGTCTTGGTAACCCCCCCCCATTCCGACGTGCCTGATGAACTTTTAAAAAATGCGGACCATGTCGTAAACGATTTAAAGGAAGCGGCCGGAATATTTGATAAAAACCCCACAATTTAACGGTTATAAAAAAACATGCATAGTAACAACAACATTTCTCGCAGGATGTTTCTCAAGACCGGCCTGGCCGTAGGCGCCGGGGTGTATGGACTTTCTTACCTTAGTTCTATCAAGGAAAAACCTGCCGTGAAGGCACGCAAAGATCACCGGTTAAGGCCGGGGCTGGCCATCGTCCATGGCAACGTGTTTGACCCTGCCGATGAACCGGTTGTCGTAAAAGAAATGGTGCGCCGCGCTATACTGTCCCTGGGTGGCATGGATAAGCTTGTTTCCAGGGGAAACAAGGTCGTTATCAAACCAAACATCGCATGGAATCAAAGACCGGAATTTGCCGCAAATACGAACCCGTTCGTCGTGGCAGCCCTTGTTGAGTTGTGCCTGGAGGCGGGTGCCAGCATGGTCAAGGTCATGGACAATACCTGTTCAGTAAACCCCGCGCCCTCCTACGAAAATAGCGGCATTGCTGCGGCGGCGCTACAGGCCGGCGCCAAAGTGGTTTACTTGGATCGCGGGGGTTTTCGTGATTTTTCCATACCTGGCGGTAAGGTTTTAAAGTCGTGGACTTTTTACGAGGATATGGTATATTCCAATAAAGTCGATGTCCTCATAAACGTCCCCATCGCAAAGCAGCATGGCACGTCCAGGCTTTCTATGGGGCTAAAAAACGTCTTTGGCATGATCGGCGGCGACCGGGGAAGCCTGCACACAAACATACACCCCAAAATTGCCGATCTCAACTCATTTCTTAAAGTTGATTTGACGGTGCTCGACGCCTTCAGGATACTGAAAAATCACGGCCCCACGGGCGGACGCCTGGATGACGTCGATAACTCTGAAGAACGCGCAAGACGTATCGTTGCAGGCATTGACCCCGTTGCCGTTGACGCTTATGGCGCCACCTTGTTTGGCATACCACCGGGTGAGGTGGGTTATATCAGGGAATCATACGAACAAAGACTGGGAGAGATTGATTACCGGTTGAAGGGTATTGAGGAAATAGCACTATAACTTATGAAGAAGACAGATGACGGAAAACAAGACGTTCCTGAAGGCATGATACTTATCCCCGAAGGAGCATTCGTGATGGGAAGCACGCAGCAGGATATCGAACATTTGCTAAACCTGGATCAGAATATAGAAGCATGCCGCCTGGAGAATGAAACCCCTCAAAGAGAGGTCTACCTCAGCGCCTACTTTATAGACAAACACCCCGTTACAAATGCCCAGTATAAAAAATTCATCGAATCGGGAGGCTACACCCAGCGGACGTTATGGTCTGACGCAGGGTGGGAGTACGTCACGCAGTCGCGCCCCCTGGAAACGGGCGACCTGGACGGCGTTTCCCAGGGTGAACCGGATTGTCCCGTGGTGAACGTCTCATGGTATGAAGCGGAGGCATTCGCCAAATGGGCGGGGAAAAGGCTTCCAACTGAGGCAGAATGGGAAAAGGCCGCCCGTGGCGTTGACGGAAGGATATACCCTTGGGGCAACGAATTTGACAAAAAGAAATTAAATTGCGCCGAAGCCAAGATTGAAAAGCCAACCCCCGTCACCAAATATCCGCAAGGCCAAAGCGTCTATGGATGCCTGGACATGGCGGGAAACGTTTGGGAATGGACGGCAGACTGGTACGACAGCCAGTATTACCGCACTGCGCCAAGCAATAACCCGCAAGGCCCCATTATCGCGGAGGAAAGCCCCTACTTTGGGAGGCCGGAAGACGTGGGTATCTCTATTTATGAATTAAGGCCATCCGAATCAGGCAAGGCGCTCAGCGGCTGCAAGGCGTTGCGCGGGGGCTCGTGGAATGGCTCCGGCGTCGTTCACGTGCGCTGCGCGAACCGGGATTATGATGAACCTGCCTTTAAAAACGACATCATAGGTTTCCGCTGCGCCCGTTCATTGCTGTAAACAACGTCTGAACGGAACGGTTCTCGCGGCCGGTATTATATTTATTTTATTTATTATTTGCATTGTTACACAACATCTGATATTATCTTCCTAGTTGTCTAGTTGCAATTTAAAGTCGTATTATATATTCGCGTTATATTAAGGCTACAAAGTTACAACTTTGTGGCCTTTTTTTTTTGGTTTTTTTTAAATGTGAGAGGGGGTGATTGAGTATGGCAAAGGGAACCGTGAAGTGGTTCAATGACAAGAAGGGCTTCGGTTTTATTTCTCAGGATAATGGAGATGATGTATTTGTACATCAGACGGCTATCCAGGGCGAGGGGTTTAGAACCCTTGCAGAGGGAGACAAGGTCGAGTTCGAAGTCATGAAGGATGCAAAGGGCTACAAGGCCTCGAATGTTGTTAAATTATAAGTTTACTAAAAAACGACACTCTTAAATAGTATTGAGTAGTCACTAATAACTTATTATTAACATTACAAATTTGAATTTTTTAAAATGTGTTAGGGAGTAATTGAATATGGCAAATGGAACGGTAAAGTGGTTTAATGACAAAAAAGGGTTTGGTTTTATTTCTCAGGATAACGGTGATGATGTATTTGTACATCAGACTTCAATCCAGGGCGATGGGTTTAGAACCCTTGCAGAGGGAGATAAGGTCGAGTTCGACGTCATGAAAGACACAAAGGGCTACAAGGCCTCAAACGTAGTCAAATTATAAGTTTATTAACAAAGAGCACTCTTATATTTTATCAGATAGTTTGTTACCATGGGTATGTTTTATAAAAATATGGAGTAGTCACTTAACTTATTGTTAGCATTGTGAACTGAAATTTTTTTAATTGTTAGAGGGGGTGATTTAATATGGCAAATGGAACCGTGAAGTGGTTTAACGACAAGAAGGGCTTCGGTTTTATTTCTCAGGATAACGGTGATGATGTATTTGTACATCAGACTTCAATCCAGGGCGATGGGTTTAGAACCCTTGCAGAGGGAGATAAGGTCGAGTTCGACGTCATGAAGGATGCAAAGGGCTACAAGGCCTCAAACGTTGTTAAATTATAAGTTTACTAACAAACGACACTCTTAATATTTTATTGGAGTAGTCACTTAACTTATTATTAACATTGCAAATTGGAATTTTTTAAATTGTATTAGGGAGTAATTGAATATGGCAAATGGAACGGTAAAGTGGTTTAACGACAAAAAAGGATTTGGTTTTATTTCTCAGGACAACGGTGATGATGTATTTGTACATCAAACGGCTATCCAGGGCGAGGGATTTAGAACCCTTGCAGAGGGAGATAAGGTCGATTTCGACGTCATGAAAGACACAAAGGGCTACAAGGCCTCAAACGTAGTCAAATTATAAGTTCATCAACAAAGAGCACTCTTATATTTTATTAGATAATTTATTACCATAGGTATGTTTTATAAAAATATGGAGTAGTCACTTAACTTATCATTACAACGTAAAAGCCCCAATATCGGTAAAAGGATATTGGGGCTTTTTGTTTGTTGCACAAAAAAACGCTCCACCCGTACAGCGTATATCGAGCGGTATTGTTTATAGTCGCCTACGGCCTTGCAAACTGGGATTTGAAGAATGTAACAGAAGTTTGAACTGAAACCTTTTGCTATACTTGGTTACCGTTTATGCAACACCGGTAATGTTGGGAATCCCGGCTAAACGGTTGCTAATTCTTCTTCAATCGCAATTTTCACGGCGTCGAGAAAGGACGTTTTCCTAATAGAAACGTATTGATCGATGCTATTTTCCTGGCAAATAACCTCGTTTTTGAGTCCCTCAATTAATGGATGTGCAATACCAGACGGCACCGGGGTCACCAAATCAACCCAATATGCCGCTAAGCGAAGCGATAAAACGGGGACACGAACGATAAGCCTCGGACAAAGTCCTTTTGCCTTTGCGTATTGCTGCATCATCTCACGGTAGGTCATGATTTCGGGACCACCTATATCAAATACCTTACCGGCCGTTTCAGGGTTCAAGAGACATCCCAAAAGATACGCAAGGACGTCACTCACTGCGATAGGCTGGATCTTGGTATCTATCCACTTTGGGCATAACATAACGGGAAGGTTCTCAACAAGATGTCGCAGCATTTCGTAGGAAGCACCGCCTGCACCAACGATAACTGCCGCCCTTAAAATTGTTGCCAGTGTCTTACCGGAAGATAGAATTCCTGCAACTTCCGCCCGGCTTCGCAGATGTTCAGAGAGATTTTTTCCCATTTCACCCAATCCGCCAAGGTAAATTACCCGCTTAAGCCCGGCGGCGTCCGCTGCCGTAACGAAGTTCTTTGCCGCAAGTTTATCGGTTTTTACGAATTCTTTGATTGAAAAGATACTCTTCCCACCCATAGAGTGAACCAGGTAATACGCAGAGTGGATGGCGTGGAAGGCTGCTTGTAATCCTTCGTTTTTCAAAAGATCGCCTTGTACCACTTCGACGAGCTCATTTTTCAAAATGAGGGGTGAAAGCTTCGATGGATTACGGACGAGGAGCCTGAGTTTCCAACCTTTGCCGAGCAGTTCGGAAACCAGCCTACCTCCAATAAAACCAGTAGACCCGACAACTAACAGCCTTTCGTCCGGTTTGATTGCTAAATTATCCATCAAAATCCACCTTTGAATTTGTGTTTAAAATTATACTTTATAACCGAACGAGTCGAAATAGCTACAAAAATGGCTGCAAGTAGCAGATAACGTGACGTCTTTATTCGGCATTGTTTTATTATAATTATTTTATCTTACAATCGCCATTATATTCACTTCAGCGGCTTCTTTGTTATCACATAGAGACACAGCACGCCGTGTTGAATCAAAAAAATGCCATGCTGCGCTACCGCACGTTGGGATTTCTCCTTTACTTTGTTTTTTATTTCATGTTTAATATTTTTATAGCAATAAAAGACATCCGTTAACAAAGGAGAAAATAATGGCTAAATTAGAAAGGGCGCTCATCAGCGTTTCCGATAAAGCAGGGATTGTTGAGTTTGCCAGGGAATTACAGCATTTAGGGATGGAAATCGTCTCCACAGGCGGGACTTCCAAGTTACTGAAAGATAACGGCGTCCGTGTGGTGGAGATATCGGAGCATACCGGTTTCCCGGAGATTATGGACGGACGCGTGAAGACGCTGCATCCAAAGGTTCACGGTGGGTTGCTGGCATTAAGAAACAATGAAACGCACCGAAAGCAGATGAAGGAATTGGGTATTAAGCCCATAGACATGGTAGTGGTTAACCTCTATCCCTTCGAAAAGACCATTGCCAAAGCAGGGGTTAGCCTGGAAGAGGCGATTGAAAATATCGATATCGGCGGGCCTTCTATGATTCGCTCCGCCTCCAAAAATTACAAGGACGTTATCGTCGTGGTAAACCCCCACCGGTATGAATTTATTATCGAAGAACTCAAGGCCAATCACAACGACGTTTCAGAAAAGATGCGCTTTGAACTGGCCATCGAGGCTTTCAGGATGACCGGCCGCTACGACCGGATCATCGCCAACTACTTCGACGGCCTGGATAAGGAAAAAGGCGGCTATCCAACCGCCCTGTCCCTCGACTATGCCAAGCGGCAGCCCCTGCGTTACGGTGAAAACCCTCATCAGACGGCTGCGTTTTACGTGGAAGAGACCATTCAGGAGCCTTGCATATCAAACGCCCAGCAGTTGTTTGGAAAGGAGCTATCTTACAACAACATCATAGACCTCAATGCCGCCCTTGAACTGGCGAAGGAATTTGAACGTCCTTCGGCAATCGTGATAAAACACACCAACCCTTGCGGCGTGGCATCGGACAAAACCCTTGCAGAGGCTTATAAGAAGGCATATAGCAGCGATCCCGTCTCCGCGTTTGGATGCATTCTGGGGCTGAATAAGGTCGTAGACGTTGCAACCGCGGAGGCTATTACAGAGCCGGGACATTTTGTTGAGGCGATTATCGCCCCGGAGTTTGAGAAGAAAGCCATCGAAATACTAACAACGAAGCGCAAGTGGGGAAGCAGCCTGAGGCTTTTAAGGACGGGCGCACTGTCGCCCAATGCAATCGACACAAAGGCGTATGATATGAAGCGGGTGGTCGGAGGAATACTTTTACAGGGAAGGGACTTGTCCCTCTATAACCCGGCTGACATTCAGATTGTTACCAAAAGGAAACCATCGGAACAGGAAATGGCCGATCTTCGCTTTGCCTTCACCGTTTGCAAGCACGTAAAGTCTAACGCCATTATATTGGCCAAGGATGAAACGATTATTGGCGTCGGAGCAGGCCAAATGAGTCGCATTGATTCCACAGAAATTTCCATAAAAAAGGCGGGACAGCGGGTCAGCGGCACTGTAATGGCATCTGACGCCTTTTTCCCCTTCCGTGACAGTATTGACGCGGCAGCCTGGGCAGGTGTGACGGCTATTATACAGCCGGGCGGTTCAAACAAGGACGAAGAATCGATTGCCGCCGCTAATGAACATAGTATTGCTATGGTGTTTACCGGACAGCGGCACTTCAGACACTGATTTTCCGGCAACCGTTCCTGGTACGGCTGTACTGGAACGATATCCTTATTGAAGTGAAGTGGCAACCTGATGTACTGGGCACTCGCTGGAAAGCCTTATGTAACCCTACCGTCCAACAATATTTATTATCCGTTTATAGTGACTTATCGGGAGAAATTTATGAATAAATATGTACCGCTTCTCTGTATTCCCTTGCTGCCTCTTTTGGGCTGTTCAACCACCCCTGATTCGGCAAGGAAAAGAACCGACAATGCCGCTGGCCAACGATTGGAAAAGAGGATTGACGACCTATCTAACACCATTTCGCTTTTAGCAAACGATGGCAACCAATTGCACAACGATTTGGCGGAGGTTAAGGCACTTACTAAGGATATTCAGCTAAAAACCGACGGTTTGGTGACTTCCATCAGGGATTTGGAAGAACGCATGGATGGCGTCGTTGCATCCTTAAACGATAAGAACACAACGACCTCGCCACAACCGGAAAGCAACACGACACCCGATCAAACCCCCCTTGCAAACTTCAACAAGCTGCTGGAAAAAGTCATATCTGACGTCCAACAAGTGGTAAGCAGTGAGAAAAAGAGCGTTGCCGACGAGCAAGTAACGTCGCCATCCCTCGAGGATACACCTGCGGTAGAAACCCAAAGCGCCGGTACGGATAAAAAAGAAGACAGCCAGAAGGAAGCTGTAAGGCTGGTAGTTGAAGACACGCCAAAAGCCACTGAGGAAAATAAGGCGGTTGAAGCGCCCGTTGTAAAGCAGGAATTAGCTGCAAAGGTTCAGGAAGTGGCTAAGGTTTCGGAAGAGGTAGCCCAAACAGAGACAAAGGTGACTGTTACATCGCCTGTCGGCACCCCAACTACGGCTGTTAAGCCGGTAGCCGAAGACGCGCCGAAAGCCCCTGAAGAAAAGAAGGCGGTTGAGGCGCCCGTTGTAAAACAGGAAGTGGCTGCGACGAATCAGGAAGCGGTTGTTGCTGTTGCAAAGAGTACATCGGCAGTTGAAAGTATACAAAAGGGGTCTGAGACCGCAAAACAAACGAGCGAGCCGAAGGTTGACGCCGCCCCGCAAAAACAGGACGCCACCGTTGCCAACCTACTAAGCGATCCACGCACAAGAGAACCTTATTTGAAAGAAGCCATTGGCCGATTAGCGGAAAAAGTGTTTCCTGATAACAAAGGCATACGGTGGAACATCATTAGCTTTGATCACAAGGCGCATTTGACACATACAGAGGCAGAACCTCTACAAGTAGACCTCGGCTGCCCGCGTTTTAAATTTGTCGTATCCTTTAAAACCCCGGAAAATCCTATCATTGTTGGGACATACAGCTTTAGCGGCGGCCAATATACCCCGTATTTCCCAAAGAAGAAATAAGACGGGTAGGGACACGGCGTGCCGTATCCCCACAACAACCAGGTTCGCAATCTGTTCCTATCGGTCATTGTGACGGAACGCTGAGCGTCACAATGCGTCGTTCCCATGCTAGAGCGCGGGAACGAGTTGAATTCGTATTCAGAAATAAAGGGGTAGTTGAAACGGTGAAAAAGTCCAACATACTTACAACCTAAATATCTATGCCATTCTCCCTCGTTCCCAAGCTCCAGCTTGGGAACGAGGCAAATATCAAAATATTTATAAGAGACTAATTTATAATACCATCCATACAGGAAACCACTACCATGCAAAAAAACCAATTTGGACTTATCGGATTAGCCGTTATGGGACAAAACCTAGTTTTGAATGCCGCCGACCATGGTTTTCGCGTCTCCGTTTACAACCGCTCTGCGGAAAAAACCAATGAATTCCTTGCAGGAGAAGCCAAAGGCAAAAGCATTGCCGCCACTTATACCCTAAAGGAATTTGTGGACAGCCTGGAACGCCCCCGCATCATTCAAATAATGGTCAAGGCTGGCGCGGCAGTTGATGATGTTATCAACCAGTTAAAACCGCTGCTGGATAAGGGCGACATCGTTATTGACGGCGGCAACTCCTTTTTCCCCGATACCGAGCGGAGGGCAAAGGAATTAGAATCACTCGGCCTGCGTTTCATCGGCATGGGTGTTTCGGGCGGCGAAGAAGGCGCCCGGCACGGTCCAAGCCTCATGCCTGGCGGCACGCGCGAAGCATACGCCTTTATTGAGCCGATCATGAAGGCCATTGCCGCAAAAGCCCCGGCAGATAATGTTCCCTGCGTCGCTTATATAGGAACAGGTGGGGCAGGCCACTACGTGAAAATGGTTCACAACGGCATCGAGTACGGCGACATGCAGCTCATTGCCGAGGGTTATGCCTTGCTCAAGGCCGCTATCAACCCATCAGCGGATGAGTTTCGCCAAATATTCAGCGAGTGGAACAAGGGAGAGCTTTCCTCGTTTCTTATCGAAATCACGGCAGACGTCTTTTCTAAAATCGATGACAAAACGGGAAAGCCGTTGGTTGATTTAGTGCTGGACAAGGCAGGCCAGAAGGGCACCGGCAAATGGACCAGCCAAAACGCCCTCGATATCGGCGCGGCCATTCCCACCATAACGGCCGCGGTGGATGGGCGTTTTCTCTCTTCATTGAAGGAGGAGCGCGTGGCCGCTTCAAAGATACTCCAGGGGCCAAAGGTCACTTATACCGGTAACCGCCAAAAGATTATCAATGCCGTTCGCGCGGCGCTCTATGCGTCAAAAATCTGCTCCTACGCCCAGGGAATGACCCTGCTCAGAAAGGCGTCAATCGAGTACCACTACGACTTGGATTTGCACGAAATCGCCCGTATCTGGCGCGCGGGCTGCATCATCCGCGCCAGGCTTCTTGACGTCATCATGCACGCCTACCGCCGTAATCCTGCACTACCCAGTTTACTCGTAGACAATGAACTCAAATCTGCCATTCAGAATTGCCAGGACAACTGGCGTTTTGCCGTGAAAACAGCCATAGACCTTGGCGTGCCAGTGAACGCCATCAGTTCCTCACTGTCCTACTTCGACGCATACCGCACAGAGAACCTCCCGGCCAATCTTATTCAGGCGCAGCGCGACTACTTCGGGGCGCACACCTTCGAAAGGATTGACCAACCGGGCATATTCCATGCAAACTGGAAGGATTAATCTCTTCAATGTTCAAAGTAAACGTCCGTGCAGCAATTTTAGGAATTGAGGATAACGCGCAACAATTTCAAGGACTTTGTCTCTCTGGTTCAAGGCAAACCCGCCGGAGTTTGCAAACTCTCAACATACTTAATAAGTTAGGAACCGTAATATGATCGTGGATCGTATAGAAAACTGTAACACCTATCCTCTGGGAAAAGCATGGCAGCTTGCATTTGAATTTCTATCGTCACTAAAAGCAGATGCAGAAGACAAGAAGTACCAAATACTGGGAGATGACATCTTTGCAGTGGTTGCAAGCTATAAGACGCGCTGTGCCGATGCGGCGCTATTCGAAACGCACAGAAAATACGTGGATGTTCAGGCGGTTATTTCGGGCACTGAGGATATTGGGTGGTTGTCCGGGGAAGGACTTTTGACAATACAACCATACGACGAATCGAAGGACATAGCATTTTACCAACACCCAGACGCATGCTTTACCCGTATCAATGCTACTCCAGGCATATTTGTTGCCTTGTTTCCCCGGGATGCACACAAACCCTCTCTTATGGTTGGAAACGTCCCTGAAGCTGTCAAAAAAGTGGTAATTAAGATAAACGTGAATCTTCTCAACACATAAGGAAACAGATGTTTTTGACAGGCGAGTCTGCCCTGCTTGATGGATTCCGGTATTAAGGAGACGCCTCATGCTCCAGGTATGGGTAGTTAAGGAGTTGATTCATTTCTGCGGTTATGGCCTCGATTTCTTCCGCCTTTAAACTGGGGTTAAACACCTTTAATTCCCGGTCTTCCCGCGGAAAGTAAATAATAAGATGCTCTCCCCCCTCTTCTCTTGACAGGGATTTGAATTTAAAGACCTTCTTCCTGATGAGGTAAAGCACCAGCACGTATCGTAAATTTCTCTGATGCGCTTCCATGCTGCCATCCAGTTTGAATACCATGTCCAAAAGGACGTCGGTATTTAAAAACTTCTGGGCAGGCTTGCCTTGCTTTGGAACCTTTGTCTTCCAAAAAGAGAAAAAAACCTCGCTTTTTGGCTTGCTCCAGCATGGAATACAAAAATCTTTACGGATGAACCCGCCTTGCTCGTCAAAGATTGCCGAGTAATATTCCTCTTCTTCACTGAAACCTTTATTGCACGCGACACAGTCAAGGTTTCCTTTCCCTATTTTCCATTCCATCCGTTTTTGCCCGTAAAATGTGCTTACTATTGCCCCTTCATCTTTGCCTGAACCCGATCCCGTATCTCATTGAAAAGGGTTTTCGCCTTTCTTTCGGCATCGATTACGTCATTCCGGACTTTTTCAACGATGGTCGGGTTTTTAACAGTGGCAAGATTTATTTCTACGTTCAGCTTTGCGCATTGAAACGCTGCATCGGCTAGAAACGCCGCCACTCCAACGTCGGAAATCAGGTTAGGGTTTGCGATGTCAACCAATTCGCGTGTTAGCTCAAGGACGTGGAGGCAGCTCATCGTGGCCTTCACAGGCACGTCCATGGCAATAACGGTTGCCTTCTGTATAGCCTCGGTGCGCGCCTTCTTTTCTTCATCCGTGGATTTCGGCAATCCATAGGCCTTGTTAAGTCCTCCGTAAACGGTAATGTCTTCTTCCATCAAAGACAGCAAGGTTTCCCGGTCTTTTTCGCATCCCTCAAGTATTTTTTTCAGTTGGGCATCGTATTGTTTGAATTTTTCTCTCCCTACGGTAAACTGGGTTGACATGGAAGCCATCGTCGTAGCCAGGGCGCCCACCAAAGCGGCAACGCTTCCTCCGCCTGGCGTTGGAGTACCTGCGGCAGCGTCTTTCAAATAATTTTCCAGCGGCTGGTTTCTGTACATAACTTTTTATCCTTCAATAACAATTTCCGTATCCATCGTTACAAAATCATACAATTCTTCTACGTCACTATTTAACATCCTAACACAGCCGTTTGAGGCTGCCGTGCCGATTGATTCAGGTAACGTCGTGCCATGAATCCCAAAACCACTGAGATTAGGTTTATCCTTAAACCCGATCCAACGGGTGCCTAAAATATTTTCTTTATGCCCATACGGAAATACCCCCCCTGCCGGAGAATACCAAGTAGGCTCCTTCATCTTATTCTTTACAGCAAAGACGCCGACGGGTGTTTTGTCGTCTTTACCGATGCAAATGCGATATTGCTTTATGTACCGGTCATTCAGGAGCAGCGTCAGGGTAAAGCCCCTCTTGCTTACCACTATCTTTGTTTTTCCCGCCACAATCTTCAACTTTTCCCCAATATTTACCCGTTGGGTCGGTTTTTCATTGATTTTCATAATCAGTTCGTAATTCGAATTGAACTGTTTTGCGATTTTCGAGATACTATCTCCTGTCTGAACAGTATATATTGTGGCGTCGGGGGAAGGCGCAGATGAAAATATCAGTTCTTTGTTTAACGTATCTAATAAATCCTTTATCTCACGCTGTTTTTGCGGTAGTTTCTTGTTGATAAAAATATCAGAAAGCATGTTTCTCGCTTCAAACTTTTTTCCCTCTTTCAGATACTTATCAGCCATTTCCAGACTTGACGGTTCTTGTTTCTTCTCAACCGACATCTCTATCACCTTGAATTCTTTCTGGTCGCTTTTTCTGGCAGGAACCGGCGCACCCACTTCCATCATATCAAGCTCGTTCTGTTTTGGCTTTTTCACTTCCTCTTTTTTGGGCGCTGTTTTAAGTTCCTCGGAATGAACAATAATGTCTTTTCGGTAAATGACAACACCGTCATCATTTTTTGCCAGCAATATGGACGGTTCCTCGTTGTCTGACGCCAACGCAACCCGACAACGGACACCCATGTAAGAAACAAAAAGGCAGCTAACCAAAACACAAAACAAACTACTGATACACGAGGTGGGTAAAAAATATTTTTGTACTGTCTTCATAAACGGAAATTAATATCGCATCGCTATAAAATTGTTAATCTAAAAGAAATTCAGTTCATTTTAAAATGCCAATGATAATCGATACACGATCATTGGCCTTGTCACCCTTAACGTCAGACACTACCGGCCTATTATTTCCATAACCAACGGTAATCATCCTCTTGTGGGAAATCTTCCCTTTTTCGTGAAGATATTCTGCTACGGCCTGCGATCTGTCCAGCGAAAGCTTCCAGCAGTTTCCATAGTCAAAAGAAGGAACAAAGATTTTTCTAGTATGCCCCTCAATAACAAGGGAACATGGCCGTTCGCCTATCAGGTCAATCAGCTTATCCAGGGCATGTCTTCCTTCCATGGTGAGCGAGGCACTATTTTCATCAAAGTAAAGGATAACCGCCGCCGGTACCTGTTCTTCTTCCAATCCAATCTCGCTGGCACCTTCCCTGCCCGCCGACGCCGGTTCCGTCTTGTATTCCTGATAAACATATTTCATCTTATGAATATCTTCTACCGTAGCACCAGTATCCCAGCCAGGCAATACGCCTCCCATACCCAACGTCAACCGGCTTCTATCCATTGACTTTTTAAATTCTTCAATAAATTCTTTTTTTTTGTTCTCCGTAAAGTTGACTTGGAAAATGATAAAAAAAGCCAGCAATATGGTAATTAGGGAACCGTAAGAAGTCCAAAACAGATCTGGCGTGCCGGAACCAGCATGTTTCTTTTTCTTGTGTTTTGAATGATGAGATCCGGATGACACTTCTAGAAAACACCTCTAAAAAATAACCAGCAGTTTTATCCTTAAACTTTTTCCTGCATTTAATCTTCGAAAATAAGTCAAATTTTAAAGATACTAGTTTCTGGCTACCAGATGCTGGATACGAGTTTCCTGCATCAAGAATCTGGTGTCCGGTTCTTTTCATCTCATTCCCACGCTCCGGCGCTGGAATAAGGAATCAACGGTTACCATCAACCCTTACTTTTTAAAAATCACCATAGTTATTATATCTTTCTCTTTCGGATCCGCAAAGTAATAACCGGAGATTGCAATCCTTTTTTGAGCAATATCCTCTCGTGAAACCAAGTAATCGCAAATAATCGCCGCTCTGTCTATCGATAAATTATTCGTCGTTTTTATCCGAACATCGCCTTGTATTGCGTTTCCCACTAAAGCGTCAATTACAATCTTACCGCTAACCGTCCTTAATATCGTCCCTAACTTACTAAGTATTGCATAAGCTTCATGCTTGAATACTGCTTCACCACTTCTAAAGCAGGTGTCAGTTGAAATTTTTATCTTGCACCCAACCTTTACCTCTTCAATATCAAGGTATTTAGCGGCTTTTTCTTCTTTCATAAAGCCTGATATGTACTCACGCATTGCTTTTGAAGATTCAAAATGTTCTAAGGTCTGCATTTCCTCAGATTCTTTTGCTTCCATATTCTTCAACACATCCAAATCTTTCTCAAAGCGATAATCCAACGGTCTGTTACCGTCCGAAAGTAAAGGTTCTTCATCAAGCAAAGACTCGCCAATCCCGCTAAAGGTTCTCCCAATTATTTGCATCTCTTTCTTGCTCTTATTAACGTTGATGGTGGACAAACTAATTAACATAACAAAAAAAGCCACAAGCAGCGTTATCAGGTCGCAATATGTAAGCAACCAGACAGGACCACCATGACCTCCACCACCACCGTCGTCGCTCATGCTTCTTTTTCCTTCTCTTTTGGTCCCCCCGATATTTTCAGGGCGTCTTTAGGTTGCAAGAATGATTTCAGTTTGTCCTCCGTAATCATGGGAGAATCACCTTTCTGGATAGATATTACCCCCTCCAGGATAATTTCTTTCAGAAACAGCTCTTTACTGCTTAATGTCCCCAGTCTACCGCCTAGCGGCAGTAAAACCAGGTTTGAAAAGGTAACGCCATAAAAGGTTGCAATGAATGCCACCGCCATAGCCTCCCCGATATGCGACGGATCATCGAGTTTTCTCATCATGGCAATGAGTCCCAGTACCGTTCCAATCATGCCAAAAGCAGGAAAAACGGTGCCGGCAAATTCAATGATCCCCTTTCCGGACATGTGTCTCTGCTTCGTATTCTCGATTTCTGTTCCCAGGACATCCCGTAAGGTATCGGAATCTGCGCCATCAACCAACATCCTCACCGCCTTAATCATGAAAGGATCACTGATCTTCTCAACCTCTTTTTCCAATCCCAAAAGCCCTTCACGACGCCCAACCTTGCAGTATTCAACTAGCCGTTTAATCTCTTCTTCAGGTGATCCGAACTTGACGAATACGCATTTCTTTGCCACTCCTATTGCGCCAATTACCATGGGGATAGGAAATCTTATAAGCGTGGCAGCCGTTGTTCCCCCAATCGTAATCATCATTGCCGAAATATTGATATAACCTGGTATAGATGAAGCGCCTCCCTCAAAGATGATACACATCAAGATTAACGCACCACCGACTATCATCCCAATTAGCGCACCTGGATCCATGGTTGTTGGCTCCTTACAAAATTAACTCTAAGGCAACTTAGCTATTCCGGCGAAACCCCCCTCGCCAAAACACCTCTGTACCAATACGGATTTCTGTGTTGGTACACACTAAAATATCTAAACTGATTTGGATTTCCTAAGCGTTTAACTGTCCCTAATCGGCGGTATTATAACATATTTACCATAATCTGCAACCCCCTATTGTTTTCCATAAGAAGTGATTAAACAAGGCGCACGTAAATGTCACGCGCAATGGCGGTATCAAGAGCAATCTGCGTTTCGCCCATTTGGATAATGTAGGTAGGTTGCCTTTGATGCAGGCGGATTTGAACGCCGGGCAGCAAGCCCATGGAGGAAAGTCTGTCTAACCTTTCATGATATTTGGTCGCTATGTATGATATCTTCGCCACGTCCCCCGATCTCAATTCCGTCAACGGAGCGACAACGGGCTTTATCTCCTGCTTGGTCTTTTCACAGCAACTGCCCGGAGGGATGACCTTTCCGTGTGGGCAGCTTGTGGGATGTCCCAACAAGGTGCAAATACTCGTCGTAACTTCTTCATCCAGAAAATGCTCAAACTTGCACGCGTTGGAGTCCATCGCATCATCTTTTACCTCTAAAACGTCGTTGAGCAGCCTTTCTGCAAGCCGGTGCCTTCTGATGATTAACCGCGCGTCCGTCCTGCCTTTTTTGGTCAACTCAACGTGCGTATCCGATATTTTTACATAGCCCTCCTGAATTAACCTATTCAACGTTTCTTCCGGGGCAGGAATGTCTACCTTTTCAATTAATAAGCCCTTGTCCGCTTTCCCATACTCTTCTTCCAACGTCCATACCAATTCCAGGACTTCTTCCAGATGTTGGTCCGTCATGTGTGAATATCTCCCCCTTCTATTCTCGCTATCCGAAAAGGATACCGTGGCCTCTTCATCCATAAAACAGCCAATACAATCGTTGTCAATAAACAACCACCAAATACGTCTGCATCATTTCTGTAAATACCGAAAGGCGTTATCAGTGACATTAATTCACTCATGATAACACCTGCCACAAAGGCAATCAATGTAAGTGTAATCTTGTTTCTCACAAACCAATTTTTTGTGTCACGGAGGACGACTTTTTGCCCAACCTGAAGCCCCCCTGTCACGGCAACCTTCATGACGTCGCTAACACCCGCCTTTGTAGGACAGGCGGAACAATCCCCACACTCCGCCTTTTCCTTAATCACACAGACCTCTGCAACCCCATCAGCTATGGATATTACCGCCCCTCGTATTTCCATCCGTTAAAATTGCTGCAAAACAACCCTTAATATGCCGCCAACAAGCACTGAGTATGGCAATATAAATGCGAACATCAAAAAGGCGTTTTTCATCCCCTGCTCCTTGATCATTACAAAAAAATTGGCCAGGCATGGAATAAACAAGGTAATAACCACCAGGGAAACCAGCAACTGTTTGGGGTCGATGCCTGCACTCCCCCCCTTTTCTTCAAGAGTCCTGAAGATGCTCACCGCGCCGTAATCCCGCCTCAAAAACCCGAGGATAAAGCCGTGCGTAGTCTCTACGGGCAAGCCCAAAAAGTCCCTGGTAACCGGTGCGCACACCCTTTCCACAATCGCGAGTGCCCCCAACTTTGTAGCCACAAACAACGCCAGGGTTCCAATCATAAATAACGGAACCGCCTCTTTTAAAAACCAGTGGATACGATAAATGGTCTTGATTAAGATATTCGACAACTTTGGCATGCGGAACGGGGGCATCTCCATAAGGAAATCCGAAGGCTTGCCGGGTATGACTTTCGCCGATAAATACCCTACCAGGAGAAGCTGCAAACATATAACAAAGACGTATATGGCAAAGTAAATCCCCGGCACCTTGCTCAGCACGCCGGAAATAACCCCAAGCTGAGCCGAACACGGAATGGCCAATGCCAGGAGCAAGGTCGCAATGATTCTCTCTTTTTTGGTGTTGAGGATGCGGGCCGTCAAGGTTGCCATAGTATCACAGCCTAAGCCCAGCACCATCGGAAGGATCGCCTTCCCGTTCAGCCCTATGCGCTTGAACACCTTATCAACCATAACCGCCAAACGCGGGAGATAGCCGCTGTCTTCCATAATGCCAAACGCCAGGAAGAAAAACCCGACGATGGGGAAAACGATGGCAATCGCGTAGGTAAGCCCAACCTGAATCAACCCGGCCTGCTCATCCAAAAACAATTGAAACACAATACTGTCGCGACTCACCACCTTCTGAGCAAGCAGTCCCAAATAATAGTTAAATCCCTGAAAATTCACGTGGGTAATGGGAAACACCTTCTCCACGTAAGGCACGTAGAAATAGATATCAAAACCGCCCGACGGTTTTAAGGAGTTGCCGAACACCTTACGCTCAAAGAACTCAACACACGTCCCCGCCCCTAACTCACCCACCAGTTTATAGACGATCCACAAAATAATAATCAGTATGGGAAACGCCGCTACGGGATGCATGGTAATGCTCCCCAGTGCCGCAGAGATCGTACTCTTTGCCCGGTATTCTTTGCGATACAAATAAAGGGTGAAGGACAGTGACGTTACTCCCCCGCAGATATACGGCGTAATGAGCGTCCATAAAGCATCCGGAGGCAGCGTCCAAACAAAAGCCATGAGTAAATCCATGAGCTTGTATCCCATAAGAAAAGCAACTAACGGCGTTAGAAAGTGGAAAAATAATCCGCTAAGAAAGGGACTGGTGGCTTTTTCTTTCGTCCGCGCCATAGCAACCTTTTCAACCATTGCGTCAACAAAAGACGCCCGTTTAATATTGACTACGTAGCTCAATGGATTACTAAAATGCCCTTGAATGGATTCCCGGATGAGTCTGATTTTACCCAGGGAATCTTTCAAAAGCGAGTCCTTCAGTTTATCCTCAAGGGCTTCGTCCCCCGACAGAAGCATGATGGACAAGGCGCGTTTGTTTACCGCGGCTTCCCCACTCAACACCGCTTCTACCTTTGCAATGCCCTCTTCAATCAAATCCCCGTAATCAATGCGAAGACCGGGAACAGCGGCAGTGGGCAGCGAGGCAAGCAGTGCGCTAATCCCCACCCTGTGCGTGGCGATCGTTTTTATGATGGGAACGTTCAATAACTTTTGCAACTCATTTACGTCAACGTTCATACCCCTGTCAAGAAGTTCATCCCACATATTCAACACCAGGACAACCGGTAGCCCCATCTCTGCAAGCTGCGTGGTAATAAGCAGCCCACGCCGAAGATTTTTTGCATCCGCAACCTGGACCACGCTCTTCCGGCCTTCCTCCAAAAGCAAGTCCCTTGCAACCCGCTCATCTTCCGAAAGAGGAATTAAACTATTCGCCCCCGGCGTATCCACCACCTCAACCCTACCGCTAGCCCCTTTGCAAACACCCTTGGAGACCTCTACCGTCGTTCCAGGATAGTTCGACACCGTAACGTATTTCCCCGTTAGCAAACCAAATATAACGCTCTTCCCCACGTTAGGATTACCCACAAGGGCAATCCTATCGGTATGTATTCCTGCAGTGGACATGTAAACAATCCCGTCTCAAATTGAAAATTACTTTGTATACCTAATACAATTAGCGAGGCAACACCTCAGACTAACAAAACCATTTGAAACCACAAATTTCACAGACGATTGATAAGAAGTTATGGTAAAAGCAATTCTTTAAAGTATATAGCTGTTGGTTGATAATGAGTCTCAACGAATTATACTGATTTAATAGGCACTGTCAAACTTTTTATAAACATCTCTCCACGTTTTTAAAGAAAAAAAGCCGCTGAAGGCCTAAATCATCGTATAGGAATTTCAATCTTGTAGTGACAATTCATGAATTGCCACTACAATCAAATAAAAATAGTCGCCGAAGGCCTAATTTAAACTCCATTTCTTTATTCTTTAAGTTAATGTCTATTTTTCATTGACACATTCCATCTTAGTTTATATACTGAAATGCTACAGTTTTGGGTTTTGTTATCGTATTAATGGTTGTTATCAACTACTTTATAGAAAATTCAGTGATAACGGGGAAAGGGACGGGTTTTATGAAAAGAAGATGGAGGTTGTTGCCATTTTTGTGTTTGTTAAATGTCGGGCTTTTTACTGGTGGCAATTTGTATGCCAGGGAAACCCTTGAGGACGGCGTTATTGGTTTAAGTAAGGAGGAAGTTCATGCAAAATACGGCACGCCGAGTTTCCTGTACTGCGAAGAGGAACCGTACCGGCGTTATGAGATTGTTCCTCTTGAGAATGAAGGCCGCGTGAGGGGAACCTTTTTATATGACGTCATCATTGACGACCTTTATAAGGTTAAGAAAAATGGCACCGATTGTGAAATCAGATTCTACTATGGACAAGAAGTTGTTGACGGCAAAAAGGTGTTTTTTGTAAAAGATTACACGGTGGAATTTCTCAGTAGTCCGGTTCCGCTTGGCAAAGTAGCTGATTTAGTGCCGGAATTTAAGCCTGCGCTTACCTTCAATAAGGTTTTCCAGGAAAGGGTGCTTAACTATGACAGGATAAGGCTTATATTCGTGTCCGACAAGATTAATGATCTCTCTAAAAAACTGGGGTCGTTATATACGGATCCTGACAAAGATATAAAGGATTGGGCATTGTCCTACGATATACGGCTTATTGATGGCGAACCACAAAACGTATCCGCAAATAGCATGGTATATGAGGTTGGCATGTCGGTAGACGGTGAATATCGGATAGGAAAAAGCGCGCACGCTTTTGGAACAAAGTTGATAAAAAACCCTTTAAAATAATGGGGTGTTTTCGGTAATTTTAAAAAGCAGTATTGATTAATGTTTAATCCATTTTTCATACTGCTTTTTCTTTTTATGGGGCGCACCTCCCCCATCTGGTTGGAGAGTGATATGAAAATTTGCTGTATTGGCTGCGGCTATGTAGGTCTTGTGGCAGGCACCTGCCTGTCGGATATGGGTAATGACGTAATATGCATCGATATAGACAAACGAAAGGTGGACGGTCTTAAAAAAGGAGTGGTACCGATTTATGAGCCAGGATTGAAAGAAATGCTGGATAGAAATACCAGAGAGAAGCGTCTCACCTTTTCCACGGATATCAAGGAAGGCATTCAAAATTCAGAAGTCATATTCATCGGAGTGGGGACACCGCCTGACGACAACAATTGCGCGGATATCTCGGCCATTATCTCCGTTGCTGAAAGTATCGGGAAGTATATGAACGGATATAAGGTTATTGTAAATAAGAGCACGGCGCCCGTCGGAACGGTTGAAAGAATCGGTAAAATAGTAAAATCCTGTCAGAGCAAGTCCATAAAATTTGATCTGGTTTCCAATCCGGAGTTTATGAGAGAAGGACAGGCTATTAAAGATTTTACCAACCCGGACAGGATTGTGATGGGGTTGAAAAGCAAAAAGGCCCGGCAAATTATGCTATCTATTTACAGTGGCATTGCAAGGACCGACAAGCCTATTATGTTCACGGACATTCGCAGCTCTGAGTTAATTAAATACGCCAGCAACGCCATGCTCGCAACGCGTATTTCCTTTATGAACGAGATGGCGCAGCTCTGTGAGAAGGTGGGTGGTGATATTAAGGACATCGCTAAGGGTATGGGGTTGGACGACAGGATAGGTCCCCGATTTTTGCAGGCCGGCGTCGGATATGGCGGATCATGTTTTCCCAAGGATGTTAAAGCCCTTGAGCAGATTATGAAGGCAAATGATGTAGATGCCAGTATATTAACCGCCGTGGATGAGGTAAACGAACAGCAAAAGCGGTCGTTGCTTCCCAAAATCACTAAACTGGTTCCCAACTTAAATGGCAAACAAATTGCGATATGGGGACTGGCATTCAAACCCAAAACAGATGACATGCGAGAAGCACCATCAATTATCATTATCAACCAATTGCAGGAGTTAGGCGCAAAGATCAGGGCTTTCGACCCCGAAGCACAGGAATCCGCAAAGAAGGTCTTGAAAGACGTAACCTATTGCGATGACCCCTATTCTACCCTAACGGGCTGCGATGCCCTCGTTGTTGTAACGGAATGGAATTCGTTTAGGGCGCTTGACTTGAAAAGGATTAAGCAATCACTAAAACACCCCAACATTATTGACGGCAGAAACCTTTACGAACCGCAGGAAATGAAGAAATTAGGGTTTAAATATATATGTGTGGGTAGAAAGTACTAAACCTCACTAATGAAAAACCAATCTCTTCCTCTGTATAAAGTCCTCTCCATTGCCGGTTCCGATACCGGCGGTGGCGCAGGCATACAGGCGGATATCAAAACAATTACCGCCCTGGGCGGATACGCGACAACGGCCATTGCCGCCTTGACCGCCCAAAACACCCTCGGTGTGCACGCTCTCCTTGAAGTACCGGCATCTTTTGTCGGCCAACAGATAGATGCAATTATGACGGATATTGGCGCTGACGTCGTTAAAACGGGCATGTTGCAGCGCAGGGACGTGGTAGAAATCGTTTGCCACAAAATGAATGAGTACCACGTCAAATGCCTTGTTGTTGACCCCGTAATGTTGTCAAAAAACAAAAAGGAGCTATTGGCTTCCGACGCTATCGACGCGCTTATCTCCCGCCTGCTTCCTCTATCTTTCCTTGTTACACCAAACATTCCTGAAGCGGAACGAATATCAGGCATAGAAATACACAATCTCTCAGACGCAGAGGAGGCCGCTAAACGCATCTATCAATTAGGCGCTTCCAACGTCCTTATCAAAGGCGGCCATGCGGTATTCCAGGTCGATACAAAAAACAAGGATAAGATCATAGATGTTTTGTATGACGGGAAATCGGTAACGTACTTTGACAACAAACGCATCCAGAATAAGGTCATTCATGGCACCGGCTGTGTCTATGCGTCTGCAATAGCCACTTATCTGGCAAAAGGATACCCTCTGTGCGATGCGATTGGCGGGGCGAAGAAATTTCTTACTGCGGCCATGGAAGCATCACTCAAATTGGGCAAGGGATATGAAGTCCTCCGCCTGTTTTAGGTCAATACAATTCCCTTGAATTGACAAGTCTTGATTGTTATAATTCACCAAAGTAGAGAGGGGGTTTTTTGAGGATTTTCTTGATAGCGTAACGCATATTTACTTCGTTGCGTTCACTCATTAGCGGCGCTTGTTTTGTATTAAGGACCTATACTAACATGCAGCAAGTTGTAGCGCTAGAATCCAGTGTGTTGGTGTTAAACAGATTTTTCATGGCACTCCATGTTATTTCTGCGAGGAGGGCTTTTGTTTTATTATGCAAAGAGGTTGCCGAGGTTATTTCTGTGGACGAGGGAAAATTTAATTCCTATAATCTCGATAACTGGAAAAGCGTCTCCCTCTGCAAGGTCAAGTTGGGTTTGCCCGAGGAAGACAGGGCTGGCTGGATAAAGACTGTTTCGCTTGAAATTGAGGTGCCGAAGATTATCCGCCTCTTGTGTTATGATAAACTACCGTTGCCGAACGTAAAATTTAACCGGAGAAATATCTTTGCACGGGATGAAAACAAATGCCAGTATTGCGGCCAACGTTTTCCGACGTCTGAATTAAGCCTTGACCATGTCGTCCCAAAGGCGCACAAAGGAAACACCACGTGGACAAACATCGTGTGTGCCTGTACGGAATGCAATAAGCGCAAGGGTGGCAGAACCCCAGAGCAGGCGGGAATGAAGCTGACTCGTAAACCGATAAGGCCAAAACACAGTCCTGTCGTAAGCCTGAAGCTTCGTTCCGACAGATACAGTTCGTGGAAGCAATTTTTAAATGAGGCATATTGGTCTGTTCCGTTGAAATAAAACCGGCAGGCCGGAGGCCTGCGCTACAGATAAGTCCCTTTTCTAGGACATCGTCACATTTCTCATTTACGGGAATATTTTTTAAAAATAGTCGCAGAGGGGCAAACGGGTTTTTGCTCCAAAAGCATTCAAAGTGCGCTTTATCCATTTTCAAAGATATACGGGTTTGCAGTTAAAACTCGTATTTTTTTTTACAGGACAGGCGTGCTAAAGACCACCCACCTTCCCGTTCCCGTTATTAGCGTGGGAAATATTACCCTGGGAGGAACGGGCAAGACACCTTTTATTGAATACATTGCAAGATATTTAGATGGAAAAGGGGAAAAAAGCGCAATCCTCAGTAGGGGCTATGCCGCCGCGATAAGACAAAAAGGCGGTGATACAGCTCAGAGTACCTGCAATGACGAATATCTTGTATTTCGAGAAAATATCCCTCATATACCCAATTTATTAAACAAGGATAGGGTTGCCGCAGGACTAAAGGCCATCAGGGATTTCCAGGCCGACTGCTTGTTACTGGACGATGGATTTCAGCATCTCCGGCTGGCAAGAGACCTGGATATCGTCATTGTTGATGCGCTCAATCCCTTCGGCTACGATTACCTAACGCCACGGGGCATGTTGCGTGAACCGTTAGAGGCGTTAAAAAGGGCGGATTTAATTGTCCTAACCCATGTGGACCAATGCAGTCATGGTGCGATTGAACATATTATCGACCGCTTGAGCAAGATTGTGGGGCATATTCCCGTGGTTAAAACCGTTCACATGCCCGTTTGTTTGGAAACGCAACAGGGTTCAAGATTAAATGTTCACGAGCTGGAGGGCAAGAGGGTATTTGCGTTTTGCGCTATCGGCAATCCCCTGTCATTGAAAAAAAGTATTGAAAACTTAGGCGCAAAGGTGCTTGGATTTCGTACGTTTCCAGACCATCACGCCTATTCTCTCAATGACCTGAAAAGATTGGATGAAGAGTCACAAAGGCTTATGCCTGATGCGATAATCACTACACAGAAAGACAAGGTGAAGATAAATAATGATGATGTAGCATGGAGTTTTCCATTGTGGACGTTGAAAATGGAAATCCGGATTCTAGAAGGTTGTGGTATTTTGGAAAGTAAGATTGACGCCATATTTAATTGAAAATTGAAAGGAGAGAAGTCGTGGCCCATAAGATTACAGATGAATGTATAAACTGTGGCGCATGTGAAAGTGAATGTCCCGTAAGCGCAATATCGGAATCGGGTGATTTCAGGGTTATTGATGCCGACACCTGTACCGACTGCGGGAATTGCGTTGCGGTATGTCCCGTTGATGCAATCACTGCCCCGTAATGCACGCCATTGTGTGACAGACTTCGGGGTATACGTTTTTTTAACATGTGGAACTTTGTTTAATGCCCGTGTAGAGACGCGTTGCTATGCGTCTCTACAAAGGGACGGGAATGGTAAAACGATATGAGCCAACAGACGGGCACTTTCAAGCCACTGGACCTCGGCAAGATTAAAACGTATTCGATCCTGGAGCGAAAGAATCTCTCCAACGTTAACCTGTTCGCCAAGCCCGTCTTGCCTTCCGATGGAATACACGCCTTCTTCGACGCCCTCCCGGATATCCTGGCAGCAGCGAATTTGCGGAAGGTGATTAATGCAATCGCGCTGGCCTACCGGAACAAACGACCGATAATACTGGCGCTTGGTGCGCACGTGATCAAATGTGGGCTGTCGCCATTAATCATTGACCTCATGAAACGCCGTATCATAACGGCGCTCGCCATGAACGGCGCGACTGCAATTCACGATTATGAGGTTGCGCTGATCGGTGCAACGTCGGAAGACGTTGCGGCAAGCCTGAAAGACGGAAGCTTCGGCATGGTAAAAGAAACTGCGGAAACGTTTCAGGCTGCATCGGTCAGAGGGGTAAAAGAAAACATCGGTCTCGGACGTGCCTTGGGAGATCGGATAATCAGTGAAAAATGCGATTACGAGGACTTAAGCCTGTTGGCCTATGGCGCAAAACTGAATATACCGATAACGGTTCACGTTGCAATAGGAACGGATACCATTCACATGCATCCAAACGTCTCGGGAAGGGACGTGGGAGAATCCAGCCACATCGATTTCAGAATCCTAGCCTCCGTAGTTTCACAACTAGAAGGCGGCGTGTGGCTGAACGTGGGTTCTGCCGTCGTTTTACCCGAAGTATTTCTCAAAGCCCTTTGCATTGCGCGGAACGTCGGTAGTACGGTTGAAAACTTCGTAACCGTAAATATGGATATGATCCAGCACTACCGGCCACAGACAAACGTCCTGAAAAGACCCACATCGCAAGGATACGCAATTACCGGCCATCATGAAATTATGCTGCCCTTGTTGCGGATGGGCATTCTTTCAAAAATCGGGATAGGAGATGAGTAAGAGTAAAGCCAAAACCCTTTTAGACATGTACCAAAAGATGCTGGACGCCCTGGGTACCCAGCAATGGTGGCCGGGGGAGACACCATTCGAGGTCATTATCGGCGCCATATTGACGCAAAACACGAACTGGACCAACGTTGAAAAGGCAATCAAAAACCTGAAGGCTGCAGGGAAATTGGGACCCCATGAGATACATCAACTTAGCGAGGCGGAGTTGGCGCAGCTTATCCGCCCTTCCGGCTTTTTTAACGTCAAGGCAAAACGCGTTAAGACGTTTATCAACTGGCTGTTTTCCCATTACAAAGGAGACCTCACGTACCTGTTCGACCGGGGGTTGACGGCGTTGCGGGAAGAACTGCTGTCCATAAAAGGCATCGGACCGGAAACGGCCGATTCCATCTTATTGTACGCTGGAAACCACCCCACGTTCGTTGTTGACGCATATACTTACAGAATATTTTCAAGACACGGACTTATTCCGGAAGAAAGCAGCTACGGGGAGATGAAGGATTTTTTTGAAGATAACCTTCCCAAAGACGTACAATTATATAACGAATACCATGCACTGTTAGTTAATATCGGCAAGAGGTATTGCAAACCGAAACAATCCTGTGAACAATGTCCGTTGAAAGATTTTTTGTAACAGTTCACCTATACTCAAAAGCGCCGACACCCTGTCAGGGTTTTAAACCCGGACAGGGTTACCTGGGCAATGTGCCGATTCCCTACAGTGAGGGGCAAGAGGTAGGTGAGCTGTTACAATTTCTTATAATTATTGGAGTGAATGAAAATGGCAAGCAGTGAATTATTAATAAAGGGTGGCCACGTGGTAGACCCTGCAACAGGGCTTGACGGTTGCAGGAACATCCTCATCAAAGACGGTAAAATCAGCGCAATTTCAAATGATATCAAGGCAAGTGCCAGCACCAGGGTTATTGACGCCACCAACAAATACGTAATTCCAGGTCTCATAGATTGCCACGTCCATCTTCGCGAACCGGGCATGGAATATAAGGAAACCGTAGAAACGGGTTCCAAAGCGGCTGCCAAAGGCGGCTTTACCACTCTGATCTGTGAACCCAATACCAAGCCTCCCATTGATTCATTAGAAATGGTCAACCTGTTCATGGACCGCGTTCGCCAAAAGGGACTCGTAAATATCTATACCAAGGCCTGCATTACCAAAGGATTATTGGGTGAGGAGTTAACGGACATCAACAAGCTGGCCACCGACAAACGGGTGCGCGCCCTGTCTGATGACGGCAACCCGGTATATTACGAAGCGCTGATGAAAGGGGCCTGCGAATTGGCCGCAAAGAACCGGATCGTCATAAGCCCTCATTGTGAAGACTCTCAGGTTTCATTAGACAAAGCAAAGGTCAATAGCCAGGCTGCAAATTTTCCAGGTGCTGCATATTGCCATGAAACGGACTTTGTCATCCGCGAAATAACATGCACGGAACAAGCAAAAGGATGGCTGCACGTTTCACACGTGAGTTTGAAGAGCTCGGTTGACGTCATTCAAAAGGCAAAAGAGAGGAACATCGCACACATCACCTGTGAAGTAACGCCGCACCACTTACTGCTGGATGAGACCTCTAAAAACCCCGATGGCACAACGCCCAAAACCAACCCGCCACTGCGTTCGATAAAAGACCGCGAGGCGCTCTTGAAAGGCCTGACAAGCGGCACCATCGACGCCATTGCCACCGACCACGCCCCGCACTCCGCTGATGACCTCCAAAAGGGCGCTTCTGGTTTTGTAGGGCTTGAGAACGCGCTTGGCGTGATACTTACCAAGCTTGTCCATCCGGGCGCATTGTCGCTCAAAGAGGTCGTCCAAAAGATGTCTACCAATCCCGCCCGGATATTCAACATCAACGGCGGCAGTTTGGCCATAGGCATGCCTGCGGATATTGCGATAGTCGATCTCAATAAGCAATGGACGGTAGAGGCCGACAAATTTGAATCTAAGTCCAGGAACTGTCCGTTCAACGGGTGGAAGCTAACCGGGCAGGTAATTTCCACCATCGTTGGTGGCAGGATAATTGTTGATAATTGCCAAATGGTATGCTAATCGTTATCGACGGCTATAATTTTATCTTTACGGTACCGGATCTGGAAAGACACACCGGCATAAACCGTATTGAATCGGTACGGGACCATATCATTTCGTTATTTTCAAGGTACCGTGAAAAAAAACGTTACGATATCATCATTGTATTCGACGGCACCCATATTGAAACCGGCCTGCCAAAAAAACAAAGCTATTCCGGCGTTACCATAATCTATTCAAAAACGGGTGTTGACGCCGATACGGAGATAAAACGAATTACCAGCCTGTGTCAGAATCCACAAGACGTCTGTATTGTCACGTATGACAACGATATCAAGCGATACGTCAAAAAATGCGGTTGTCAGGTCATTGATCCAAAGGCGATGTATAAAACTATCCTCGAGACCCTGAACCTGAACAAAGTCCTCAGACCAAAATCTGAAGAGCCGGAATGCAAACGGAGCGGCCCGTCGGAAGACGATGCAAAACACTGGAAAGACGTCTTTAAAACATCCCCAAACGACGAATCGACCTCAGCGGTTGAAAAAAGACCCGTACCGCCCACAAAGGGAAAAAAGTCCACGCCCAAAACCACGGATGAGCCGCATTACAAATATCAGGGAACACCCGCCGACGAGGTACAATACTGGGTACGCATTTTTAAAGGAGTGGGGGAAGATGTTACACAAGATTAGGGTGCATTGGATATTCAGATGTCTATTAACCCTCGCCTACGCTGCCGCGATATTCCTGGTATCATCGGAAGATACTTCTTCAATACCGCTTCCCTTGTACATCGACAAGGTTGTCCATTGTGTTGAGTTTGGCATCCTGTGCACGCTTATATGCTGGTCAATTTCTTCCGGCTGTATTGGCGCAAAAAGCATCTACAGAATTGTTTTGCCCATCACCCTCACGTCCATCTACGGCGCAACCGACGAATTCCATCAGTCCTTTACACCGCACCGTTCCGTAGAATTTCTCGATTGGGTGGCAGACACGACAGGAGCAACAATAGCCGGCTTTACCTGGCAAGCACTGGTCAGGAGACGGCGGGGCAAAGAGAAATCGCTTGCAATGGATGAAACAATGGTTAAGATGTAGGGCAAGGCTTTAGCCTTGCGCCTCCTGTTTTTTATATTTGAAGAGACCTCACCTGGCTAAACAAACACCGGGTGATAGAAAAACACTTCAATTGAAATACATAGTTAAAAATGCCGACAAAAACACCCATAAAATCAGGCAATAAAGCCAAACAAAAAATACCGCAAACGTATGACCATACCGGGAATACTATAGAATTCTATATTTCCGAAGAAACTGCTACATACGAAAAACAGCGGCCATTTACCGTATATTACGATGACCCAGCACATTCCGTAAGACTGCTGAAAGGTGATTGTATTGCAATATTAAATCAATCACGTGAAAACAGCGTTGACATGATCTTTGCCGATCCCCCATATTGCCTCTCGAATGGCGGTATTACCTGTCATGCCGGGAAAATGGTTTCTGTAAACAAGGGAAAATGGGATAAATCAAGGGGTGTGGAAGAAAATCACAAATTTACCCTGGAATGGCTAAAGGCCTGCCAGCGTATTTTAAAACCGAACGGCACAATATGGGTTTCCGGAACTACTCACATCATTTACACCGTAGGTTTTGCCATGCAGCAGCTTGGGTATAAAATACTCAATGATATTGTCTGGTATAAACGCAATGCCCCCCCAAACCTTTCTTGCAGATATTTTACCCATTCAACAGAGATAGTTTTGTGGGCAGCAAAGAATGGGAAAAGCAAACACTACTTTGATTATCCGTTAATGAAAAAAATGAATCACGGCAAACAAATGCGCAACGTTTGGGAAATCTCACCACCGCTAACTGATGAAAAGAAATTTGGCAAACACCCCACGCAAAAGCCGGTTGAACTATTGGCAAGGATAGTACAAGCCTCTACAAAAGAAAACGATTTAGTCCTTGACCCTTTCTGCGGAAGCTCAACCACGGGTGTTGCGGCAGTTTTACTTAATAGGAAATATGTCGGGATTGATCTAGAAAACGAATATCTCGATCTTTCAATAAAAAGATTGAATGCGGTTGCTAAACAGTATTCTTTGTTTAATATCAAAACAAACACCCTTCAAGAAGATGTTGCGAAAGTATGAACAAGGAAATTGCACTTCAAAAATTAAAAACCCTCGAAGGGCAAGATCTCAGAAAATTGGCAGAAAAATATAATATTACAGTTTTCAAGGAAGGTAAAACCAACAAAGGCTGGGCAGGACAAACAGTTGAAAGGGCAATTGGCTTACCTTTAAATAGCTCACAATGTCCAAACGCTGGTTCATGGGAACTAAAACTTGTTTCTTTAAAAAAGAAAGTTGACGGAACACTTGTTCCTAAAGAAACAATGCAAATTACAATGATAAATGAAAAAGATGTTCTTGAACGCCCTTTTGAATCAAGTCATTTATTGTCAAAGCTAAGAAGTCTTGTTATTTGTGGTCGTATTTTTGTAAGCAAAAACGAGCCAGAATCAATTTTATATAAAGTTGGAACGTTTGATTTAAAAGGTGAATTATATAAAATTGTAAAAACAGACTATGAAGATGTTAGAAATGCAATACGTACCAGAGGATTTAAGTCCCTAACAGGTCACATGGGAGAATTAGTTCAGCCACGAACAAAAGGACCTGGGCATGGTAGTATAAGCCGTGCTTTTTACGCACGAAAAGGATTTGTAGCTATCATTCTCGATATTGGAACTTAAATTTTTTTACAAACATGCCATTTTCCTCGTTCCCAAGCTCCAGCTTGGGAATGCGCCTGTATCAGAAGCTCTTGCTTCGCTTTTTTTGAAGATTGCTTTATCTGACTCAAAGCAGAGCTTTTATTGCAATCACGTTCCCAAGCTGGAGCTTGGGAACGTGCGAATTTCCTATAAAAAAGCACATCAACCTTGCCCAAAATCCACATAAAAGATTTCCATCTTGAACACACCCTTTCGTGCGGACAAATGTTTCGGACGTATAAGGAGGGGAAATGGCACTATGTGACCGTGAGAGACCGTATTTTCAGGGTTTGCCAGTCTGCTGACCAGTTGGAATTTCAGGGGATTGACCGGAAATTCCTGACGTCCTATTTTGCACTGGATGAATCATATCCTCACATCCTTACCGAAATTAATAAGGACTCGTTTATGTGCGAGGCGATCAGGAAGTATCGGGGGATGCGGATTGTGCGGCAGGATGCCTGGGAGTGTCTGATATCTTTCTTGTGTTCCTCTGCGGCAAATATCCCCAAAATAAAAACCAACATCGAAGGTCTGTCACAATTTTTCGGGGAAAAAATGAGCGCGTTTGGATTTGAAGGGTATGCGTTTCCTAATCCCGGCACGCTAGATGACTACGAAAAGATCGTGCGGGCAAAGACCGGCTTTCGGGCAAAATACATCAAGGCCGTTAACGACGTCGTTGACGAACCGTTTCTCTCATCGTTAAAGAAAATGCCGTACCCGGAGGCAAAGAAGGCGCTGAAATGTTTGCCAGGCGTCGGCGATAAGATAGCCGACTGCGTTCTCTTGTTTTCCCTGGGTTTTACCGAGGCATTCCCCGTCGATACCTGGATGAAGAAGGTTCTTCGGAAATGGTATTTTAACGACGAAGACGTTCCGGAGCAACAACTCCAGGGTTTTGGCATGAAATACTTTGGGAAGTATGCGGGCTATGCCCAGCAGTTTCTCTTTATGGCTGCAAGGGAATCTCGATAGCAAGGCGCATTATTAACAGCCTTGTTGATTAACAAGGTCATATAGGCATACCATTCGGGATAGAAATTGCCTTCCATGTAGTAGGTGTAGATTATTGTTTTATTGCCCGGACATTTTGTGCGAGCGGTATTTCCCAGGGCTCGTAGGAAGGCATTATACAAGCGACAAGATAGTTGCAGGTATTTTTTCAAGTGGTAAAATAGTATCGACAGCACCCAGCTTTATCGCCTCTTTCGGCATTCCGAATACCACGCACGTTTCTTCATTCTGGGCAATGGTTTTTGCGCCAGCTTCTTTCATTTTCAAAAGCCCACCGGCACCGTCGTCTCCCATACCCGTCATAATTACTCCAACGGCATTCGACCCTGCAAACTTTGCTACGGATTCAAACAAGACCTCTACGGACGGCCTATGCCGTTTAACTTGCGGCGATTGATGTACGCTGACATAATACCGCGCCCCGCTTCTTCTCAGTTCCATGTGGAAGTTGCCCGGCGCAATCAAGGCCGTGCCCGGTATGACGCTGTCATCATCCTTTGCCTCCCGCACTTCAATGGCGCAGAGGGAGTTCAAACGGTCTGCAAACGCCTTGGTAAAAAGTTGCGGCATGTGCTGCACTATTACTATTCCGGGCGAGTTTGGCGGCAATTGGACGAGGACGTCCTTGAGCGCCTCCGTGCCTCCCGTGGATGCGCCAATGGCCACTATTTTATGCGTACTGGTGATTAAAGCATGACTGCTTCGGTTGGTTTTCTTGCCAACGTTTACATTTTCAAGGCTGGCGGTATATACCTTTTTTTTCACCTTGATAGTAGCCGCATCTCTAATCTTTTCCGCCAATTCGGATACTATTTCTTCGAGGGATTTTGACACATCAATCGATGGCTTGGCAACAAAATCGACCGCGCCTACTTCCAATGCCTTTAGAGTAGTTTCGCAGCCTGCCTGGGTAAGAGAGCTTACCATGATGACCGGCAACGGGTAATACGCCATAAGCCTTTGTAAGAAAGAGATACCATCCATCCTAGGCATTTCCACGTCCAGGGTAATCACATCAGGCCTTAAGGTAATAATCTTGTCCCTGGCAATGAATGGATCTGCCGCCGTTCCAACAATTTCGATATCTTTATTTTTGCTTAGACCCGTTGAGAGTATTTTCCTTACCACTGCGGAATCATCTACAATTAATACCTTTATTTTTTTATCCATAAGTGAAAAGCCTCGTTAGTTGGGTTATTTTTGATAAATTGTGGGTTGGACGTACTTAAATTTGTTATCCGTGCCGGCAAGGCTTTCCGAATGGCCAATGAAGAGAAACCCTTGTGGTGTTAAATGCTTATAAAACTTAGAGACCAGCTCGCCTTGTGTCTTCTTATCAAAATAAATCATGACGTTTCTACAAAAAATAAAATCAAAATTACCTTTAAAAGGAAAGATATTATCCATAAGATTAAGCCTTCTGAAAGAAATCATATTTCTCAAGACTTCTTTTACCCGGAAATTTTCCTTTGATGCGCTATGCTCTCTTTCAAAATAGGTATTTGACAGGTGAGGAGGTATGCCCTTTAATCGCTCTTTGGGGTATATGCCCATCATCGATTTTCTTAAAACCCTTGTCGATATGTCAGTGGCCAATATTTTTACGTCCCATTCCATAAGCGATGGTATGCTTTCCGATAATACCATGGCTAACGTGTAAGGTTCTTCGCCGGTGGAACAGCCGGCGCTCCACACTCGAATCTTTTTTTCATTTTTTTTCTTTTTGGTTTCAAGCAGACCGGGAACTAACCGGTCTGCTAAGAATTCAAAATGGGCTATTTCTCTGAAAAATTCGGTAAGATTGGTGGAGATGCAGTCGAGCACGCTGATCAACTCATCGCCAGATGAGTCACTTTCAGTCACGTATTTATAATATTCCTTGAAGGAGTGTAATGAATGTTCCCGCACACGTTTGACCAGACGCGATTTCAGTAGCTCCTTTTTTGCTGGCGTAAGAAATATTCCGCTTGCGTCGTATATCAGCCGTTGAAAAAGGTTAAATTCGGTGTCGGTAATTTCCATTTCCATGATTGGGTAATTCCATTCCTTTCAGTAACTAATGTATTTTGCCGGGATTTTTAGCTCTCCACGGAAGTAGAATCCCCAAATATTTCATGCAGTGCCGATATCATCCGGTCGTCCTCGAATGGCTTTACCACATAGTCTGCAGCACCATGCCGTATGGCCTCTGCCAGTGCGTCGCGCTGGTCTAAGGCAGAAATCATAATTACCTTTGCCTGGTTGTCATAGGCAATGATGTCTTTCAATCCCTGTATACCGTCAACCTCCGGCATAGTAATATCCATGGTAACGGCGTCCGGTTTCAATGCCTTATATTTTTCAAATGCCTCACGACCGTTAGAGGCTTCTCCAATAACCTGATAACCGTTGCGTTTGAGTATTTGAGAGACGACCATTCTTACCACCTTTGCATCATCAACAACTAATATTTTTTTCATACACATACTCCCAAGGAATCGATCAATTTTTTAAATGAGTTGAGCTCCGGGATAAGGAAAAGATAGCAATCAAGTTCAGTTTTTAAAATTTTAAACGACGTATCGATGAGGAGAAAACTCTCTTCACTCATACCTTGTTCCATTAACAGAGAGGAAAATAAAACTCCGGCAAAATCGTTATGAACAATAGGGGGGAGCGGCACGAGTGTCGCGTCAAAATTTGAAACCAACGCATTGCAGATATGGGCAGCAATAATGTTCCCCACCTCCTGAATAGCGCTTTCTGAGGCCTCATCGAACTGGTTTGCCGTCCCAATAGGTTGCCTGAGGAAAAGGTCCGTCAGGATAAGGGTACCCTCTATCGGCAGCATAAAAAGGAGTTTGCACGACACGTTGCCATGAAAGTTAACCATAACACCGGCCATTTCCCGCGCGTCTTCATTCATCTTTTCAGTAGCGCCGCTTAAATCGGTGATGTAGATATTAGAAAGGGCGATTCTCGCCCCCGTTTTAAGCGTCTTGGAAAGCGCCCGTGAAGCACGATCGATACTAAGCCGTGTCATAACTTCAAATACCTTTAAGTGATTTATATCTATATTCATAAGTGGTACCTTTCTATGCTTTTTTTATGTTTTATGGCAATGATTATTGTCTTCCCTCAGACGTCAGACGGCTCTCACCTGTAAAAAAAGGGGTACTTCGGTCTAATACCGCGCTATTCATGTCACCGGAAGAACCTCTTCGTACTACAACCCGATTGAATTACATAAAACGTCAGGTGATTTAACCCTTCAATAAACGGTTACTTGCTCCCCAAATACACGGCACTCTACCGAACCTGTTTCAGTATCTAAAACGATATTATACCCCTTCGTGCCGCCGGTCTTGGATGCGACAATTTTAATGTTCTCGCACTTTAATATACGCCGCACCTCTTCCTCGTTTGCCTCTCCTATATTTAACAACTTGCCGTTTGTCTCAAACATCTTTGCGCCGCCGAATATCTTTGCGTGCATCATTCCCCTTGTTGCCCCGGCTCCTATTACCATTTGTGAAATAAAGTAAGGCAAGCCCGTGTCCGCATACTTGGTTAACTTGAGATCGTCGCTATTTCTCTTGGGTAACATAATGTGGAGCAGTCCACCGATTTTTTTTGTCGGGTCGTACAATACAATTCCAATGCAGGAACCAAGCAGTGTTTTTAAATAGTGAGGAGAACGGGTGATCTTGAGGTCTCCAACACCCACCGTAATCTGCGTTAGATTGATATTCAATCGTTAATCCTTTCCCGTCTTAAATTTTTTAATCACCTCTTTAAAATCATCCGCCAGTTTAGTCAGTTCCGCGATTGTTGCGGTGGATTGTTTCAGTCCCGTCGCCGTCTGTTTCACAACCTCGGATATCTCTCTCATCGTCCCCGCCACCTGTTCTGTAGCACTCGTCTGCTGCTGCGTAGCCATGACGATCTGGCGGGCGGCATCCGTTGTCTTTTCAATCAAACCCAGGTTTGATTCGATAGCATGCCCTGCCTTTTGTATTGCATCCTCTCCCATTTCCACGTTCTTTACACTCTGTTCGGTAGACAGAACCGCAGAATTTGTTGAAGCCTGAATCTCAGAAACTATGCCTTTTATCTCCTCCGCGTATATCTTCGTCCGTTCTGCAAGCCTTCTCACCTCGGATGCAACAACGCCAAACCGCTTTCCAAATTCACCGGCAGATGACGCCTCAATCGAGGCGTTGAGGGCCAGCAAATGGGTTTCATCCGCAATTTCCTTAATAGTCCCCAGCACGTCCCCTATCTTTAGAAACCTCTCGCTGAGTAAAAAGATTTTTTTCGCACTGTCTTTCGTTGACTCCTTAGTCTCTCCCATGATATGTACGGACGCAGCGATGTATTCCATGCCACGATGCCCTGTGGTCTCTGAATCTCCGGCAACCATCGCCACTGACTCCGCGTTCACGGCAACCTGCTTTGCGGAACCGGAGAGTTCCTCGATCGTTGCGGTTATCTCACTCACGGAAGCGGCTAATTCAGCGCAACCGCTTGCTTGTTCCTCGGAACTGGATAACATCTCCATGGAAACGGAGGAAATACGCACGATGGACTCCTGACATCCCCTGATTAACAAACGCAGATTCTTAACCATGAGATTAAATGCCCCGGCAAGGTCTCCCTTCTCATCTATATCGGCGGTAAGGTCTCCTTCTGATACGGTGGCCGCCCGCACAGCCAGCAAACGCATGCCTTTTATCATTTCATTGAAGACCTGTATCAATACGCCAATTTCATCGTTACGGCGCAGTGACTTTACTTCCTGGTCAAGCCTTCCTTCGCCCACGTACCGGGAAACGCTAATTACTTCTTGCAGCGGTGACGTGACAAATATTTTTGAAAGACAAAATACGACGCCTATGCACACACCGGTTATTATTACGGTAATAACGATGAGATGCCAAAACCCGCTCCAGATGGTCTTTGATATGAGAGTATAAGGAACCTTTAAACTAATGGCACCCCTGACGTCACCCACCTGGTAACCTACGGCAGCGTCATTTTTGTATTTTTCACTGATAAATGCAGGTACCTTCTCTCTGCTCTCATGACACCGTAAGCATGCCTCCTTTATCTCTAACGGAAGCATATAGCGGAAATATTTTCCCTGGTTTACGGTATT
>Ga0315281_10001277_pt1 | contig 36952 bp, 33 predicted proteins | sample YL17G07_0_MG_FD_204540 | JGI IMG/M metagenome (GOLD analysis project Ga0315281, IMG submission 204540) | Sediment microbial communities from Yellowstone Lake, YNP, Wyoming, USA - YL17G07_0 | ecosystem: Environmental > Aquatic > Freshwater > Lake > Sediment | place: USA: Wyoming | collected...
GTCATCTACTATACGGCAACGCGTGGTACGATACTCGGTCTCATTGGCGGGCTCTTGCTCACCGCGCTCCTTGTCGCCATGTTTGAGAAAGAACGGGTTGGTCTACGCAAGGTGGCAACGGGATTGCTTGTGGCTCTCGTGCTTCTTGTCGGCGGATTCTTTGCTTTGAAGAATACCCCGTTGATACAAAGCAGCCCCGTGCTCTCACGTTTCTCCTCGATCTCGCTCTCCGAACAGACGACCAAGTCGCGCTTTATGGTGTGGAACATGGCATACCAGGGATTCAAAGAGCGCCCAATCCTCGGCTGGGGTCAGGAGAACTTTAGTTTTGTCTTTAACAAATACTATGATCCCAGGATGTATGACCAGGAGCCGTGGTTCGATCGCGCGCACAATGTGTTATTTGATTGGTTGATCGCGGGGGGGCTTCTCGGTCTTCTTGCTTATCTTTCGCTCTTTAGTATCGCACTTTGGTATTTATGGAGAAGATGTTCAGCATTCTCCGTTGTGGAGAAGAGTATCTTTACCGGGCTTCTCGCTGGATATTTCTTCCAAAATCTTTTTGTGTTCGACAACTTGATGAGTTACGTCATGTTCTTCTCGGTCTTGGCATTCCTCGAAAGTTCAAGAAAGGAGGAACCTAAGGAGGTCTCAAAGAAAAGAGAAGGGAAGTCAAAGGATCTATCGCCACTTGATATTGCCGTCGCGCCGTTATCCATCATTGTTCTTCTGTGCGTTTTGTATTTTGTGAATGCAAAGGCTCTCTCGGCAAACACGATGCTCATTAGGGCATTAGGGGCGGAGCAGGGCGGACCAATGCAAAACCTCGAGGATTTCAAAAAAGTGTTTGCGTATAATTCTTTTGGCAGCACGGAAGCGCGCGAACAGCTCGGACAGATCACTACCTCGGTGCTCGGTGCAGAAAAGATCGACGATACCACCAAGCAAGCGTTTGTAACCCTTGCGATTATTGAACTAAAAAAACAAGTTGATCTGTATCCTGAGGATACTCGCTACCAACTCTTCCTTGGTTCGTTCCTGAATCAACTGGGGCAATATGATCCTACAAACTACGATGAAGCTATCGTTCACCTTGAGAAAGCGCATGAACTTTCTCCCAAGAAACAAGTGATCCTTTTTGAGCTCGGCAGTGCCTACTACAATAAGAAGGATACGGTCAGGGCTGAAGAAGCGTTCAAGCAAGCCTACGAGTTCGCGCCCGAATATGCGGATGCCGAGAACTACTATGTGCGCGTACTCATGAATGCTAAAAAGTATACCGAGATCAAGCGCGTACTCGACGCACACCTTGCGCGCACACCTAACGACGCTGAAGCGCATACCAAGCTCGGTGCGCTCTATCTGAACACGGGTCGTCGTGCAGATGCGGTCGCCGAGATCAAACGCGCCATTGAGCTCAACCCGTCGTTCAAAGAACAAGGGGAGAAGTATTTGAGTGAGATTGCTGCGGGGAGGGGTATCTAATATGAAATCCACTCGGGCACGTAGTTTGACGCATTCTTTCTTCCGCGGAGTGGCTGCGGTTTCCATAGTTTCTTTTTTCTTGTTTCCCGGGGGTATTGCTTCGGCTTCAACGCTGGTTTCTGGTGGGGCGCTTGCGGGGGATACGACATGGGCACTTGCGGGCAGTCCCTACGTCGTTTCCACTGACGTGAGTATCCCCGCGGGAGCGGCACTCCTCGTCGAGCCCGGTGTTGTGGTCAAATTCACGCAAGCTTTTGCGACTTTGAATGTCGAAGGGGCGCTGTCCGCACGGGGGACACAGGAGGCGCCCATAGTGTTCACCTCAATCAAGGACGACACGGCAGGAGGAGACACGAATAATGACGGGAGTGCAACCTTCCCCTCGTCATTGAGTTGGCGTGGAATAATTTTTTACGCCAGTTCGTCTGCGCATATGACGCACACGTCAATTCGTTATGGGGGACAGTTTCTTTTTACAGGCAGCGTGTATCAGTCATTCCCTATGGTCAGAAATATGGGCGGAGCACTTTTGTTGGACCACGCAGAGTTACAGCCAAACACCTTTGTCGTTGACGCTTTTGAGCAAGCGAGTGGAAGTACGACGATCATGAACACAAAAATCGGGAACGCACGTAATGGCATTCTCGTATCTGGCGGGACACTCTCGGTGCACGACAGTAGTATTGCTTCTGTTATCAACTACGCGTTGAACAACACCACCGCAAACGTTATTGATGCCACAAGCAACTGGTGGGGTGATGCGTCAGGACCGTTTCATGTAAATAACCTGGATGGTGGTGGCGCGCGTATTTTCGGCAGCGTTTCGTCCAGTCCCTGGCTTTCTCGCGACCCTTTCTCTCCGTTTGTTGCCATTACTCCGTCCTCTGATGCTGGTTTTTCTGCTGATCACGATAATCCGAGCATTAACCCCAATAGTGGTGCGATAAATACTGATTTCACTTTTAAGGTTGTCTACATCAATTCATCCAATCAGGCGCCTTCTGACGTGCGTCTCCTTGTCGCAGGAGACAATCCTGATACCCCGTGCCAAGTATCGACAGGCGGCGGGGTGCCATTTCTGGTAAAACTTTTTGTGCATACTGCGTACGCGGAAGGTCTTCTGGGATGCGTGATGCAGGTTGATCAGTCTGCGGCAGTAACTCTCCGCGACGGTAATTATGCAAACGGAGAGCAGTATATTTTTACGCAGCAATTCCCCGCAGGGAATTACACCTATCATTTTGAATCAGACAATACACTATACCCGGATGGCGATGAGTTTGTTTTTACGGTGGGCGATACCCTTGTCCCATGTACCACTGATTGTTATTCCAACGTACTTTTCCTTCCGGGTCTTGAAGCAAGCAGGTTGTACACTTACGATGATCCAGGCTGTATGTTGATCAATTGTGAAAATCAACTATGGGAACCGAATCGCAACGATGATGTGCGTAAACTCTATCTAGATTACAGCGGGAAAAGCACCGCGCCATCTGATATTTACACGCGGGACGTGATTGATGAGGTCAATATTCTCCCCTTTGGACAAGGAAACATCTACAAATCATTTTTGAACGACCTTGACGCATGGAAAAACACCGACCGTCTCATCACCGATTATTCTGTCACTCCCTATGACTGGCGATTGTCGCTCGATGACATTATTTCAGGAGGAAAAATTATTCCCAAAGGTATTTCGTATACTCAGGCAACCAGTTCCCCTTATATCATCCAAGAACTCCAACGCCTCGCTAAAAGTTCAAAGACAGGCAAGGTGACCATTGTTGCGCACTCAAACGGGGGGCTCGTTGCAAAGGCACTCACTCAAAAACTCGGTGGCATTGAAGCATCAAAACTCATCGACAAAATTATCTTTGTTGCGGTACCGCAAGAGGGGACGCCCGACGCGATTGGTGCACTTCTTCATGGATTCAAACAGAACCATTTCCCTGTACTCGATACGGTTACCGCGCGCACCTTGGCGGAGAATATGCCGAGTGCGTATGGACTCCTTCCTTCGGAGAAGTATTTTAATAATGTACAAACACCTGTCATTGTGTTTGATAATTCCCCCCTTCTTTCCGCCGCTTCTTTGCGATACCATGGAGGAATCATTAACACTTCCGCCGAGCTATACGACTTTCTTTTAGGAAAAGAGGGGAGAATAAAGCCAGCTGAGCATGATATTAATACCCCCAATGTGCTCAATGAGCTGTTGCTTGATAGTGCTGAAACCGTAAAGCAAAGTCTTGATAGTTGGGCACCACCTGTCGGGATTGATGTCGCACAAGTTGCTGGATGGGGAGAAGACACATTGGCAACAATTGAATATTATGAAGGGAAGAAAACCTACTGTAGTGACCCACAAGATATTCATACCTGCACGGATGTTCCCGCTGTCATGTACAAGCCCCTTGAAGTTGTTGATGGTGACGGAACAGTAGTGATACCAAGCGCGTTAGGGATGAACGCAATGGTGGCGACGAAGTACTGGGTTAACTTGAGGGAGTATGATACATATTTTAATTATAAAAGAGAGCACGCCGATATCCTCGAAGTCCCCGAACTTCGCGCCCTTGTTCAAAATATTCTCACTAAATCTACTTCAATGCTTCCTCGATATATCTACTCAGCTCAACCCCTTACTCTTCTTTCTGACAAGCGCCTTCGCTTTATCCTTCACTCGCCACTCAATCTTTCCGCCACCGACAATCTTAGTAATACGGTAAGTAGTGCCGGCTCAGCTATCCCCGGCAGTCGATGGAAGCGTTATGGTGAAGTGCAGGTTCTTACTGTGCCAAAGGGTACTCCCATCACCCTTCATCTTGATGGTTATGCCACGGGCTCATTTACGCTGGACATGGAAGAAATAGATGGGGATAATACGGTTACCGCTTCAAGTACCCTTTCTGCCGTTCCGTCTGCTACGAGCACCAAGGCAACTATGGCATTTGTAGGTGGCACCCTCCAAAATGCTTCACCACTCCTTTTGGACTATGACGGAAATGGCGCCACCGACTTCACCATTAGACCAACAGTCGGCAAGACCACAGTCTTTGATGTTACGCCCCCTGAAGCTCGTATCTCGTTTAGTACCACGACTCGAAAACTTCTTATCGAAGGTATTAATGAAACATCGGGAACCACCGTGCTCACTACCTCCACTAGCACTGCCATCACCGACGAAGCGGGGAATACCCTTGAAATAATCTTTTCAAAATTCAAACAAGAAAAGAACAAACTTAAACTCGAGCTACAAACCCTCATCCAAAACGGCGTATCCACAAGCGCAACCACAAAAACTACGCTACAATATGAATGGTCTACCGACAAACTAGGAAATATTAAAGAACTTGAACAAAAGGCAACAGTGGGAACTGTAAAAATCGAAGCACACTATGACGCAAAGAAGAATGTGACGAGGATTGAGAGGAAGTGGAAAAACAACGAAAAAGAAACCAAAGAAGTGTTGTTGGGGCTGAAGGTTCTTAATCTTGTTACTGATAAAGGAAGGGTGAGTGTAGATTATTAACTTAAAAACCTAAATCATGAATTCAAAGAAAATTGTTCTTTTTACCGCACTTGTCACGTTGCTTATCGTTGCTCTCATAATTTTAGCAGACATCATCTATGGTTATTGTCCACGCACATACATAGATGCGACAGGGACACAATATTGTGGCAAGAGTGTATCTGATTTTGTTCCAGAAATACTCATGTTGATAGGTTTCTTTGTTTCTCTCCCTATATTCTTCCTCTCCCTTCTTACCTACCGCATGAAAGAAGAGGTCTTCCACGCGTGGTGGAATTTCGCTCGTTGGTGGGTGCCAATCATGGTCATTGCAGTTCTCTTGGCTCTTGACCGCAGTGATAGTTTTCTTCCTCCACTTTTTAGCAAAGTGAATGTAGGGCTGTTGTTTGGTGGAGTGTTCATTGTCGTCTCTCTAGCCAAAATCGTGCGGGCGTACGCGAGGACGAAATGGAGGAAGTAGTCGCGATGTTACTCAAAAACTTGACTTTTTTCTCAAATCTGCTATATTGGTTGTAAGTGAGTGCGCGGGAGGCAACTTCCGGGCGATTCAACAAACGAATGTCTGCGTAAACCCCCACGAAAGTGGGGTTTTGCGTTTTTGTACAAATCGCATACAATAGAAAGAAGTTCGTGTGTTCCTTTGGCTAGCGGCTGCACTCACTTATTAGACATTTGTTGGAGCTCGTACCCGCTGGCCAAAAGAGCACAGGCATCCAAGGGAAATACATAAAACCTCGCGAAAGCGCGGTTTTTGTTTTAGACTGTAAAACATGGCTATTCACATAGAAGAACACGTCGCGCTTGCGCCCCTGACCACAATGATGGTCGGGGGGAATGCGCGTTTTTTTACGCGTATTGAAAGTATTGATGATCTCGGGGAGGGTTTGGCGTTCGCGCGGGCACAGAATCTCCCCATTTTTATATTGGGTGGAGGGTCAAACGTGCTTGCCTCCGACGAAGGGTTCCTGGGGCTCGTGATGAAGATCGAGATCAAGGGTATTTCGTATGAAGAGCACGACGCTACAATGCGGGTGACTGCGGGCGCAGGGGAGGTGTGGGATGACGTTGTGCGTGGTGCAGTCGCACGCGGATTGTGGGGTATCGAAAATCTTTCGTTGGTCCCTGGCACGATAGGCGGTGCGGTCGTGCAAAATATCGGTGCGTATGGCGCTGAAGCGCGCGACACCGTTCTCTGGGTAGAAGCATTTGATATGCAAGCGATGCAATTAAAAAGATTTTTACGCAATGAATGCGCATTTGGCTATCGCGAAAGTATTTTCAAAAAGAACAACGATCTTATCGTCACTCGTGTCGCACTTGAGCTCATTCGCGATGGAGTACCGCATGTTGATTACGAAGATGTAAAAAAATATCTTGGAGAGAGGAATATCGTATCGTTGTCACTCGCAGATATTCGCGAAGCGGTCGTCGCCATTCGTACCGCAAAGATGCCGGCGTCGCCACTGGGTACCGCAGGGTCGTTCTTTAAAAATCCCGTCATTTCGGCGGAAGAATACGCGCGCCTTGAAAAAGAGTTTCCCGGAATAAAGGCGTATCCGCAAGGGGATACGACCGTAAAGCTCTCGGCAGCGTGGCTTTTGGATAAGATAGGAGGCTTCCGTGGATATCGTCGTGGTAACGTCGGTGCGTACGAACATCAAGCACTCGTACTCGTGAACTATGGCGGAGCAACAGCAGAAGATGTTTTATCATTGGCGAGCGAAATGAAAGAGCGTGTTGAAGAAAAAACAAATGTGATGCTTGAAGAAGAAGTAGTGATGATGAAATAAATTTTTTATAAAAAATAAAACAAAAAAGTTATCCACAGTTTTTTTTCAAAAAAGTATTGTGTTTGTTTTTTGTATGCGCGATAATGATGATAGATCAGTACACAGCGTATGAAATAAATTTTCATACACGAATGATCCGATAGTCGTACATGATCAAATAGATTTTTATTTTATTTGATCGGTCGAAGATTATTGTAGATAATAATTTGCATACTGTTTGAAGATGCATCACCGCATCTGCAAGCAACACAAAAAATATGGCAGCAAAAAAGAAGACAGCTAAGAAAGCTGTAAAGAAGGCAGTAAAGAAAGTAGCAAAGAAGAAGGTAGCAAAGAAGACTGCAAAGAAGCGTGCATAATATCGCTCCTACAAAAATCCCCCTCGGGGGATTTTTGTTTTATGTATAAATTCACCGAGGACCGTCCTCGGTTAGACCATTGGGGGGGCTCGGCGGAGGCGATTTTTTATGGTAAACTACCCCTATGTCATTTTTTACGTCTATCTTCGGTAGTGACGCAACCAAGCGTTATTTGCCCACGGTTAAAAAGATCAATGGTTTCGAGTCGGCAATACAAGCCCTCTCGGATGACGAGCTCCGTGGGAAAACCCTCGAATTTAAAGCGCGCCTCGAAAAAGGTGAGAAACTCGATGATATTCTCCCTGAGGCGTTTGCTGTGGTCCGCGAGGCTTCGCACCGCACGCTTGGTCAGCGCCACTACGATGTGCAGCTCATGGGTGGTATGGCGCTCCACGAGGGCAAGATCGCTGAGATGATGACGGGCGAAGGGAAGACCTTGGTGGCAACGCTTCCCTCATACCTCAATGCGCTTTCTGGAAAAGGTGTGCATGTGGTAACGGTCAACGACTACCTTTCACGTCGCGATGCGACGTGGATGGGGCAGATCCATTCATTCCTCGGTCTCTCGGTGGGCGTGCTCAACCACGACTCGTCGTATCTCTATGATCCGAACCATCAAGACAAGGATGCCGAGCGCGATGAGGTCGGTTCATTCAAGGTCATCCATGAGTTCATGCGTCCGTGCAGCAAGCACGATGCGTATGCTGCCGACATTACCTACGGCACAAACAACGAGTTTGGTTTCGACTACTTGCGCGACAATATCGCGTACGCGCCCGAACAACTCGCGCAACGTGAGTATCACTATGCGATCGTTGATGAAATTGACTCGATCCTCATCGACGAAGCGCGCACGCCGCTCATTATCTCGGCACCGTCGGGGGATGCGGAAAATCTCTACGAGGTGTTTGCCGGCATCGCAGGCAAGCTCAAAGAAGGCGAGCACTACACCGTCGACGAGAAACTAAAAGCCGTGCAGCTTACCGAGGAAGGTATCAACAAAGCCGAGGAGCTTTTGGGTATCGAAAATATCTATACGGAGCGTGGCGTTAAATACGTTCATCATCTGGAGACCGCCGTACGCGCCAAGGCGCTCTATCGCCAGGACAAGGAATACGTGGTGCGCGATGGCGAGGTGGTCATCGTTGATGAATTTACTGGTCGCCTCCAGCCAGGTCGCCGCTGGTCCGAGGGTCTGCACCAGGCAGTCGAGGCAAAAGAAGGCGTTAAAATACAACAAGAGTCGCGTACCTTCGCATCCATTACCTTCCAAAACTATTTCCGCCTCTATGAAAAGCTTGCCGGCATGACAGGCACCGCGGAGACTTCGAGTGAGGAATTTTATAAAGTGTATGGTCTCGAGGTGGTCAAGGTTCCGACCAATCGTGGCGTGGCGCGTATCGACCAAAACGACCTCATTTTTCAGACCGAGAATGGTAAATTCAAAGCGATTGCCCGCAAGGTCAAAGAGCTGAGTATGAAGGGTCAACCCGTGCTCATCGGTACGGTATCAATCGAAAAGAATGAGCTCCTTTCAGAATACCTCAAGCGCGAAGGGGTGAAACACGAGGTTTTGAATGCCAAGAACCACGAGCGTGAGGGCGAGATCATTGCGCAGGCAGGCCGCAAGGGGAGTGTGGTCATTGCGACCAATATGGCGGGTCGCGGTGTGGATATCAAGCTTGGTGGCAACCCCAGCACGCCGGAATTGTATGAGGAGATCAAGGCGCTCGGCGGGCTTTTTGTGCTCGGCACCGAGCGCCACGAGGCGCGTCGCATCGACAACCAGCTGCGTGGTCGTGCAGGGCGCCAGGGTGACCCAGGAGAGACGCAATTCTTTGTTTCAATGGAGGACAGCTTGATGCGCGTCTTTGCGTCTGACGTGGTCAAGAACATGATGGGCAAACTCGGCATCCCCGAGGATGAGGCTATCCAAAACAAGCTCATCTCGCGCTCGCTCGAGACCGCGCAGGAAAAGATCGAAGGATTTCATTTTGACGCCCGCAAGCACGTGCTTTCGTATGATGATGTGATGACCCAACAGCGCGCCTATGTGTACGGCAAACGTCGCGAAGTCTTGATGGGTGAGACCAATAGTGCAAAGGCGTACCTTGCGGAGATCGTAGCGGGCGACCCCGAGCTTACCGCACTCATCGCACAAAAAGTCGCCACCCTCGGCGAGCAAGAATTTTATGTTGCGGTCAAGCGCCTTATTTTGCAGGTCATTGATATGATGTGGATGGAGCATCTCGACGCGATGGAGTACACAAAGTCCTCGGTGAACCTTCGCGCTTACGGACAACGCGATCCGCTCGTTGAATACAAAAAAGAAGGCCTCCGTATGTTCCGCGAGATGAAAGAGTCAGTACAAAACGAGATCATCCGCATGCTTCCCGGGATCGGCGCAGGGGCTTTTGCCAAAGAAGAAGAACAAGCGCGCGAGATGGTCAAGCACGCAATTGAGATTGGCGGGGGAGAAGACGCCGCATCGACCGCATCACCTCTTCAGGCAGATAAAACAGGACGTAACGACCTCTGCCCCTGCGGTTCCGGTAAGAAGTTTAAGAAATGCCACGGAGCATAATTGCAGAGGGATATGCTTTCATTGGGTATTTATGAACACTATAAGGGCAACCGCTACGAGGTGCTCGGGGTTGCGCGCCATAGTGAAACACTTGAGGAGATGGTGGTGTACCGCGCGTTGTATGGTGAACACGACCTCTGGCTGCGACCACTCAGCATGTTTTTGGAAGACGTCGAGGTCGATGGCAAAAACATGCCGCGGTTTCGCTTTGTGGGTTCCCATTCAGTTTTTTGACATTATCGCAAAAGAGGTATAGGGTTATTTTAGATTTAGAACAAAACATTCGTTGGTAAATTTTGGTCAAACCAAAGGGAGGATACCATGAGCGACGTTCTCTGTTCTCAACAGGAAACACTTAAGGCAAATCGTAAGATTCCTTTGACAAGGAGCCAACGGCGCGCAAGGAAGGCGCTTTCAAGAGAGGATAATTGGGAACTCATCCTGAAGGCTCGTGGTGGGGATGAAGGGGCATTCAGAACGCTCTTGGATTCTCATATGGGTCTGATTCACGACGCAGCGAAACGCCTCAAGTGGCAAGGAGCAACAAAGCATCTTCCGCTTGACGATCTCGTGCAGGCGGGACGTAAAGGTCTTTGGGATGTTGTGCAACTTTGGGACATGACCCTCGGGGCGAGTTTCGACACTTATGCTATTATCCGTATTCAGGGGGAGATGAAGGACGCGTTACGGGAAAATTCTTTGGTAAGTCGGCCTTTGATAAAGGCAGAGAAGGAGGCACGGTGTGTGTATGTCAAGTTGGAGCAAGAGCTTTTGCGCAGACCGACGCTTTCAGAATGGAAACATGCTTTACTCCCGCCACTCCAAGAAGAGTTTGAAGCAATAAGAGTGTTTCAGGCGATGAGTGAGCCACGAAGTTTGGCGCGATTCGATGCTGAAGGTCGTGAAGTCTTCCTCGATGTCATTGATATCAGGGAAAGTACTAAGCCCTTTGAGGATGGGGTTATTGCCCGCGATAATCTGAAAAAATTTGTCGCGGCGGTCAATCAGGCGCTTGTGCACGTTAAAGATCCTCGGCAAAGAGAGATCATCTTTTGGCGGTACCTTGTTCCTGAAAAATATGTCTGTACGCTCTTTGCTTTGGGTGAAAAGCTTGGGGTGACCGAGTCTCGGGTGAAGCAGCTAGAAAACGAGGCTCTGGATCTACTCCGCGAGCGTATCCCTGCTTATTGACCAAAAAGAGGGATTTTAAAAACGGCTGGCATCCACGTGCAGCCGTTTTTTCTTTTTTTGGGCGGCCCAGGACGGGCTCCTTCACGGCGGGGGAGAGAAGTTCTGTGGCTAAGGGGGCAAGTCACCGCAATTTCGTTTTTTGATGACAAAACACCAATACGGACTTGTAAAGGGCTGTCCTAAAATATCCATATTCTATAAGGGGATTTTGACAAATTTTTAGAAAATACCCCCTGAAAACCGGTCAAAACTATTGACTTTTTGACTCGATTGTGCTAGGATAAACCTATCGTCAGTAGAGATTAAATGCACCTTTCGTTAGGTGCTTTTTTCTAAACAGACTCTGGGCGATAAACAGACACGGTGTTGGCAAAGCACATATTGCCATTCTATGAAAAAACAAACAATACAATTCGCACGCGGGCTGGTACTTATTCCTTTCTTTACCGCCGGCTCGCCGTTCGCGATGTTATATGATCTTAAGGTCCCTATGCAAGATGAGGGGAGGGGGGCGCATGCTTTGATCGCAAAAGAGCATGCTGAACAGATCGATGCTTATTTCGCCAAGCGCCACATGCCACTTGAGGGATACGGAGCCAAAATGGTCGCCGAAGCAGAAAAGAACGACCTCGACTGGCGTTTGATCCCCGCAATCGCGATCAAGGAGTCCACCGCCGGCAAGTTTGCCTGCGGATACAATCCCTTTGGCTGGGGTTCATGCAAGATCAAGTTCAAAAGCTGGGATGAGTCCATCGAGACCGTGGCGCGTAACTTGGGCGGGAATAATCCTGCAACGGCGCGTTACTACAATGGCACGACCACCGAGGAAAAGCTCCATCATTATAACGGCTCGGTGGTACCGACCTACACAGGCGAGGTCATGGAGTTTATGGAGCTCATTGAGCAAGAAGGTGAGAGGGTTGCATAGACGTATTTAATAACAAGGTAAAACAGCGCGACAAAGAGAGCTTTGTCGCGCTGTTTACATTATTGCCGTCGCGTGGTAGTGTCTTTTTAGATTTACGGGGTTTTTCGAAGGACTTTTAGATAGAGGAGGTGTGTATGCACACGAATGATTTGTTAATAGGGGCGAAGCGCGCGGACGTAACAACGCTTATTGAGAATGCCGATCAAGAGCTTTCAAGAATTTCTGCAAAAATAGCGGTTCTTGAGAAGGCGCGAGATATTATTATTGTCGGGAAACTTCATGCGGCGAGAGAGTACCCCATTCCCTGTCCTTTCTGCAAAAAAAGTCACGAGCTGCATTCTTGGACGTTCGTCCAAACAATGTGGTGCGTGTTCCCGGTCGGGAGTATCGACGGTAGTCACGGTGATACCTGGACGTCGCACACCACTGATCTATGTGCGCTCGTATGCCCTGAGCGCAACGGGATGCTGCGCATCAGGGATTATCCGAATAAGGACATCGCGAACTTGCTTTCGGTGCTCTGGGGGTTCCCGCCGAAAGAAGTTTTCGATAGGGTAAAAAAGGCGACGTGAAAACACCAACCCCTTATGCCAGCGGTTCTTGAAATCTTTTCGGAGGGGGAAGAGAGCGATATTTATTAGGTATTGAACCGCGACGAGTGAAAGATCACTCGTCGCGTTTTTGTATTTCCAGGGACGCATGGTATTATCAGTGCGGACTTTTTAAGAATCTTTTTGACAAGGAGAGGGCGATGCTGACTACTCAAGAGGTGGATGCCATGCTTGCGAGGAATGACGAGCAGATTTTGGGTGCGGTAGAAGTGATATCAAAACAGTTGAAGTTTCGCGATGCTAGCACTGTTGCGCGCGCCGACCGAGAACTCGCGCGTCTCCGCCTGCAAAATGACAAAATCATCTTGCGGCAAGCATTCACCTGCGGGGGTTGCGGAAAGCACATGAAGCTTTCCTCGGTGAGGTTTCTGCGGGGGGCTATCCCGGATGTTACCCTCGATACGGCATCTCTTGGGTGTCCTTTTTGTCTCTTTGTTGAGCCGCTGTATGGGCATCAAATGGCTAAACGAATCACGGAGCTTGTCGAGCGTGCATATTCGCCAATAGGGGAGCTTCTTCCTTGGCGCCCGCGTTTCAAGCGGACTGTTCCTTGATTGAGGTGCGGCTGTGTCAAAATCGCCTTGAGGTTCATACCTCAAGGTGATTTTTTTTGTTTATTTTTTCGTACTTGTGGCGGTTTTTGCTTGCGCGGCTTTTTCGCGCGCTTCTCGGAGCTTTTTGAGTTTTGGGATGATCTTTTCGATGTCTTCGGCGCTCTTGAATCCGTAATAGTTTTCATCCCCAATAACGAGCGCAGGGAAGGTGTTTTTTACGCCATAGATTGACTTGAGCGTTTTGACGGCTGAGAGGTCGAGGTTGTAGTCGAAGGAGTAGATGCGAAGTTCGGGATACTCTTCGCGAAGCTTGGTGAGGACGTAGCCTTCGCGCGTGCATTCATCGCAGTCGCCCTTGTTGGAGTAGAAATAGATGATGGTGATGGGCTGTACGCCGCATTTCTCGTTGACTTGTTTGACGAGAAGTGAATCTTTGATCTGGAGAAGCGAGTAGTATTTTTTAAGGGAAAGTACTTCGGGGTTTTCGCCACCAAGGTTGTTTTCCATGTATGAAAGTTTTTGGGTGAGCGAGTTGAGCTCTTCGGAAAATGCGGTGGAGTGGTCGATTGCTTTGCACGAGGATTCTTTGAGAAGGGCAAATTGAGTCTCAGAGGAGAGAAGATCGAGCGAGATCTTGTCTTCAATTGATTTTACCTCTGCAAGTCGGCGCTCGGCAAAGCGGTTGCTGACGAGGAGTGCGCCAAAAAATACCATTGCCGTGATGACAAAAGCGAGTATGTATTTTTTTGTTTCAATCTTTGCGCGCATGATGTGGTTAAGGATTTATCGCCATTTGGTCCCCCGCGAGAATGCGACATTCCATACGGCTCGCGTAAACCAGAGTGGAGCCACCATACCATAGAGTACGAGGAAATAAAAGATGCTTGTGGTCGGACGGAAGCGTCCTTCGGCGAGTTTGACGCCATTCCAGATGATGACGAGTCCGAGTCCAAGAAAGACATACGATAGAATCGCCATAAAGTCCGTGTTGAAAAAGAACGAGTCGAACCGCGGCATCGCGAATGAGAAGCCGGTCGTACTGATCTCGATGGATTTTTCAATGAGCTTTTGGGTGGCATGAAAAACAATGAAGCCGAAATTATAGAGGAAGATAAAGACGCCGAAGAACGAAAGGGGGAGGGTAATCATGCCGAGGATGCCGTATTCGCGGCGAAAGATCATAAAACGATAGTCGAGGGTATTTTTCATCGTACCGTATGCCCAGCGGAGACGTTGACGGTAGAGCTTGTAGAGGGTCTCCGGGGTAGAAGTGTGGATATGTGCGGTGTGGACGTTTCTAATGCGCATGTGGTGAGCCTGCATACGGAGTGCGAACTCCATGTCTTCGGTGTTGTGCGCTTTTTTGTAGAGCCCTATCTTTTCAAAGACCTCGCGGCGGAAAATGGAAAATGGCCCTGGAGTGACGTTGATGGCATCAAGTGGGGAGAGGAGACGCTTTAAAAAGGCACCAGTGTGGTACTCGGTCTTTTGCATCTTTTGGAGGATCGTCTTTGGTTCATGAACAACGAGCATCGGTGTCGCTGCCATCATCGTCTTGTCTTCGTTGAACGCTCGCGCGATTTCGAGGAGTGCATTTTTTTCAACGAACGAGTCTGCGTCGAGGCAGCCGATGAGCTCGGAGGTCGACTCTTCTATGCCGAGGTTTACGGCAGTGTGCTTGCCACCGTTCTCTTTTCTCATGAGCGTGATCTGCGGATTGTTTGCGAATTTCTGAACGACCTCCCATGTGTGGTCGGTCGAGCCATCATCGACGATGAAAATGTTCAGTTTGTTTTTGGGGTAGTTCAGGCGCAAGAGGGAGTGTACCGTCCCCGCCACGGTCGACTCTTCGTTCCAGCAAGGGACGATGATGGTGGTGGAAGGATAGTAGGAAAGCTTGGCATTTTTCGGTTTCCCTTTGATATTGCCACGTTCTTCGAAAAAAGTGATAAGGAAAAACACCTCAAGGTAAAGGGTTACAAAAAGGAATGCGTATAAGATGCCGTTGAAAAATGCTTCAATCATAATGTAAAAAGGACCCATCGTACGGGCCCCTGGAATCACCCGCATTATACCAAATTTTCCGTAAATCAGCAAATTTCTGGTCCCCGTGGTTATTCCTGTGATACAATAAGAACAAAGATAAAAAATGAAAATAATTTATTTCTACAATGAAGATTGGGAGGAGGGGTATGTGCGCGAGCGACTCCCTGGTAATGAATTTGTGTTCCTCAAGGGGACGACGATGGAGCATGCGGACTTCCGCGACGAAGGGGCAGAGGTGCTCTCGATCTTTGTGAATTCGCCAGTGGGGAAAGACGTGCTTGATCGGTTCCCCAACTTGAAACACCTTGCGGCGCGTTCGACGGGTTTTGACCACATCGACCTTGCGGAGGCAAAAGCACGCGGCATCACCGTTTCGTATGTGCCAGGATATGGCGACAACACGGTCGCTGAGTTTGCGATGGGACTTCTCTTGATGGTTTCGCGCAAGCTCTATGAATGCGTAAAGAAAGTGCAGGACGAGGGGCTCTTTTCGCAGGCGGGATTGCGCGGGTTTGACCTCAAGGGCCGCACAATCGGTATTCTTGGTACGGGGCGCATTGGTGCATGCATGATCCGTGCAGCAAAGGGTTTCGAAATGAAAGTCATTGCATTCGATGCATTCCCCAAAGAAAGTCTGGCGCAAGAGCTTGGGTTTACGTACGTGTCATTCGACGACCTCCTTGCGCAGTCGGATGTGGTGAGTCTGCATTTGCCGTATATGAAGGAGACGCACCACATCATAAATGTCGACAACATCAGCAAGATGAAGAAGGGGAGTGTGCTCATCAATACGGCACGCGGGGCGCTCGTCGAGACCGAAGCGCTGGTCAAGGGTCTCCGTGAAGAGATCCTCCTCGGGGTCGGTCTCGACGTACTCGAGGAAGAAGCGTTCATTGAGGACGAGACCAAGCTTCTCTTTGCGCCGCATCCCAATGAACAGGCGCTCAAGACAACACTCGGCAATCACTATCTTATTAGTCACCCACGGGCGATCATCGCGCCACACAACGCCTTCAATACCGATGAGGCAATCAAGCGCATTTTGAATACGATGATCGAAAATCTCACCGCGTTTAGTCATGGTGAAATAAAAAACCCTGTTCCGCAGAAATAATTTACACAAACTATGCGCCTTATTGCAAAATGGATCATTGTCGCCCTTACACTTCTTTCGCTCCCGAATTTCATTCCGGGGATTGAGATCACTTCGTTCAGTATCGCACTTCTGGTGGCGTTCTTTTGGGGATTGGCGAACCTCATCATACGCCCGTTGATCCTTTTGGTGTTCTTGCCGATCACGATCATCACGCTCGGACTCTTTACCTTTGTGGTGAACGCACTCCTTTTCTGGGGGATTGGGAGCTTTGTAAAAGGGTTTGAAGTAGAAAACTTCACGGCGGCATTTTTGGGGGCACTCGTGATCTCGGTGGTCAGCATTCTCATGAATTTTATATTGAAAGATCGCGATGAATAATGCAGCATCGTTCAGGTAATTATGGAAAATCTCACGATCGAACATATCATCTCTTTTATTGAGGTGCATCGCTACACCGGGTACTTTATCCTTTTTTTTGCGATGGTCTTTGAGGGTGAGGTCTTTCTTATTCTTGCGGGAATGCTCGCGCAGCTGGGCGCGTTTGATATCGGTGATGTTATGTGGGTATCGTTTACCGGCGTTCTTTTGGGTGATGGGCTTTGGTACTATCTTGGCTCTGAATTAAAGAAGAGGAGCTTTGCGCAGAGGTTTGTCGCGCAGGCAGAAAAGAGTGTGAAGTTCTTCCTCCCTCGATTTCATGAAAAACCGTTCAAGTCGATATTCCTTTCAAAATTCATTTATGGAGCAAACCACGCGACGCTCATCGTCTCGGGGATGCTGAAGGTGCCGTTCGCCATTTTCGCAAAAGCGGAGCTTTTGGCTTCGGTTGTGTGGGTCGGTGTCTTTCTTTCAGCCGGACATTTTTTCGGTCTTGCAGCAATCTGGGTCACCCACAAAGCGACGCGCTTTGCTTTGATTGTCGCCCTCTTCGTGATAGCATTCATTTTGTTCCAAAAAACTCTTGCTTATTACTATGAACGCCGAGCACTCGAATCCAATAAAAAAGATCGTAACCCACAGCGGTAATTTTCATACCGACGAGGTTTTTGCGTGCGCGGTGCTGTCTATCTTGCACGACGGTGCGGTCGAGGTTGTGCGCAGTCGCGACCCCAAGGTCTGGGCGACAGGGGATTATGTCGTGGATGTCGGGGGTGAGTACGATGAGACAATTAACCGTTTTGATCATCATCAGATTGGAGGAGCGGGTACTCACGAGAACGGTATCCCATATTCATCAATTGGCCTGGTCTGGAAAGCGTACGGTGAAAAGATTACCAGCTCAGCATACGCAGCACGCGTAATCAATCAGCGTTTTGTTCAGCCCATCGATGCGGGTGACAATGGGGTTGAGACATTTACCGTACTTGGCGGTATTGCCCCCGTGCTCATTCATGATGTGGTGAGCGCATTCCGCCCAGCATGGAACGAAGATCGCACCGAAGACGAAGGTTTTCTTGATGCATTTGAAATGGCAAAAAAAATCCTTGCTCGGGAAGTTATTCGTGCGTGTGCCGAAGAAGAGGGAAAACATCGTGCTGAAGAAGCGTACGCACACTCAGAAGACAAACGTATTATCGTCCTTGATGATCATTACCCATGGTATGAAGCGCTTGGTACAAAACCAGAACCTCTCTATGTAGTAAAGCCCGATCGTGGAGATGATGGTAAATGGAAGATCGAAACCGTGCGAAGCGATGTGCACGCATTTAAAAATAGGAAAGACTTGCCTCTCGCGTGGGCGGGCAAGCGCGACCAGGAGCTCGCCCTAGTTTCGGGAGTCCCTGACGCGATTTTTTGTCACACCAAGCGCTTCATCGCCGTTGCAGGTTCAAAAGAGGGTGCTTTAGCACTCGCAAAGCTCGCAGTGGACACGCAGTAATTTTTGTGATATAGTTGTTCGACTATTGGCTAATGACTACGAACCAGCTGGTTCGTGTCTCGGACATAGACACTAATAAAACTACCCCTATGGCATTCATCGACGAACTCAGTATTTATATGAAGGCGGGCGACGGCGGAAACGGCGTTGAGCGTTGGAAACACGAAAAAGGCAAGGAATTTGCCGGTCCTTCGGGTGGCGACGCCGGCCACGGCGGAGACGTGTATGTCCGCGCTATTCGTGATGTGCATATTCTCATCAAGTATCGCCATCAAAAAGAATTTTTTGCAGAACGTGGCGGTGACGGTGGCAGCGACAGTTTTCATGGGAAAAACGGCGATGATTTTGTTCTCGACCTTCCTATTGGATCTATTGTGCGTAATATGCGCACAGGAGAAGAGGTTTCTCTCTTGAAAGAAGGGGAGAAGGTGCTGGTGCTCAAAGGCGGTCGCGGTGGCTACGGCAACGAACATTTCAAGACCTCGATCAATCGTTCGCCCAAAGAACACATCCCCGGCACGAAAGGTTTTGACGCGGAGTTTGAGATCGAGCTCCAGATCGTAGCCGACCTCGGACTTGTTGGTCTGCCCAACGCCGGCAAATCAAGCTTGCTTAACACCCTCACGCGCGCCAGCGCAAAGACTGCCGACTATGCCTTTACCACCCTCGAGCCAAACCTCGGTGAATGCTTCGGCTTCATCATTGCGGATATTCCAGGGCTTATTGAAGGTGCATCAGAAGGTCGTGGCCTTGGTCATAAGTTCCTCCGCCACGTAAAGCGCACACACATGCTTGCTCACTTGGTATCACTCGAAAACGAAGACCCTCTTGCTGTCTATGAAACGGTACGCAAAGAACTTGCCGCCTACGACAAGGAGCTTGCAGAAAAGCACGAGATCATCATCCTTACTAAAACGGACATGGTAACTCCCGAGCGCGTGAAAGAAGTGGAGACCGCGATGAAAAAAACGTACCCCCATTCAGAGGTATTCACCATCTCGATTCTCGATGACGAAGGAATGAAAAATTTCCAAGACAATCTTTTGAAACTTTTGAAGGCAGGAGCGTAAAATTAAAATAATTTTTGTGCAAAAGCCCCTTCAGAAATTTCTGACGGGGCTTTTGCTTTCTACATAGGACTCACCTATGTAGGGCTAGCGCGTGTTGTAATGTTAGCTACCTAGTCCTCTTTTGAAGGCTGAAACCTTCATATTTCTGTGCTATACTCCCCATTATGAGCTACAAACTAACCGTCGGCTTGGAGGTCCATGCCGAGCTGAAAACTAAGACAAAGATGTTTTGCAATTCGGCGAACGACCCTTTTAACGCAGAGCCGAATGTGAATATTTGCCCTGTGTGCATGGCGCACCCGGGGACTTTGCCCGTGATCAACAAGCAGGCGGTACACCATGTGCTTCGCGTGGGGACGGCGCTTGGGAGCGACCTCGCTGACTTTACCGAGTTTGACCGTAAAAACTATTTTTACCCCGACATTCCAAAAGGCTACCAAATCAGTCAGTACAAATATCCGCTTGTATCAAATGGCATGCTAAACGGTGTTGCTATTGAGCGCGTGCATCTCGAGGAAGACACTGCGAGCTCGTCACATGAGGGTTCTGAAGGGAGCCTCGTCGACTACAACCGCGCGGGCGTGCCTCTCATGGAGCTCGTGACGAAGCCCGTGATTCACACTGCAGAAGATGCGGGTGCTTTTGCGCGCGAACTTCAACTTCTTCTTCGCACCCTTGGCGTATCTGACGCAAACATGGAAAAAGGGGAGATGCGTGTGGAGGCAAACATTTCAATATCAAAGACCGACATCCTTGGCACGAAAGTGGAAGTAAAAAACTTGAACTCGTTCCGTTCGGTAGAGCGTGCGATCGCATACGAGGTAGAGCGCATGACAAAAATTTTGGACGGCGGGCCGGGCGAGATTGTGCAGGAGACCCGCGGTTGGGACGAGGGAGGACAAAAAACTTTTTCACAGCGCAAAAAAGAAAGCGCTCACGACTATCGCTATTTCCCCGACCCCGATTTGCCAAAGCTTAAAATTTCTGAAATTCCAGAATTTTCAAAAGAGGCACTGCTTGCGACGATGCCCGAGCTGCCGTGGGAGAAACGTGCGCGCCTTGTGCGTGAGTATGGGGTGAAACCGGAGAATGCGGAAGCATTTGTCGCAGACGCAACTATTGGCGGACTTTTTGAAGAGGCGGTGAACCAAATCGGTGGCGACCGACCTTCCTCTACGCTTATCGAAAACTACATCACCTCTGATCTTGTCGGACTTATGAAGAGTAGCGGCTCGCTTGGTGGGGTGACCGGTAAATCTCTTGCCGACCTCGTGACGATGATCAAAGCCGGCGACCTCTCTTCGCGTGGAGCAAAGGACACGCTCGCTATTTTGTATACTGAGGGCGGGCACCCACACGAGATTGCAAAAAAACACGACCTCATCCAGAAGAATGACATTGAGGGACTCAAAGCGATTGTCGCCGAGATTATTTCTGCAAATCCTGCGGTTGTAACCGACTACAAATCCGGAAAAATCGCCCTCCTTCAGTTCTTCATCGGGCAGGGGATGAAGGCATCAAAAGGCTCAGGCAACCCCGCAATCCTCAAAACACTTTTTGAAGAGGCGCTGATTTAAATATTGCGGTTGACAGCATATATGACAAAGTATATACTTTGTCATATATGAATCCCGTTAGAGGTCGCATGGTTCAGGGATGTAGTCTAATGGGGAATATAGGTTAAGTATATTAACGCAATGATTTATTAGTTAACTACGGAAATTTTCAATAATTTCCTACCTCTAACGGGATGAAAACAGCCGTATTAAATATCAAAATAGACCCCAAGGTAAAAAAGGAGGCGCAAAAGGTGGCGGACGAGCTTGGTTTTACGCTGTCGGCAATTATAAATGCGTCGCTCAAAGATTTGGCACGGAGTAAGACTGTGTCGTTTTCGGTTTTGGAGCAGACACCAACTAAAAAGAAGATTGCGGAATGGGAAGCGATTAGTGCTGAAATGGATGCGGACAAAAAGAATCAAAAATCATTTACTAATGCGGACGATCTCATTAGAGATTTGAAACTTTTTGCATGAAAGTAATTCCGAGCAAAAAGTTTAAAAAGAAGGTAGCGAAGCTTGAATCCTCGCTTAGGAAAGCACTAGCAACCAGACTCTGTATTTTTGTAGAAACTCCGTTTTCTGTAATACTAAACAATCATGCGCTGCAAGGATCTAAGCGAGGATATAGAAGTATTAATATCACCGGAGATTATCGGGTTATTTTTGAACAATACGATACTGACACCGTGCGCCTTGTTGATGTAGATACACATAATAATTTGTATGGGTCGTAAGATTGCAGGGGTGAAGGCAAGTAGGGGGCGTTGAATCCAGTGACACTCAAGGCACTTTTTGGAGAGGCGTTGAAATAAATAATACAAATATGACATTTGAAGAATACCAAAATACCGCAGTATCGTTGCTGCACAGCGACTTTAATAGGAATGTAGTTAACTCAGTGCTTGGATTGTGCGGAGAAACAGGAGAGGTTGCAGAAAAAGTTAAAAAAGTAATGCGGGACAAAGAAGGGATTTTCGATGATGATTCCAAAAAGGAAATTACAAAAGAGCTTGGAGATATTTTGTGGTATATCGCAGTTACATCCTCAAACCTAGGGATCTCATTTGAAGATATCGCGCAGGGCAATATCGAAAAGTTAACCTCAAGAAAAGAGCGGAAGACGCTACAAGGGGAAGGTGACAATAGGTAAATCGGTTGTGTGCCTTTTTTGTTGAGTATGCTAAAATAACAGAATAGTTTTAATCATTTTAACCACCACAAAGAAACATGGCAAAAGTACGAGTAGCTATTAACGGATTTGGACGCATTGGACGCGCGTTTTATAAATTGGCGCGCACGCGACCCGAGCTTGAGATCGTGGCAGTGAACGACCTCGGTGATCCAGAGAATATGGCATATCTCCTTAAGTATGACACCGCGTACGGCAAGGCGGATTTTGATGTTGAAGTGGTGGGTGGTGATGAACCAGGATTTATTGTTTCGGGAGAAAAGGTTGCACTTATTCAAGAGAAAGATGCAACCAAGCTTCCTTGGGCGAAATACAATGTGGATGTCGTGGTTGAGTCTACGGGATTTTTCACCAGCTACGAAAAATCAAAAGTGCATTTGGATGCGGGTGCAAAGCGTGTGGTCATTACCGCACCGGTAAAAGGAGAGGATGTGCCCGGCATCACGGGAGTCACCGTACTGATGGGTATCAATGACGAAAAGCTCGCTACGTGCCAGATCTCTTCGAATGCTTCATGTACCACCAACGCCGCATCGCCGCTTATTCATATTTTGAATGAAACAATTGGTATTGAAAAAGCACTCTTGAACACCACGCATGCCTACACGGGGACGCAAAAGATCGTGGATGGTCCCGGGGGGAAAGATTTTCGTGGTGGTCGTGCGGCAGCACAGAATATGATTCCCGGTTCTACGGGTGCAGCTATTGCGGTAACTGAGGCGGTGCCAAGTCTTACGGGAAAGTTTGACGGTATCGCGGTGCGTGTGCCGGTTGTTGCGGGGTCTGTTGCGGATATTACCTTTATTTCAAAACGAAATACTTCCGTGGAGGAGGTGAACCAGATTCTCCGCGACGCGGCAAAGGACCCACGGTGGGAAGGTATTTTTACTGTGACCGAAGAGCCTATTGTATCGTCTGATATCATTGGGCAACTCTATGGTGCAATCGCCGACCTTGAATTGACTCGTGTGGTGGACGGCAACCTCGTAAAGGTAATGTCATGGTACGATAACGAAATGGGGTACACGAACACACTCGTGAAGCATGTGGTAAAAGTTGCAGAAGGTATCTAAGATACATGAAAATCTATATCGGCACCGATCATGCGGGGTTTGAACTTAAAGAGATGCTCTTGCCATTTTTGAGGTCGCTTGGGCACGAAACGGAGGATAAAGGTGCCCATTCGTTTGAGGCGCTTGATGACTATCCTGATTTTATCCGCCCCGTAGCAGAGGCGGTCGCGAATGACGTGAGTTCACGCGGGATTATTCTTGGAGGCTCAGGGCAAGGAGAAGCAATGTGCGCAAACAGACTAAAGGGGGTGCGCGCAGCGGTATATTATGGGGGTCCGTTTGATATTGCTGTACTCTCGCGTGAGCACAACGATGCGAACATTCTCTCTCTTGGCGCGCGATTTGTTGACGAGGACGAAGCACGTGAAGTGGTGCGGGTGTGGCTTGAAACGCCGTTTAGTGGCGAAGAAAAGCACGCACGAAGAATCCAAAAGTTAGATATTTGATATATGATTGAAATCATCCCTGCCGTAATGCCCCGTGACTACAACGACCTTGCCGACAAAGCGGCGCTTTTTGCTGGTGTGGTACCGCTCATCCAGCTTGATATTATGGATGGTAAGTTCGTGCCGGCACGCACGTGGCCTTACAATCCAGGGGATAAATTTTTTGGACCGATTGTATCGCAAGAACACGGCATGCCGTGTTGGGAAAATGTGGACTTTGAAGTTGATCTCATGATCGAAAATCCCGAGATATGGATAGAAAAATGGATATCGGCGGGCATGCGCCGTATCATCGTGCATGTAGAGTCGATGCGTGATTTTGAAAAGATTCGCGCGGCGGTGCCGAGTTTGATTGAGCTTGGACTTGCGATAAACATCACCACGCCACTCCCCGCCATCGAGCCGTACCTCGATCGTATCGAGTTCGTGCAGTGTATGGGCATCGCACGCATCGGGTTTCAGGGGGAGCCCTTTGATGAGCGTGTGCTCGAGCATGTGCGGGCGATTCATGCCCTGCGCCCCGAGATGCCTATTAGTATCGACGGTGCGGTCAATTTTGAGACCGCAAAGCTTTTGGTCGACGCGGGAGCGACGCGGCTGGTGTCAGGGTCGGCGATTCTGGGGAGTGGGGATGTTCAAAGTGCTATTGCGGAGATGAAAAATTTGGTACAATAAGAACAATGATTAGTCGCTAGTGGCTAACAACTAAACAACTAACCCGATGACTCACCTCCACGACGACAAAATTAAATTCCTTGAAGAAAAGGCGCTCGAGATCCGCAAGGCGATCATTGAGTCGCTTGTTGAAGCAAAGTCGGGGCACACGGCGGGACCGCTCGGCATGGCGGATATTTTTACCGCGTTCTATTTTCATATTTTGAAACATGACCCCCAGAATCCCACGTGGGAAGATCGTGATCGCGTAGTCCTCTCTAATGGACACATTTGCCCTGTGCTCTATGCAGTGATGGCACATGCAGGGTATTTTCCTATTGAAGAATTAAAAACACTGCGTAAGTTTGGCTCGCGCCTCCAGGGACATCCGCATCGCGAATGGTTGCCGATGCTTGAGACCAGCTCGGGTCCTCTCGGGCAGGGACTTTCGCAGGCGGTGGGGATGGCGCTTGTCGACCGTCTCGATCGCGGGCAAAACACCAACAGAACCGTCTATTGTTTCCTGGGTGATGGCGAGCTCAATGAAGGACAGATATGGGAAGCGGCGATGCTTGCGGGACGTGAAAAACTGCACAACCTTGTCGCTATTGTCGACCGTAACAACATTCAGATCGATGGCTTTACCGAAAACGTGATGCCCCTTGAGCCGTTGCCCGAAAAGTTTGAAGCATTTGGCTGGCATGTGCTCGAGATCGACGGGCACAATATGGAGTCGATTGTGGATGCGGTCGATGAGGCGCGCGCGATCTTTGAAAAACCATCGGTCATCATCGCGCACACCATTCCCGGCAAGGGCGTCGAAATGTTCCAGCGTGATTACAAGTGGCACGGCAATCCACCCAACAAAGAACAAGGTGCAAACGCCCTCGCCGAGCTTCGCACTCTGGGTGGGCAAATCGCTAGCGAGCATGAATAAAAATATGACCATACCTCTCAATCCAAAACTTTTTGATACTGATGTAGAGCAGGCGCCGATTCGCGCGGGCTTTGGCGAGGGCTTGGTGCTCGCAGGGCGTGCGGACGAGCGCGTGGTGGCGATGTGTTGCGACCTCACTGAGTCGACCAAGATGGATGCGTTTGCCAAGGAATTTCCCCAGCGATTTTTTGAAATGGGAATCATGGAGCAGTCGTCAGCATCGGTGGCTTCTGGCATGGCGGCAATGGGCAAGATTCCTTTTGTATCATCGTACGCGATGTTTAGCCCCGGTCGTAATTGGGAGCAGATACGCACCACGATTTGTTATAACGACCGCCCTGTGAAAATTGCTGGTTCACATGCGGGTGTGTCGGTGGGTCCCGACGGCGGTACACATCAGGCTATCGAGGATATCGCCATTACGCGGGTGATTCCGCGCATGGTGGTCATCACACCATGTGATGCTATCGAGGCAAAGAAAGCAACCATCGCGATGGCAAAGACCAACTCGCCAACTTATATCCGCCTCGCGCGCGAAAAGACCCCTGTCATCACGACCGAAGACACGCCATTTGAAATCGGCAAAGCGCAGGAATTCTATAGGTCTTCCGTCCAAGACGTGAATTTACTAATTCAGAATCAGCTGATTCGCCCAAAGGTTGGCATCATTGCCTGCGGTTCGCTCGTATACAACGCAATTATGGCAGCCAAGGAGCTTGAGGGAGAGGGGATCAATACAGTCGTTTTAAATATTGGGACCGTGAAGCCGATCGACCGCGAGGCGGTTGTTGCACTCGCAAAAGAAACGGGTGCAATCGTAACCGTTGAGGAGCATCAGGTCGCCGGTGGTATGGGTTCGGCAGTCGCCGAAGTGCTCGCCGTAGAACAGCCCACCAAGATGGCATTCGTTGGCGTCCATGATCAGTTTGGTCAGTCAGGCACTCCTGATGAGCTCATCAAGCATTATGGTATGGACAAAGAGGGAATCAAGCACGCAGTAAAGATGCTTTTGGGTTAATTTTACATCAATAAAAAAACCGCGGGCATTAACTGCCCGCGTTTTTTTTATTGACGATTAGTCCAGCTTCACCGCTTTATAGTCCGCGGGGGCGTCGGCGAGGTATTTTTCAAGCTGTTCACGAGCAAGGAGTCCTTCTTGTGCGCCGACTTTTTGAACGACGGACATGGAGTTGATCGGTGCCCAAGTGATTGCCTCTGCGGGCGTTTTGCCGAGAGCGAGGGCAGAAACAAATGCTGATGCGAATGAATCGCCCGCGCCGGTACGCTCATATGGAGGAACAGGGTCTGGGTAAATAGGCATGAACCACGAGTCTACTCCGTCGAATACATACGCACCCTTTGGTCCGTCGGTAATCACGACAATCTTTGGCCCAAGAGTAGACATCTTTTTTGCAAGATCTTTTGGCTCCATGCCATCAGCTTTCAAAATGAGGCGCGCCTCTTCGACATTACAGAAGAAAACTTCAGTATGCGCATATAAATCCTTGAGCGCTTCAACACCGAGCTTAATTTGAAATCCACCAGGCTGAAATGAGAGCTTGGTTTCTGGGTGTGCGGCAAGGTAGCGTGAAATTTCATGATGGTACTCAAGAGACTTTTCGTTAAGCGATGAGAGGTAGAGCCACTTTGGTCCGACATCGCCAAGTGGAAGTGTGTAAGGGAAGTCCTCGTGTTTAATGAGAATCGTGCGCTCACTGTCGTACCAAAGCACGTAATGGTAGTTGGTTTTAATACCATCGTACTCTTTGATGTATTCAGTACTCACACCGTCACCCTTGAGCGATGCGAGACATTTTTTACCATCGTCATCATTGCCGAGGTTGGTAATGAGGGCGCTCTTAAGACCGAGGCGTGATGCTGACACGCATGCGTTGGCGCTGTTTCCTACTGCGTAGCACACCGTCACAAAATCGAAAGGAACCTTTGCGCCAAAAGGCATACAAAGTTCACATGCGCTCGTGTCGACGCGACACGTGGTATGAGCTTGGTCCTCCTTGAGGCGGATAAATGCATCAACAACAGTGTCGCCGATCCCTACAAAGTCTAACTGATTTTCCATATAAAATTCTTTATTACCGGTTAAGTGTCTCTAGTATACCACCATTGATTCAATATGGTATACTAAAAAACATAACGATATAAATATGAACACCATACCAACATTACGGGAGACTATTCGTGCCGCAGAAGAAAAGGGGGTTGCTGTCGGACATTTTAACATTTCAGATTTGGAGGGTTTTTGGGGGGTCGTCAAGGGCGCCCAGGCAGCTGGTGTGCCGGTCATTATCGGTGTCTCAGAAGGTGAACGTGATTTCGTCGGGATTCCTCAGGCTGTTGCGCTCGTGAAAAGCGTGCGTGATACGGGGTACCCCATATACCTCAATGCCGACCACTCGTATTCGTTCGAACGCGTAAAAGAGGCTATCGATGCAGGGTTTGATGCAGTTATTTTTGACGGGGCGAAGCTTTCGTTCGAGGAAAATGCACGTATCACCAAACAGTGTGTGGAGTACGCACGGAGTGTGAACCCTGAAATCATTGTAGAGGCTGAACTCGGCTATATTGGTTCGGGTTCAAAGGTGTTGGATGAGGTCCCCGAAGGCGTATCGCTCGAAAACCTGACGACCGGTGAAGAGTCAGCGCGTTTTGTAAAAGAAACCGGCATCGATCTTTTTGCGCCGTCGGTGGGGAACATTCACGGCATGCTTCGCAATGCCCCCGAACCGCGCCTCAACATCGAACGTATTAAAGAAGTGCGCCAGGCAGCGGGTGTCCCCCTCGTGCTCCATGGAGGTTCAGGAACGAGTGATGAGGATTTCCAGATGGCAATCAAGGCGGGAATTGGTATCATCCACATCAACACCGAGATCCGTGTGGCGTACCACGATGCGGTCAAGGCATATTTGGCGGAGCATCCCGACGAAACCGCGCCCTACAAGTTTATGAAACCAGCCGTTGATGCGGTGGCGGCGGTAGTGGAAAAGAGGATGAGACTCTTTAATTTCCTCTAAAATATGTACTAAAAGGTAAGGGGTGGCGTACAAAATGCGTCATCTCTTGCCTTTTCCTTAAAAATCCGTATACTGGCACAATATGACAATCACACTCAAAGGAGAACTCCGTGAGGGAAAAGCCAAGCTCGCAGAAGTGCGTGCTCAGGGTTTTGTTCCCGCGGTTTATTATGGACACAAACAAGCGGCAACACCATGCGTCTTTCCGTTGAACGAATTTAAGAAGGTTTGGAAAGCGGCAGGTGAGTCAACGGTGGTAACCCTCGACATGCCAAAAGGTAAGATTTCAGCACTCATCACCGAGGTGCAAGTAGACCCTATTAAAGGTCAGCCGATTCATGCTGATTTTTACGTTATTGAAAAAGGACAAGAAGTACACGTTCATGTACCTGTTGAGTTTATGGGGGTCGCTCCTGCGGTCAAGGACCTTGGTGCCACACTCGTAAAAGTACTCCACGAGATCGAAGTTAAGGCGCTCCCCGAAAACCTCCCTCATGGTTTTACCGTCGATGTTTCAGTACTCGCTACGCTCGATGGACAGATTACCGCAGGAGATATCGTTCTTCCTAAGGGAGTTACCTTGGTAACAAATGAAAATGAAGTAGTCGCTGCGATTGCGGTCGCTAAGGAGGAGGTAGAAACTCCTGCTTTGGACCTCGCCTCGATCGAAGTCGAGAAGAAGGGCAAGAAAGAAGAAGAGGCTGCCGAATAGTCTTAAAAAACTCGTGTAAAACCGCCCCAAAAGATACTCTTGGGGCGGTTTTTTTGGTATACTGTGCTTCTATGCGAAAAAGTTTCCTGATAAAGCTCGTTGCGGTTTTTTTGTTGATCGCCTTTGCCTTTGAGGGATTTGTTATGGTCGCCAGCGCACAAACAGCTCCTGCTGATACTGTCGCATACCGTGCCAAGCTCGAGGGAGATCTTGCGGTACTCGAACAAGAGATCGCGGCACAACAAACCATTCTCACCAATAAACAACGCGAAGGAGTATCACTCGAGCGTGACATCGCAATCCTTACCGCGCAGATCGCAAAGTCGAAACTTTCCATCCGCGCCCGAAATATTTCTATTGATGGATTGGTGTCCGATATCGGGGTCAAAGGACGCACTATCGTTAAATACTCGGCAAAGATCGACCGGGAACATGATTCGCTTGCCGCGCTTTTACGTCGTACCGACGAGCTCGACACCTATTCGATAGCGGAAGTGGCACTTTCCGGAAAACCACTTTCTGAATTCTTCGGCGACCTGGATGCTTTTCAGTATGTGGAAGATGCGATAGATGTGTCACTGCATGAGGTTGGGGTAGCAAAAAAAACGACCGAAGAAGAAAAAGTAGCACTGGAGGAAAGAAAAGCCAAGGAGATGGATCTACGCCACCAGCAAGAACTTGAAAAAAAATTCCTTGATTCAAAAGAGGCTGAAAAAGTGCAGATATTGAAAGTTACGAAGGGGCAAGAAAAAGAATATCAAAAAGTACTCAAGGACAAGCAATCTCGCGCCGCGACGATTCGCGCCGCACTTTTTGCCCTGCGTGATAGTGGAGAAATTCAGTTTGGGCAGGCGCTTGACTATGCGAATGCGGTTTCAAAAAAGACGGGTGTTCGCCCCGCGTTCCTGCTCGCTATCTTCATGCAAGAGTCCGGTTTCGGCAAGAATCAAGGATCGTGCTACCTCAAGGATCGCAACACAGGGGCGGGGACTTCTTTCCGCACGGGAAATATCATACAGCGCGTCATGAAGCCCGACCGAGACGTGTCGCCATTTTTCACCATTACGGGAAACGTGGGACGCGACCCCTTCAACACGTTGGTGTCATGCCCGCAAGAGGTTGGCTATGGGGGGGCGATGGGAGCGGCACAGTTCATCCCTTCGACCTGGGTACTCTATGAAAAACTCATCACCAGGGCGCTCGGAATTAGTGTGGCGGATCCTTGGAATCCTCGTGATGCATTTATGGCGGCCGGGTTCTTATTGAAAGACAATGGCGCAAAGTCGGGTTCATACAGCGCCGAGCGCGATGCTGCCTGCCGTTACTTCTCAGGCTCAAAATGCTCGCTTTCGTCATGGGCAAAAACATACGGAGATCAGGTCATGAAAAAAGCTGATACGATCCAAACGACCATGATTGACCCTCTTGAGAACGCTTGATTCAGTAGAATACTACCGGGGGAGTTGGGTGTTGAGGGGCAAAAGTTGACTTATAAAACGATTTTGCGTATAATATGCGCAATTAGTTTAACCGCGCTCGGCGGATTTTTTGTTTAATAAAACCCTATGGAAATTAGAAATATCGCGATTATCGCCCACGTTGACCACGGCAAGACGACCTTGACCGATGCTTTGATGCGCCAGACCGGCATGACGAAGGAAGGCGTTTCAATGGACTCGAATGCCCTTGAACAGGAGCGTGGCATCACTATTTACGCCAAGAACACATCGGTGTTTTACAAGGGGACCAAAATCAACATCGTGGATACGCCGGGCCATGCGGACTTTGGTTCTGAAGTGGAGCGTGTGCTTCGCTCTATCGACACCGTGCTTCTTCTTGTCGATGCACAGGAGGGCCCAATGCCACAGACGCGTTTCGTGCTCAAGAAATCCCTCGAGCTCGGTCTCAAGCCAATCGTGGTCTTGAACAAGATCGACAAGCCCGCTGCACGCCCCCAGGAGGTTCACGATGAGGTGTTTGAGCTTTTCTTTGAGCTTGGCGCTACCGACGAGCAGCTCGACTTTACGACCGTGTACGCGATCGGCCGCCAAGGTATCGCTAAGCGTACGCTCGACGAGGATTCTCAGGACCTCACGCCGCTCCTTGATGTTGTTTTGGAAAAGGTTCCTGCCGTCAAGGCGGATGCCGCTGCGCCTATGCGTATGCAGCCTTTTAATCTTGGGTACGACAACTTTCTTGGACGCCTCGCTATTGGGCGTATCTATGAGGGTACAATCCATGCGGGGGAAACGGTAACGATCAAAAAGCCGACCGGGGAAACCCGCACGGGGCGCATCACCAAGCTCTGCACCTTTGAGGGTACCGAGCGCAAAGAAGTCCCTGAGGCGGTTGCAGGCGACATTGTCATGGTCGCCGGACTTTCGGATATTTATATCGGCGAGACCATTTGTGCGAATGCGACCCAGGAAGCTCTCCCTGCCATTAAAGTCGATGAGCCGACGATCTCTCTCAATTTTTTCGTGAACGATTCGCCGTTCGCAGGACGCGAAGGTAAGTTTGTAACGATTCGCCAGATTCGCGATCGTCTCGAGCGCGAGCTCGAGGTTAACGTGGGGCTCCGTGTTGATTTCTCGGCGATGGATTCTTTCAAGGTCTATGGTCGCGGTGAGCTTCATGTTTCGATTCTTTTGGAACAAATGCGTCGCGAGGGATTTGAGCTTCAGGTGTCACAGCCTCAGGTCATCATCAAAGAGGAAAACGGTATCAAGCTCGAGCCGTACGAAGAGCTCATCATCGATGTGCCAACCGAGTCATCGGGCGTCGTCATTGAGAAGCTTGGTAAACGTAAGGCGGAGATGGTAAACATGAAGGAAGAGAACGGGATCGTTCGTCTTACGTTCAACATCCCTACGCGTGGACTTCTTGGTTATCGTGGACAGTTTGTGGTGGATACTAAGGGTGATGGTATTCTCTCAAGCCGTTTCATCGAATTCCGCGAGTATGCCGGCGAGATCAAGAAACGCGAAGCAGGCTCGATGGTTTCAATGGCAGCTGGCAAGGCACTTGGTTTCTCCCTCTACAACCTCCAGGATCGTGGGACGCTCTATATTGGTCCCGGCGTTGAGGTCTATGAAGGATTGGTCATTGGTAACACTGCCAAAGGCGATGAAATGCTCGTAAACCCTACCAAGGGCAAGCAGCTCTCGAACATGCGTTCATCAGGAACCGACGAGGCGATCACGCTCACGCCACCTTATGAGCTCTCTATCGAGCGTGGACTTGAGACGATGACCGAAGATGAGTATTTGGAGATCACGCCAAAATCGGTTCGCCTCCGCAAACAGTATTTGACGGACGCCGACCGTGTCAGAGCGACCCGTAAGTAATAACATAAGACAAAAAACCTTCTCTCAGAGAAGGTTTTTTGTCTGTATATTTCATAAAATTGAGTTATCCACAGGCCGTTGTGCTTTCTTTTGGCGTATGGTATATTGAACTTGTAAGAAGTTTCCCTCAGTGCTTGCTTGGCTGCTTTGTTCTAGTTGAGGTGAGAGAGCGAGGAAGACAGGTCATCTTACAAGAAATTAGAATTAAGCAATAAGCAAAGAATATGGCAAAGAAATTGTACGTAGGGGGTATCCCTTACTCGACCACAGAGGACGATCTTAAGGCTGCGTTTGCACAGGCAGGTGAAGTTCTTTCATCAGCGATCATCATCGACAAGATGACTGGTCGCTCGAAAGGTTTCGGCTTCATTGAAATGGCTAACGACGCTGACGCTGACAAGGCGATTGAGATGTGGAACGGCAAAGATTTCCAGGGCCGCTCGCTTACGGTGAACGAAGCACGTCCTCTCGAGGAACGCGCTCCTCGCCGCGAGTTCGGTGGTGGAAACCGCCGCATGGGCTAACACCCAAGCGAACCAAACAAAAAACCCGCTCATTGAGCGGGTTTTTTGTTTACCCGGCATGGTACAATAATGAGCATGAAGAAAACTCTCATAGTTCTGATTGCGGTGGTTTTTCTGGCGGTTTTAATAGTGTTTGCGAACACGCCCCACAAAAAAACGCTTAACGCCCGACTGGGCGGGGAGGCGCTTTTGCTTGAGGTTGCCGATACTGATGCCTTGCGCGCGCGGGGGCTTTCGGGACACGAGCCCCTTGCAAAAGGAGAGGGGATGCTCTTTGTCTTTTCAAAGTCTAATCAGTATGGATTTTGGATGAAGGATATGTTGTTCCCCCTCGACATCCTTTGGTTCGATGCAAATTATCAGATCGTTGATGTGTGGGAGCATGCGGATCCGTCGTCGTACCCAAAAACGGTGGCACCCCGTGTTCCTGCACAGTTTGTTTTAGAGATGCCCGCAGGGTTTTTTGCAGACCATCACCTAAAAGTTGGAAACATCATCGAAATTCCCCGATAAATTCATTGTTTCATGGGACGCGGGTTTACAGTCTCTCATTTTTGTTTTTCGGTCGCTTATCCACCTGTTTCAGTTTTCTTTTTGCGGTACAATGTACCAACAAACAGAAAAATAGTATTATTAATTTATAAATTCATAACCTTCATAACACCGTATGTCGAAGAACACCCCACAGGAAAAAGCTCCAACTGTAGAGACCAAGAAAAGCCCTATTGCTGGCGTACGTAAGCGTAACGGAGAAATTGTCCCTTTTGAGATCGAGCATATCTCAAAGGCGGTTTTCAAGGCAATGCGCTCGACAGGGGAAGGGGAGACGAAGGAGGCTGATTATATTGCCCGCAAAGTGGAGTCAGAGCTCAAGCGAATCGCCAAAGTGGTCAAGGATTTCATCCCGACCGTGGAAGGAGTTCAGGATATCGTTGAAAAAGAGCTTATTTTGGAGGATTATGTAAAGACCGCCAAGGCGTACATCCTCTATCGTGAAGAGCGCGCTCGCGCTCGTGAGGCAAAAGGGGAGATTCCTGAGGAGGTCAAGAAATTTGTTGCCGAAGGGAAAAAATATTTCCGCAATCCCATGTCTGAGTTTGTGTATTACCGTACGTATTCGCGTTGGCTGCCCAATGCCGGCCGTCGCGAGACCTGGATCGAAACTGTAGATCGCTACATGGGTTTTATGAAAGAAAACCTTGGCACGAAACTCACCGACAAGGAATATGATGAAATACGCATGGCGATCCTCAAACAAGAGGTGATGCCCTCGATGCGTCTCCTCTGGAGTGCTGGTGATGCGGCACGCAAGACGAACGTGACGGGCTATAACTGTTCGTTCATCGCACCATCGTGTGCGCAGGATTTGGGTGAGATCATGTATCTCCTCATGTGCGGTACGGGCGTAGGCTACTCGGTAGAAAGCCAGAACGCACAAATGTTCCCCCAGATCAAAAAACAGACCAGCAAAAAGCTTCCGACGCATGTGGTGCATGACAGCAAGGAGGGATGGGCGGATGCGTACGTTCTCGGCGTGAAAACGTGGTTCAACGGAGAGGACATCAATTTCGATTATTCAAAACTCCGCCCTGCGGGAGCACGCCTCCTTACTATGGGTGGCAAGAGTTCTGGTCCTGAGCCACTCATTTCGCTCATCGATTTTACGCGCGAGCGCATGCTCAAGAAACAAGGCCGCCGTCTCTCCAACCTTGACCTGCACGACATCATCTGCAAGATTGGGGAAGTAGTGGTTTCCGGTGGTGTTCGCAGAAGCGCCCTTATCTCGCTCTCGGACCTTGATGATCACGATATGCGCCATGCCAAGGATGGTCAGTTTTACCTCACGGACCCACAACGTATGATGGCAAACAACTCCGCCGTGTATTGGCAGAAGCCCTCAAACACGGAGTTCCTCGACGAATGGGTTTCCCTCATGAAGGGTGGCTCGGGGGAGCGAGGCATCTTTAACCGCGGTTCTATTCCCAAGCAAGTTCCTGCACGCCGTTGGAAGACCCTTGAGAAGGATTTTGACACTTGTGGAGTGAATCCTTGTGGCGAGATCATCCTCAAGTCAAAGCAGTTCTGTAACCTTTCAGAGGTTGTCGCCCGCACCGAGGACACCGAGGAGACACTCATCAAAAAAGCGCGCCTCGCGGCAATCCTCGGCACCTATCAGTCCTCGCTCACGAATTTTGGCTACCTCTCAAAAGAATGGAAAGAAAATTGCGAAGAGGAGCGCCTGCTCGGCGTGTCGATTACGGGTCAATGGGACTGCAAGGCGGTTCGCAATCCCGAGGTGATGCAAAAGATCCGCGACGAAGCGGTCAAGATGAACAAGGAGTATGCAAAGCGTTTTGGCATCAATGCTTCGGCTGCGGTAACCGCGGTGAAGCCCTCCGGTACGGTCTCGCAGCTCGTGGACGCGGCATCAGGTATGCACCCCCGCAATTCGCAGTACTATATTCGCCGTATCCGTATTGCGGCGACGGACAGCCTCTTTAAAATGATGAAGGACCAGGGAGTGCCGTACCACCCTGAGGTGGGACAGTCAGCAGAGAGTGCCGTGACATACGTTCTTGAATTCCCGGTCAAAGCACCCGAAAAGTCGATCTTTAAGAACGACCAGACTGCTCTCGATCAACTCGAGTATTGGAAGATGGTCAAAGAGAACTTTACCGAACACAATCCTTCTGTTACTATTTCAGTAGGGGATGATGAATGGATTGCTGTCGCAAACTGGATCTACGAGAATTGGGATCTGGTCGGCGGACTCTCGTTCCTTCCTCGTTCGAACCACGTGTACCGCCTCGCTCCCTATGAGGAGATCAGCAAAGAAAAGTACGAGGAAATGGTAAAGAAATTCCCCGAGATCGATTTCGCAAAGATCGTAACGTACGAAAGAGAAGATCAGACGCAGGGATCGAAGGAGCTGGCCTGCGTAGCAGGGGTTTGTGAGATAGCGTAAAGGCCACTCGGCAAGTCACTTTCTGGTGCACGCATAATTTTTTGCTAAAAATTTGCTCTGCTCGGGCCGGCCGCCCTTGCGCAAGGCACCAGAAAATGACTTACCTCGCTCCAAGGTGAGATGCGGATATTTTTAACAATTATTTAAATAAACAACATACATATCATGGCAAAAGGAAGAGATGCTCATAAAGAAGTAAAAAAACCCAAGAAGGAGAAGAAGAAGTAAATATCACAGAAAAACCCTTAGAAATAAGGGTTTTTTGTGATGCGGAACCCTTGATTTTTTAGTAAAAATGTGCTATGGTAACAATGCCCGTATCAGGTAATCGCTCCGCGGGGTAACCTGCGGGGAGGAAAGTCCGAACACTCCCGAGTATTAGTAATAATCGCTCGGAGCAGGGTAGCGGGTAACGCCCGTCGCGCGTAAGCGTAGAGGTGCGAGCAGAGACGTCTCCGACGAAAGAACGAGACACCCCTTGTGGGTGAGCTCTCGTAGTGATACGAGAGGTGAAACGGCTAAATCCTTACTTGAGTGCAAGGCCGTGTCGCGTGCGTAGCACGCAGTTCATAAAGTTCATAAAGTTTGTAAAGTTCATAAAGTAGATGTATTTTGTATCCACTTTGAACTTTATAAACTTTCAACTTTGTAACTTGCGCGCTGCGCGCGCGGAGTGCCGCTTGAGCGGTGAGGTAACTCACCGCCTAGATAAATGGTTACCGCCCAGATCCTCTCGAGGGGCTGGGTACAGAATTCGGCTTATCGATACAGGTATATGAAAACCCCGTGGGAAACCACGGGGTTTTCTCCTCGCATCTTCGCCTACTTTTGTCTGCTTGTTTTACTATCTACTTATACGATACTATAGTATCGTATAAGTAGATACCTGTTTTTGCACAAAGAGTTGCTTCTCTGTATACTGCTAGGTATACATGGTAAAAAAACTCCTGTCGCTCTTTCATCGTGAGTGGAACGGCCTGCATGAAGCGGCGTTCCTTTTAGGGATATTCGCCATTCTCTCACAGGTGCTCGCCCTCTTTCGCGATCGTCTCCTTGCGCACACGTTTGGGGCGAGCCAGACGCTCGACATCTACTATGCCGCATTCCGTATTCCTGATTTTGTGTTTGCCGGTATTGCGTCGTTTATGTCGGCGCTCGTGCTTATTCCCATGCTCACCAAGCGCGCCGAGGAAAGCGATGCACGCGCACAAAAGTTGTTGAACGATGCGTTCACGGTGTTTTTCTCCATCTTGGTGATGGTCAGCGCTGTGGTCTTTATTTTTATCCCTTCTCTGGTGGCCGTGCTTTTCCCTGGGTTTGTCGGCGATGCGCAGACGGAGCTGGTATCCATGACGCGTCTCCTCATGCTTTCTCCTATACTTTTCGG
>Ga0315281_10001278_pt1 | contig 36949 bp, 32 predicted proteins | sample YL17G07_0_MG_FD_204540 | JGI IMG/M metagenome (GOLD analysis project Ga0315281, IMG submission 204540) | Sediment microbial communities from Yellowstone Lake, YNP, Wyoming, USA - YL17G07_0 | ecosystem: Environmental > Aquatic > Freshwater > Lake > Sediment | place: USA: Wyoming | collected...
CAGTCCCTCCGTCTCGACCTGGCCATACTGTTGCGTACGGCGGCCGCCATCGTCGGCCGCGGCGACACGGCACGGGGAGGCTAGGCGATAGCGAAGGAAGTCACCCTGCCGTTCCTGCCGTTCCACCGGCCGTCGATCGGGGAGCGGGAGAAGCGGGCCGTCCTGGAGGTCATGGAGTCGGGCTGGCTGACCACCGGGGCCCGCACCAGGGAGTTCGAGGCGACTTTCGCGGAGTTCGTCGGCAGCGCCCATGCCGTCGCCCTCAATTCGGCCACCGCCGCGCTGCATCTCGGCCTCGAGGCCTTCGGCGTGGGTGCAGGCGACGAGGTCATCGTGCCCACCTGGACGTTCACCGCCAGCGCCGAGGTCATCGTCTACCGGGGCGCGCGCCCGGTCCTCGTCGATGTCGAAGGGGAGACGCTCAACGCTTCCCTCGAGGCCATCGTGGCGGCCATCACGCCCCGGACTCGAGCGGTGATGGCCGTCCATATCGCCGGGCGCCCGATGGCCGTCAGGGAGCTGGTCGGCGAGCTTTCTCCCCGCGGTATCGCCGTCATCGAGGACACCGCCCATGCCTTCCCCAGCCGCATCGGCGGAGCCTCGGGTCCGCTGGCCGGCACCGTTGGTGCCGTCGGGGCGTACTCGTTCTACGCCACCAAGACGATCACCACGGGCGAGGGCGGCATGCTCGTGACCGACGACCCGGCCATCGCCGATCGCGCCCGCCTGATGTCCCTGCACGGCATCAGCCACGATGCCTGGAAGCGCTACACGGCGGCCGGATCCTGGTACTACGAGGTCGAGGATGCCGGCTTCAAGTACAACATGACGGACATGGCCGCGGCCATGGGCCTCGTGCAGTTGTCACGCGCGGAGGAGCTGCTGAGCGCGCGGCGCGAACTCGCGGCGACATATGCCCTGCGCATCGCGCGATCGTCGGTAGGCGACCTGATCGAGCTTCCGACCGACGCGCCGGACGGTTCACATGCCTGGCATCTCTACATCGTCAGGTTGGCGCTGGAACGACTGACGCTCGACCGTGGGCAGGTCATCGACGGGCTCAAGGAGCTGGGCATCGGCACCAGCGTGCACTTCATCCCGCTCCACCTCCATCCCTACTACCGCCGCGATTGGGGTTATCGAGCCCCCGACTTCCCGGTGGCCAGCCACGAGTACCAACGCGTGATCTCCCTGCCGATCTGGCCTGGGATGTCCACAGCGGATATCGAGCGGGTGGTCAGGGGTCTCGTGGTGGTGGTGGGCGGCGCGCGCCGCTGACGGGCGTCATGCCGGGCCGCGAGGCGCCTCAGCTCGTCGGGTGGGCACCAGGGCGGGTGGCGGCTCCGCGATCGGCGGCCGCGGAGCGCCCCGAGCCAGGCACCGAGCGCCGAGGGGGGACGTGCGGCGCGGCGGGCAAGTTCGACAGAGGCGCCCGAGGCCACGCGGGCAGCCGGACCGTCTGTGCCGGCGCCTCCTCTGCGGTCTCGAGCGGCCCGCGCGAACCGGCCGCGTAGGTCATGAGCACGTCGCGGAGCCGCTCCTCGTCGTCACCGGTCGCCAGCGCCAGCATCCGCCGCACGTCGTCGCGGATCGTCGTGGAGGGCGGCTCGGTGGCCACCCGCAGGACCTTGGGATTCGGCGTCCGCTCGACCTGCTCGGCGTCGTAGAACAGCTCCTCGTGGAGCTTCTCGCCGGGCCGCAACCCGACGATCTCGATCGGCTGTCGGTGGGGATCGTGGCCCGCCAGGCGCACGAGGTCGTAGGCCAGGTCCATGATGCGCACCGGTTCGCCCATGTCGAGCACGAACAAGTCGCCATTGCGCCCCATGGCGGCGGCGTCGAGGATGAGCCAGGCCGCCTCCGGGATGGTCATGAAGAAACGGGTCATCTCCTTGTCGGTGATCGTCAGTGGCTCGCCCTTCTCCAGCTGGTCCTGGAAGATGGGCACCACGCTGCCGACCGAGCCCAGCACGTTGCCGAAGCGGACGGAGACGTAGGGGCGGCCCGTCCGCCGGGCCGTGTCCGCGACGAGCATTTCAGCCACCCGCTTGGTGGCGCCCATCACGCTCGTGGGGCGCACGGCCTTGTCCGTCGAGACGAACACGAAGCGCTCGACGCCCGCAGCGGCGGCCGCATCGAGCAGGGCCAGCGTGCCACCGACGTTGACGAACAGGGCATCGGAAGGGTGCGCCTCCATCATCGGCACGTGCTTGTAGGCGGCGGCGTGGAAGATCACCGAGGGGACCTCGGCCGCGATCAGGCGGTCCATGGCGACGCGGTTGGTGATGTTCGCCAATTGGATCTGCAGCTCGCCGCTCCCGGTGCCATGGCCTCGGCGGCTCTCGAGTTCCCGCTGCAGGAGGTAGAGGGGGCTCTCGGCGCGGTCGATGAGGATGAGCCTGCGCGGACCGATGGCGAAGACCTGGCGTGCCAGCTCCGAGCCGACCGATCCACCAGCGCCGGTGATGAGCACGGTCTGATCGCGCACGATCTCATCGACCGCCGCCAGATGGCTGGTGACGATCGGGCGCCGAAGCAGGTCCTCCACCCGGACCGGGCGCATGCGATGACCGTCGACGCTGCCGTCGATCAGCTCGTTCACGGAAGGGACAGTGCGGACTTCGAGATCGAGGGCCATGGCCGCGTCGACGACGCGCCGGATGGCGCTGCCGGAAGCGCTGGGCATGGTCACCAGGAGCGTCTGTGCCCCGGTCTCAGCCACCGCGCGGGGCAGCGCATCGAGGCCACCGAACACAGGGATCTCGGCCACGTACCCGCCCGCGAGCGAGGGGTCGTCGTCGAGGAAACCGACGGGCACGATGCCGGACCGGGATCCGCGTTGTGCGGCCCGGGCCATCACCACGCCCGTGTAGCCGGCACCGTAGAGCAGGGTCGCGCGGCGACTGGCGGCGCTGTGCGTCATCTCCGGCGAGCGCCATTCCGACGAGGCCCGGATGGCGAAACGGAGTCCACCGAGCGTGGCCACGCTGAGCAGCATCTCGAGGGGCCAGAAGGAACGCGGGAAGCCAGCAGCCCAGCCGCCGCCGCTCAGCGTCGCCCCCCCGTAGAAGATCAAGGCACTGGCCAAGGATCCGACTGCCACGGCTCCCAGGATCCGCATGAGGTCAGGGACGCTGGCGAACTGCCACCGGCGGCTGTACAGCCCGCGTCTCACGTTGAACACGGTGCGTGAAGCCAACAGCAGTGCCACAGCAGGCACGACCTGGGCGGCCATGTCCGCCCCGACGAGCCGGTCGAAGCCGAGGCAGAGTGCGACGTAGGCGGAAACGGTCATGCCGACGAGGTCGACCGCGAACAGGTGCCGCCCCCGCAGATGCGGCACGATGCGCGCGACCACGGCGCGGACCGGCCGCTGCGCGGCGGTCATGCCGGTCGCTGCGCGGTCCCCGATCGCAGTCGCAGGGAGGTTCAGCAGGAGCTGCGAAGGCATCGGGCGGCGGGTGGCCAAGTCGACCTCTTCGAGGGTACGGGCGGCGTAGCATAACGGCGCGGCGTCGTCGCCGATAGGGCGACTCGGGCACCGCCGCGGCCAGTAGGGCCGGATGAGAGCCAAGCCCACCTAAGTGCACACCGGATCACTGTGCCTGCCCTGACCTTAGGGCCGGCCGAGTACCAGTGTCCATAGCCCGCGTGGGTCTCACGCCCGTTTCCGGTGCCTTCGGGCAACGGGGCGACATCCGACGCTGCTGAGACCGTTGGACCCTCCACTAGCGTCGCCGTCGGCGCAGGTTCCGGGTCGCCGCTAGGCGACCATAGCGGGGGTCAGCTCAGCCCGAACCTGAACTGGGCCGCTTCTTCGCGGGGCTCCCAGTGTCGTCGCCGCGACCCACGCCCAGATAGCGCACGCCCTCCGGTCGGGGCACGTCGTGCAGCGAGTTGCGGCCGTCGTAGAGGACGCGCAGGTCCGGAAACGCCGCGAATTCCAGCTCGGCGAACCGGTCATCCCCGGTCTGGGTGACGATCGCCTGCGCCGTCGAGGGCTGGCCCCAGGGCCAGGCGCTGATGCCCAGGCGCTCGACCTCCTCGTCGCTCAGCAGCGGGTCGTAGGCCGCGATCTCGGCCCCGGCCGAGCGCAGCCGCTCGATGAGTGTGAGTGCCCGCGAGTAGGCCAATTCCTTGACGTTCTCGCGGTAGGTCAGGCCAAGTACGAGCACCGGCAAGCCGGCGAGCGATCCCAGCTCGCGCACCAACGCCGCCACGGCACGATCGACCTGCGCGTCGTTCACCGCACGCGCCAACGCCGGGATCTGAAGCTCTGGGGCGCGACTGATGAGGAAGTGCGGGTAGACGGGGATGCAGTGCCCGCCGACACCGATGCCCGGCTGGTGGATGTGCGAGAAGGGTTGACTGTTGGCGCCCCGGATGACCTCGGCCACGTCCACGCCGGCGCGCTGGGCATAGCGGGCGAACTCGTTGGCCAGGGCGATATTCACGTCGCGATAGGTCGTCTCGGCCAGCTTCGCGAATTCGGCAGCCTCGGCCGAGGAGAGGCGCCAGACTTCGGCCGACAGCACGCTTCGATAGAAGGCCACGGCCCGCTCGGCGCTCGCCTCCTCGACGCCACCGACCAGCTTGGGGTACGTGGCCAGGTCGCGAAAGACGCGGCCGCTGTAGACGCGCTCGGGGCTGAAGGCGAGCAGGAACCCGTGGCCCAAGTCGCCCGCGGCCAGACCGCTGGCGCGCTCGAGCAGTGGTCCGAAACGGTCCCGTGTATCGCCCACCGGGAGCGTCGTCTCGTAGATCACCAGGCTTCCCGGCCGCAGGCCACGGCCCACCGCCTCCGAGGCGGGGTCGATCAGCCGGTAGTCGGGCTGCTGCTCGTCCGAGAGCATCAGCGGCACGATGACGACAACGACATCGGCCTTCCGGGCGGCGTCGGCGTGCGAGAGCGTGGCCTCGAAGCGCCCAGCGGCGTGGGCGGCGGCGATCCGCTCGGCGAGACCGGGCTCCTCGGTGACATGAACGCGACCGGAATTCAGCGTGTCCACCACATCGGGCAGCACGTCCACGCCGATGACGCGCCACCCCGCCTGGGCATACTGGGCGGCGAGCGGCAGGCCGATCTTGCCCATACCAATGACGGCGACGGTGCCGCAGGTACCGGGCTCAGCGAGCCAAGGCATCACGAAGCGCCCCACGAGCGCGGGCGACGAGGGCGCGTCGGCCATCAGCCGACCTCGAGAGGGTCGATCTCGATGGGTCGGTGTTCCGCGGCAGAGCGGAGCAGGGTGCTGGCGAGGGCGACGGCCCAGAGGCCCTCCTCGCCGGTCACGAGCGACGGTCCGCCGCTGCGCACTGCGCTCAAGAAGGCGTCGAGCTGGAGTCCCAGGGGCTCGGCCGGCATCACCGGCAGCGTGCGCGACTCCCCGACGATGATCGGCGCGTAGCCGTCGAGGTACGTCGGCGCAAGCGCCCGGGCACCGCGGGTGAAGGTCAGGCTCTGGGACAGGTAGTCGACGGTGAACATGCCCTCCTCGCCGAGGACCACGATGCGCCGCTGCTTCTCCGGCGTGAGCCAGTTGACGTCGAGTTGGCCGAGCACGCCACTGGGAAAAGCCAGCAGCCCGTAGATGAGGTCCTCATGCGCGGTATGCACATGATGCGTGGACTCGGCGTACGCACGCACCGGCCGCTCGCCGAGGAGATGGCAGACGATGTCGAGGTCGTGCGTGGCCAGATCGACGGCAACGCCGATATCGCGGATGCGCTCCGGCAGCGGTCCGGCGCGGATGGTGCGCACGCTGAAGATGCGGCTCAGGGCTCCGTCCCGCAGCCGGCGGATCAGCTCCAGCACCGCCGGGTTGAAACGCTCGATGTGCCCGACCTGGAGGAGGACGCCCTGGTTTGACGCGGCCCGCACGAGGTCCCGGGCCTCCGCGACGGTCGCGGCGAGCGGCTTCTCGACCAACACGGCGGCGCCGTTGGCCATGGCGGCCAGGGCGATGCCGTGGTGGAGCGTCGTCGGCGCCGCCACGATGACCGCGTCCAAGCGCTCCTGGGCCAACATCGTCATCGGATCGGAGAAAGCGATCGCGCGCGGAGCCTGCACCGCGGCGGCGGCGCAGGCCGCCGCGGAGGGATCGGCAATACCGACGACGTCCACATCATCGCGGGCAAGCAGGTTGCGCAGGTGGTTGCGGCCCATGGTGCCCAGGCCCGCGAGGCCGACCCGCAGTCGTCGCTGGTCCGTGCCGCCCGGTTCGCCGGTCATGAGCTTGCCGCCGCCTGCTCGACGGGTGTGGCCACCTCGCGCACAGCGCCGATGACGGCCTCGAGCTCCTCGTCGGTCAAGTTGGGACGGACCGGGATGGAGAGGACGTCCTCTGACAACGTGTCCGTGACGGGAAGGTCGAGCTGTGCCGCCCCCGGCATGTAGGCCTGCAGATACGGCTGCCGGTGGATGGGCACCGGGTAGTAGATGAGCGTGCCGATGCCGCGCTCGGTGAGGCCTTCGATGACGCGCTCCCGCTGCCCGGGGAAGCGCATCGTGTACTGGTGCCAGACATGCTCGCGACCCTCGGGCACGTGCGGCGTCAGGTAGTCGCGCAAACCATCGGTCAGGCGCGCGGCATTGCGCCGGCGCTGCGCGGTGCGCTCGTCGAGACGCGCCAGCTGCGAAAGTCCGAGGGCCGCGGCCATGTCGGTGGGCTTGAAGTTCGTGCCCAACGCCTCGTGCCGGTAGCGCACGCGCATGCCGTGGTTGCGAAAGAGCCGCAGCCGATCGGCCATCTCGTCGTCATCGGTGGTGGCGAAACCACCCTCGCCGGTCATCAGGTTCTTGGTGGCGTACAGGCTGAACATCGCCGGCCCGAACTGCCCGGCCCGGCGGCCGCGATACGTGGCGCCATGCGCCTGCGCGGCGTCCTCGACGATGGGCAGGCCATGCCGCGCGGCGATGACGGCCAGCGCGTCCATGTCGGCCATCAGGCCGTAGAGGTGCACCGGCATGATCGCCCGCGTGCGCGGGGTGATGGCCGCCTCGACCTGCGTGGGGTCCATGCAGAAGTCCTCGGCGCGGACATCCACGAAGACCGGCGTGGCGCCCGTGCGCAGGATCGCGCTGACCGTGGCGTTGAAGCTGAAGGCAACGGTCACCACCTCGTCGCCCGGGCCGATGCCCAGCCCGTGCAGGACGGCCTCCTGGGCCAGCGTGCCGTTGGCCATGAAGATCGCATGGCGGACACCGCAGTAGGCGGCCCAGGCGGCCTCGAAATCCGCGGTGCGTGGACCCATGGCCAGCATCCCCGAGCGCAGCACCTCGAGCACCGCGACCTCATCGGCCGGTCCCAGATCTGGCTTCGAGACAGGGATCATGTCATCGCCCTCGAGGCTGGCAGGGGGCGACAGGCGCCACCCTCGATGGCATAACGCGAGCCATCGACCAGACAGGTCGCGTTGCCGGCGTATTCGGCGCGGACGGGCTTCCCGCCACGGTCGACGAGTCGCTGCCCGCACGCGCAGACCCAGCCGACGCGCCGCGCCGGGTTGCCGACAACCAGTGCGTGGTCGGGCACCTCGCGGGTCACGATCGCACCCGCGCCAACGGCAGCGAATCGACCGATGTCGCTGCCCGCCACGACCACGGCACCGGCTCCGATCGAGCAGCCCTCGCGCAGCCGGATCTCCGAGATCGTCCAATCGGCGGCCCCCGCCGCCGCGCCCTCCAAGGTGATCGCCCGCGGGAAGCGGTCGTTGGTAAGGATCGCGCCCGGCCCGATGAAGACGCCTGACTCGACGGTCACCCCGTGGTAGACGAGGGCGTCGTTCTCGATCTTGACCCGGTCGCCGATGTGGACGCCGGCGTCGACGTAGGCCCCCGAACCGATGACGCAATCGTCGCCGATGACGGCGCCCTCGCGCACCTGGGCGCGGTTCCAGATCTTCGTCCGTGCTCCGATCCGAGCCTCGCCCGAGACATCCGCACTGGGGTGGATCACGATCGGGAGTGTAGCGGGTGGCCGCTTGTGGGCCAGCTGGTACCATCCCGCCCCCGTGAAGCCCGGTCCGTGTCGGACGAGCGCGACCGCGAGCTACGTCCAGCCTCCTACACCGAGCGCAAGGACAGGAACGGGGCACGAGATGGCTCCCGAGGTATACGATGCTGACAAGGGATCCACGCGTTCCCGAGACATCGCGGCGCACATCAGCACTATCGAGGCGAGTTCACCGCGCCATGGCCACGCATATCTCCGCTGCAGCCCTCGTTCATGCCGGCGTGGAGCTCGGTGAAGACGCGATGATCGACGCGTGGGTTGTTCTCGGCTATCCGCCAGCTCCCGACGCGACCGGCCTTGCCCTCCGCATTGGCTGCAATGCCGTCATTCGGTCCCACACGGTGATCTACGCCGGGAGCGTCATCGGAGATGGATTCCAGACCGGCCACGGGGCGCTGATCCGCGAGTCGAACGAGATCGGCGACGATGTCAGCGTTGGGTCGCACTCGGTCGTCGAGCACCACGTTCGATTGGGGGACGGTGTCCGCATCCACAGTGGCGCTTTCATCCCGGAGTATTCGGTACTCGAGGAAGGGTCGTGGGTGGGTCCTCATGCCGTCTTCACCAACGCACCGTACCCGCTGTCGCGAGACACAAAACGCACGCTGCGTGGGCCCCACCTCATGCGGGGCGCCAAGATCGGAGCGAACGCGACCCTCTTGCCGGGCGTCGTGATTGGGGTCAACTCGCTCGTGGGAGCCGGCGCTGTGGTGGTCCGTGACGTCCCCGATGGAGTGGTTGTGGCCGGCAACCCTGCCCGCTTCGTGCGCTCTATCGACGACCTCGCCGCGTACCGGACGGTCATCTCCGCCCCCGATGAGCCAGCCTCATGAATGTCCCACTCGTGGACTTGAAGGCTCAGTACCGATCCATCAAGCCCGAGATCGATGCGTCCATCCAACGAGTCCTCGATCACGCCGGCTTCATCCTGGGCGCAGAGGTGAAGACCTTCGAGGCCGAGTTTGCCGACTACCTCGGAGCCAAGGGCGCTGTCGGCGTTGCGTCCGGCACCGCAGCACTTCAACTTGCCTTACAGGTCTGCGGCGTCGGCGATGGCGACGAGGTGATCACGACCGCTCACACGTTCATCGCCGCCGCCGAGGCCATCTCGAACCTCGGTGCCCGGCCTGTGTTCGTGGATATCGACGCCGGGACCTTCAACATCGACCCGCAACTCGTAGAAGATGCGATCACCCCCCGCACTCGAGCGATCGTGCCCGTCCATCTGTACGGTCGGCCGGCGCCGTTGGACGAGCTCGTCGAGATTGCCGACCGTCATGGGCTCGCCGTCGTCGAGGACGCGGCCCAGGCTCACGGCGCGCGATACCGTGGCAAGGCGTGCGGAACTATTGGATCCCTTGGCTGCTTCAGCTTCTACCCGGGCAAGAACCTCGGCGCCTACGGAGATGGCGGCGCTGTTACGGGCAACGACCCAGAGCTGCTAGCGCATGTGCGCAAGTTGCGTGATCACGGGCGAACCAGCAAGTACGAGCACGACGAGATCGGCTACGGCGAACGCCTCGACGCGCTTCAGGCCGCCGTGCTCGGAGCGAAGTTGGCGCACCTCGCAGACTGGACTGTTGCTCGCCGTCGCCATGCCCGTCGGTACTCTGAGCTCCTCGCGGGAGCCGATGTGATCACGCCAAGCGAAGATCCGTTGGACGAACACGTCTTCCACCTCTATGTTGTCCGCTCCGAGCGTCGCGACGCTTTGCACCGACACCTGGTGGACGCGGGCGTCGGCGCCGGGATCCATTACCCGGTCCCGCTTCACCGACAGCTGGCATATCGCGATCTACCTGCGGTGAGCCTGCCCGCGACCGAGCTGGCCGCCTCGCAGGTACTCTCCTTGCCGATGTTCCCGGAGCTGTCGAACGATCAGATCGAGTTCACTAGCGATCTGATCGGACGGTTCTGAGCGTGACCCTCAACGTGGCTCTGGTCGGCCTTGGCTATTGGGGGCCGAACCTCGCCCGAAACCTCGCGATCGTCGACGGAGCGACGCTTCATACCTTGTGTGACGCGCGTCCCGAACGCCTTGAACGGCTCCAGCGCCAGTACCCTGGGACTCGGACGACCACAGACTTCGAGTCGGTCCTCGTGGACGATGCGGTCCAAGCCGTCGTGCTGGCAACACCGGTCGCGAGCCACTACGAACTTGCGAAGCGGGCTCTGAGCGCCGGCAAGCACGTCTTGGTTGAGAAGCCACTGGCCCGAACAACGGCGGAATGCCGCGATCTCGTAGAGCATGCCGCTCGCGACCGCCTTACCCTGATGGTCGGTCACGTCTTCTTGTTCAATTCGGCCGTCCGCCGGATGAAGGAGTACATCGACTCGGGAGAGCTAGGCGACGTCCGCTACATCTACTCCCAGCGTCTCAACCTGGGCCAGGTACGAACAGACGTCAACGCCCTGTGGAACTTTGCCCCGCATGACCTGTCGATCCTGATGTACTGGTTGGACACCGTTCCAGAGCGGGTGATCGCTCGAGGCTACTCATACGTCCAACCCGAGATCGAGGACGTCGTGTTCATGACCCTCGACTTTCCCAACCGAGTCGGGGCGAACGTCCACATCAGCTGGCTGGACCCGCTCAAGATCCGGCGAATGACGGTGGTGGGAAGCGAGAAGATGATCGTCTATGACGACGTGAGCGCCGACGCCCGAATCACGATCTACGACAAGGGCGTCGCGCGCGCGCGCCGCTCCGATGCGCAGATATCGCTGGGAAGCTACGAGACGTTCGCCGAATTCCAGCTGCTGCTGCGGGCCGGCGATGTGTTGATTCCGAAGGTCGAATTTGCTGAACCCCTCCTGCTCGAGTGCCAGCACTTCGTCGACTGCATCCTTTCCGGTGAGCGGCCACTCACCGACGGCGAGAGCGGCCTGCGAGTCGTCCAAGTCCTTGAGGCGGCCCAAGCATCAATGGTCGCCGGCGGGGCCGCCCAGGGCCTCGACCCGAGGTGACGCAGACCAGGGGGCGTCCGATGGTGTCCCTCCTCGTCGCGATGCGGAACGAGGAGGGAGCCATCGGAAAGACCCTGGAATCGATCTTCGCCCAGGACTACCCGTCAGACCGGTTGGAGGTCAAGGTCTACGACGGCGACTCGACCGACCGATCGGTAGAAGTCGCGGAATCGCTGTGCGGGATGCGGCCGATGGCGTCGGTTTCCCGGAATCCACGGATCACGCAGGCCGCCGGATGGAACCTCGGCATCGAAGAGGCTCGCGGCGACATCCTGAGCATCGTGAGCGCCCACTGCGAGCTGGCGTCAGACTACGTTTCGACCGCGGTCGAGACACTCGAACGGACCGGCGCGGACATGGTCGGCGGACGGATGACGGCGGTCGGCGAAAGGGCTCTCGAGCGTGCCATTGCCTTGGCCACGAGCACGCCGTTCGGGGTTGGAAATGCCCGCTTCCACTTCACCGATGTGGAGGAGGACGTCGACACGGTCTACATGGGCTTCTGTCGACGCGAGACCTACCGGAACCTCCGATTCGACGAGGAGATGGTTCGTGACCAGGACGACGAGTTCAGCTACCGCCTACTCGACCGAGGGGGCCGTATCGTCTGCAACCCCTTGATCCGCAGCTCCTACCGCAACCGGTCCACCTTTCGGTCGCTATGGCAACAGTACTACCAGTACGGCTACTGGAAGGTTCGCGTCATGCAGAAGCACCCCGCGCAGGTTCGCCTCAGGCAGCTCGTTCCACCCGCATTCGTTGCAGTCGTCGTTGGCGCGGCGCTCCTGGCACCATTCGCCATCGCCGGCCGGATCGCACTGATCACCGCCGTGGGCGGTTACGCCGTTTCGAACTTGACTGCCTCGATGTTCGCCGGTCGTCGCAACCTGAAGCTGTTGCCCTACATGCCTGTCACCTTCGGGACGCTTCACTTGTCGTACGGGCTCGGCTACCTGGTCGGTCTCGTTCGGTTTCGCAACACATGGCGGTCGCAGCCAGGGAATGCTTCCGCAGACAAAGTGAACATCTCCAGGAAGCTGTGACAACGTGGTGCGAAGAGATTCCCAGAGGGTCGGTCGCTCTATGGGTCCCGGGCCTGTCCGACACCGTCATCACTCTCCAAGGCAAACAACGACCTGAGTCCGGGGAGCTCGCCCCAGTCACGCCTCGCCTGCAGCGGCGCAACCGGGACCGGGTCGCACTCCGCTAGGTCCTTAGCAAAGGGCTCCTGCCGGCCGATCACCGAGCCCTGCCGACACCTGTCACCTGCTGTGCCAGTTCGCGGCGGCCATACACGAACAGCGTTCGCTCGGCATCGCCAGCCATTGGCCGTTCGAGGACTCGGGCGGCTTCCTGCCTGAGAGCACCAACACCGTCGCCTCATAAGCCGCTTCCTGGCGACTCCTGCTTGGCCATTGACCTGGCGCGTTCCGCCACGGCTCGTTTTCCTCCGAGCAATGGAGTCTCTTTCAGCTCTGGGCGGTTCACCCGTGCTGATCGCGACCACGGATCGTGGTGCGTCGCGTCACCAACCGGGACCAATGGGCCAGAGCCGCCGCCGCGAGTTGGTTGGCAGACTGCTCTAAGCCGATGGGCCGTGCGTCGAGAGACTCGCGCCACGAAATGGCACACCCGCCGCGAGGCGGGGCCGCAAAGCCACGGGGCTCTCTGAGCCAGCCGGGTTCCCGAATGGGGTCGCGATCTGATGTTCTGGGACGGCTACCGCAGGGTCGGCGACCGATCAGTTGCCAGATCCCATGCGCACAGCACTCATGCGCCGCAGCGTTGGACGGCTGGGATCATCGTCACTGCCCTGACCATCGCACTCGCTTTGTCGACGGTGGTGACAGCCGGAGACGCCTCCGCCAGGCACAGGCGGCAGGTCGACCCAGCCGGCGGCTCACATCACGTCGGTGGCGCCGTTGCGACGCCGACCGCAACACCGAGCCCAACGCCAACGCCAACCGTATCAGCACAGAAGATCGCCCAGTTCGGGAACTGGGGCACACCGGCGCAGTTCCTCGCCCTGATGAAGGACATGAGCATCGACGTCATCGAGATGGCTGCCGGGACGTATTTCGGCTGGCATCTGTTCTTCGACGTTGACCGGACGGCCCGCCCGCTCACGGTGCGACCGGCCGCCGGGGCCACCGTGATCTTCGACGACTCGGGCGGCGAGACCTCGGACGGGCTGTTCTATCCCGGTTGGTCGAGCTACACCTCGAATATCACGTTCCAGGGCCCGTTCCAGGTCACGAACTACGTGATCGGCCAGACAGGTCTCGTGAGTACCGCCTGGGTCGCCAATCTGACGTTCAACCGCTTTGTCGTGAAGGGGACGACGGCGCCGACCACCAACGGCCAGACGGCCTGGGCCGTTTACGTGTCCTCCGATGGCACGCATCGCGGCTCGAACCTGACCTTCAACGATTGGAACGTCGACAACTCGCAGTCCGGACACAAGGTTTCGGGCCTGCAGATCTATCACACGCCGCAGGCTGTCGGAATCTCAGCGTTGCGCTGGACGGTGACCGGCGGGTTCTGGGGCATCGTCGGGCGCGGCGACGCGACGGCCGTGGTCATCGACGGCTGGACCATCGGCAATACCGTCTATCCGTTCGACTCTGACTCTGGTGAGAGTGGAAGGGGACCTGCTGGGACGGTCAGCAACATGACCAGCACAGGATCGGCAAACGCCCCGATCATCACCTCGCCGATGGTCGACGGCGGCGGGAACTCTTGGAACTAGATCCCATGAGGTCTCGTCTAGCGTCGACCCGTCAGGCGGCGTCGAAGTCCGGGTAGGGTGGCGGGCCGCGACGAGCGTGCCCGCCTCCCGGCGGCCGCCATCGAGGTAAAGCTGACGCGGCCGGCCATCGCCGGTCTGGGTCAGCGTCCGCGCTCGGCGATCCTCGGCGGCGCCTCGAGCGCCATCACGATCGAGTCAGCGGCCCCGGCGGGACGCAGGTCGAGCGCGGCCGCGCGCTCGCGTGCCACCAGCCGCGCGTCGTCGCGCGACGCCAGCCTCGCCAGCTCGACGGCCGCTAGAGCCCGGTCCAGGCCAACGAGCACCATCCGCCCGGCGGATTCCGAAACCGCCTCGGTCCACTCCGTCGTCCCGCGGAGGACGAGGCATGGTACGCCAAGCCAGGCGGCCTCGCGCTGGACGCCGCCCGAATCCGTGAGAACGGCCGCGGCATGGAGCTGGAACGCAAGCGACGTCCGATACCGCTGCGGGTCCACGATCAGGACGTTCGGCCCGCAGGATATGCCTGCCCGGTCCATCGCGACCCGCGTCCCCGGATGGAGCGCCAGGATCACCGGCCGCTCGGGCGACGCTGCGTCTGCGAGGATCGCGGCCCAGGCCGCCATCGCCGCGGGCTCGCGGTTCTCCTGGCGGTGGACAGTCGCGAAGAGGTAGGCGCCGGGCTCCAGCGGTCGACCGGCCGCGGCGCCGGAGCGCGCTGAGCCCGTGTCGATCAGGCGCCGCTGCCGTTCGGCGAACTCCTCGAGCACGGCCGCATCTCGCACCTCGGCCGATACCCGCGATGCCAGGTCCTGCATCAGGTCGCCGACGAGGATGACGCCGCGGGTGATCCCCTCGGCGCGGAGATTTTCCACGGCCGACGGGGTGGGCGCGAACGACCACGTCGAGAGGTGGTCGGCCACCACTCGGTTGAGCTCCTCGGGCATCCGCCGATCGAAGCTCCGGAGGCCCGCCTCGACGTGAGCGACCGGGATCCCGAGCTTCGCCGCGGCGAGCGCGCCGGCGAGCGTCGAGTTCGTGTCGCCGTAGACGAGGACGGCATCGGGTCGCTCGCCGACCAAGATCGGTTCCAAGCGGGTGAGCATGGCCGCCGTCTGCTCGGAATGCGAACCGCCACCCGCGTCAAGAGAGTGGTCGGGCCGGGCGAGCCCCAGCTCGGCAAAGAACACGCCGGCCATGGACTCGTCCCAGTGCTGGCCGGTGTCGACCAACACCTCGTCGTGGCGAGCGCGGAGCGCGGACTGAAGCGCGGCCGCCTTGATGAGTTGGGGTCGCGTCCCGACGACGCTCACGATCTTCACGCGGACAGGGTAGCCGGGGCCGACCACCGCGCGCTGTGGCGGGGATGTCCTCGCCCGCCGCCCCGCTCGCCGGCAGCCACCTGCCACATGCGCTGCCGCCCGGACGAGAGCGGCGGGACCGTTAGCGGCTGAGCGCTGCCGCGAAGGCGTCCCCGATCATAACGGCGCCCCACCTGGCGGCACCGGATGCACCGAAGGAAGTCCAGCCGGGGTGACACAGGGTGCGTTCACTGCCAGTCGTTCCCGCCGCCGTCGACCATCGGCGACTCGATGATCGGAGGACCCGAGGTCGTTGCGTGCACCTGTCGCACGATGCCCGCCGGTCCCTGGGAGTCGAACGAGATGGCGCAGTTCGAGATCGTCCACCCCTCGATTTCCACGCCGATCGCGGCCGAGCGCCCCACGAAGCCCCAATGGCAGCCTGACACCGTGAACCGTTTGGCGATGACACCCTGCGCCGCTGTGTCCCAGATCTGGAGAGCCGATACGAGTTGGCCCGACAGAGCGATGTCGAAGTCGCTGAATTCGAGCGTCGACGGCGCGTGGATACCATCGGTCGAGACGAAGACGACGTGGCTCGTCATCCCACCGGCGGCGCCAGTGATGTCGCGGACCCGGAACCCCGCGAACTTGATGTTGTGTTGCCACCCGCCCCAGATGAGAGCGGTATCCCTGATCGCATAGTTCTGGATAACGTAGATGCCGCCCGTGCCCGTCGAGTCGAACGCAATATCGCTCGTGTATCCGCCCAGCCCGAGATAGAACAGACCATGGTTGCTCGTGCCGCCCGCGTCGTCGAAGGTCACGGTGGCCCCGGCGGCCGGACGGACCAGCAGCGGCCGGACAGTTCGGTCAACGTCGATATCCAAATGGTGCCAACCTCGGTATGTGCCCGACTGCATCTCGATGACATCGATCGTCATGTCCTTCATCAGGGCGAGGAACTCCGCCGGTGTGCCCGAGCTCCCGAACTTGACGATCTTCTGCGTCGAGAAGGTGTGCGTTGGGGTAGGCGTTGGGCTCACGATCGGCGCAGGCGTTGAGCTCGGCTTGACTGTCGCGGTCGACGAAGTCGTGGGCGTCCGCGAGTCTGCGACCACGACCAGGAGTGCGACGACCGCACCAGCGGCGATGCAGAGGAGAAGCAGCCGCTTCTCGTTCATTCGGAGCCCTTTCCGAGGCCTTCGCAGGTGGCTGGTGGGCGCTTCGGGTAAGCGCTCGGATGCATTGCGGTTCCGCCCGCTGAGCTTGCGCTCCAGCGGGTCCCGCCACCCGCCCGCGGCACCCATCGGGTATCGCAAGAGGTCCCGCCACGGTTATTTGATGTGGGAGGGTACCACCGGGACGGGGGAGACAGCGTGTCAGGGCTCGATCTGCGGGCCGGCGTGACGCCGAGCCAGGTGGCCCCGCCCGTCGACCGCGATTGCCGCGCATCCAGCGGCTTCAGTTCGAGGTCCGGATCCCTGCGTACAGGTCGACGAGCCGAGCCGATTCGCTCTCCCAGTTCCATCGCTCGTGCGCCACCCGAAGGCACCGCGCCCGTAGCGCAGCCCGCTCGTCCGGTTGGCGCTCGACGATGGCCCGGATCGCGCCCGCGATAGACAGCGGATCCGTGGGATCGCAGGTGGCACCCAGGGGCCCGACCGGATCGTCCATGACGATCCGGCGTATGATGGGAAAGTCGCTCACGATCACCGGAACTCCCGCGGCGAGACCCTCCCACAGTTTGTTCGGCGTGGCAAACATGTGGTTTTGAGGGGTCGGCTGGAGCAAGCTCACGGTCGCATCCGCGCCGGCAACCCAGTCGAGGAGCTCGTCAGGCACGACGACATCCAGTAGGTGAAGCCGACCCCCGAAGCGTGGATCGCGCGTCATCTGGTCTAGTTCCGTGCGGAGCGGACCGAAACCAAGAAACGCGACATGAGCGGACGCGAGGCCGGGGGCCAGGATGCTTTCCGCCAGCTGCTCGATGCCACGGCCGGGAACAAAGCCACCGTGGTACAGGATCAGCGGTGTGGAGTCGGGTACGCCGACGGCGTCGCGGAGCCGTTTGGAGGGTGGGTCAGACGGCGCCCACCGGGGCGGGCAGTTGCGGACGATGATCGTGCGCCGCGGTCGGAGCCGACGTTGGAGTACCTCGGCGCAGGTCTCATTGACGGTAACGAGCGCGACGGCCCGCCGCGCCATCACCCCCTCGACTGCGGAGAGCAGGCGACGGAGAGGTCGCGGCAACCGAGCAGCTGTGCCGGTCTCGAGGAATATCTCGTGGCTGTCGTACACGATGCGGCATGGCCACCGAACCGCCGATCCGACCGCCATCAGTCCCGTCAAGTCATGCGCATGCCACACGTCCACCTCACCGGCGGTCGCGACGGCCCAGCGACCCCAGGCGCGGATGTTCTGTGAGTAGCCAACGACCCATCGGATCCGGCCGGCCAGCCTCGCCCACGGAGACGACGCCCGCTTGGCGAGAAATGGACTGCTGCCGTCAGGTAGCACCGAAGACCGGCTGGGAGCCAGCGCGACCGTTCGAAACGACGCGGCTTCAGGAGGTGTACCGGAAAGGCAGAGGATCGTGACTGTATGGCCGGCGCGGGAGAGAGTCGCCGCCTCGCGGAGGACCCGGCTGTCGTGCGTTACGGCGCCATAGAGCGCCATTGCAACCCGGAGGCCGGCTGGATGATGCTCGTCGGTGGGTTCGGAGGTTCGCCTCTCGCTCATTGATCCTAGGGTAGGCCACCGCAACAGCCATGGGGTCAGGCGGACTGCGTGACCGGGGCAACGAAGACTTTGGCGGATCGCCGACCCGCTGGACTGGCCGAGCCTGGCGCCGGCCGTCGCGCTGCGCAATGAAGCATCAGCATCTGGCGCTGTCTCGAATAGTGGCTGCGCGGGACTACCTGGGCGGGTCGGCCAGCTGCGGGCGCGTCCTCGCCTGCGAGCCCGTATGCTGGAACCTCCAGCATGGCACCTCGAGGCGATGCCGGGGCGGCATCGTTGGCGGGGAGGCGACAGGCGCATGTGGAGCGCTGACGAGATCGAGGCGGCGATGCGCGCATACCCGGGGTTCCTCCCGGCGTTCGTGGTCTCGATCGTCGTCGGGTTGGTCATCAGCGGGCGAGTCGCCCGTGCTCTGGGGGTCGGGCGCATCCTCGCCTACGGGTTGGTCCTGAGCGCGGCGCTCATCGTGTCGGCGACGGTGACTCCGGGCGGCGATGAACCGCGACATGGCGGAACTTCGTGCGACTTTTCGAGAGTCGCGCCCGCACCCCTCGCGGACATCCTCGTCATCAGCGACGTCAGCCTCAACGTCTTCCTATTCGTCCCGCTCGGTGCCGTTCTCGGTCTGTTCCCTCGATCGCGACGCAAGGCCGGGCTCCTGATAGCGGCGATCGCCCTGCCGTTCACTATCGAGGCGATCCAGTTGCTCGCCGTGCCTCTGCACCGGGCATGCCAGAGCGGGGACGTGACCGACAACCTCACGGGCCTGGCCGCCGGATTGGTCGTGGGAACGATGACCGGCGCGACCGCCTTGCGTCTTTCGGTTCATCTGTCTCGCGGGTCGGCTGCGCACTGAACGACGCTGCTTGGAAGTGTGCCATGCGGTAGGTTCGGAGTACCAATGAACGACTGCCGGTACACCCCGAGTGTTGCTACAGCGATGATCGCGACCTCCCCGCGGGAGGGCTTCCGTCGTGTCGGTTCGCGCCGCCGACAGATCGATCGGCAGGTTCCTTGAGATCGGGTGCTTCACCTCGTCGCTCGCGCCCTGTCCTCTGGCGCGGAGCGCATCCGGGGCGGGCCGATATAGTCACGGATGGCATCGCCGCCGTGGTCGGTCGGACGAGCAGCTGGACCCCCAACCCACCGTGGAGCGATCGACATGACGATGACACCGAAACGGCTCTGGGAGCGAGCCTACGGCGACTTTCTCATGCCCTCGCGTCTGGGGGCGTACCGGGCCCTCCTCGAGGCGGCCCTCGGGGCGGGCTACGCAATCATCTCGGTCGAGCGGTTCTGGAAGCTCATCGGGGCGGACGCGGTCGACCCGGTTCGGCGCTACCTCGTCCTCCGCCACGACATTGACACGGGCCCGCGGACGGCCGTGGCGATGTGGCAGTTGGAGCGATCGCTCGGGATCGCCAGCTCGTACTACTTCCGTCTCTCGACCCTCGATCTCAGCCTCATGGCTGACATCGCCGCGGCGGGCGGCGAGGCGAGCTACCACTACGAGGAGCTCGCGACTGTCGCGAAGCGGCGCCACCTGCGAACCCCGGCCGGGGCCCTCGCTCACCTGCCCGACGCCCAGGATCTCTTTCGCCGCAACCTTGAGAGGCTCCGAGCACTGACCGGCCTGCCGATGCGGGTCGTCGCCGCCCACGGCGACTTCGTCAACCGCAAGCTCGGGCTTACGAACTCTGCGATCCTCACCGACCCGGGCTTCCGGCGGGAGGCCGGGATCGAGCTCGAGACCTACGACGAGGCGTTCATGAGCCACATCACGAGTCGCCACGCCGATCTCACCAGTCGGCCGTACTGGACCCCTGCCGACCCGATCTCGGCAATCCGCCAGGCCGAGCCCATCGCCTACGTCCTCGTCCATCCGCGCGGTTGGCAGGTCGAACGCTGCCCGAATGCAAGGGACGACATCGTCCGCATCTGGCAGGGTCTGCTCTACGCGCTGCCCATCGCCCCGAGCGAGGAGACCGGCCACAAGTCAGCGCCGCGACGAAGTCGTCGCGGATGACCGCGCCGGGCGACGTCCCCTCAGCGGATAAGCCGAGGTGAGTCCGTCCGCGATTCGTGCACTGGTAGTGGCCACGGCGATCACCTCCATCGGGGCGGTCCACTGGTCATATGTCACCGTCATTTCGCCGCTGTTCGAATACGAGGGAGCCTTCTACCGGCCTGCACCGGACGGCTCACTGGAGCTCGCCTTTCTGGTCAGCATCTTGCCGGCCTTCTGGCTGCCCGTCGTCGTCTTGCGGCCGTCCCAGGTCGCCCTATGGGTCCTGTACGTCCTGGCTTATGTTCCGAGCATCGTGGTCCCCTACTACGTGCTTGGGACCGGCTTCGAAGGCATCCTGCCGCTGACGCTGGCCGTCGCGGTGTCGTTCGCGCTGCTATCGCTCATGGTCGGAGTCCGGTTTGGCGCCACGTACACCCCCGCCCGATCGATGCGCAGCTTCGAGAACCTCGTCCTCGGGCTGGCGATCGTCCTCGGCGCATACATCATCGTCGCGTTCGGCGTTCGCCTCGAACTACCTGATCTTGCGAGCGTGTACGACGTTCGCGCGGTCTACGGCCAGGCCGTCGCTGACACGCACCTGCCCTTCGTCGCCTACGCCGTCGACTGGAGTCTGTACGTCGCCAATCCGCTACTCGTGCTGCTCGGGCTCCGGTCGAAGCGATTCGGGATCCTCGCCATCGGCATCGCGTTCGAGCTGCTGGTCTATGGCACAACTGGATACAAGAGTGCCCTGTTATCGATCGTGCTCGTGGTCCCACTGCTGGTCCTACTGTCACGGCGACTGCGCTCTGTCTTCGGCTTGGGCATCCTTGCGGCTTCTGCGCTCCTCGTCCTCGGCTCACGGATGTGGGACCAGCTCAACGATTCGATCCTGGCCACGTCTCTGTTCGTTCGGCGGGCCATCACGCTGCCTGGCCAGCTCGTCGCGGATTACTACGACTACTTCTCCCAGCATCAAACCTTTGGCTTGAGCCATAGCATCCTGTCGTTCGTGGGCCCCGCGCCGTACGACCTCGAGCCCCCGAAGCTCATCGGGGCCATCTATTTCCATGACCCGAATGAGAATGCCAACGCGAACCTGTGGGGCGACGCCTTTGCCAACTTCGGGATAGCCGGGATCGTCGCGTTCACGATAGTCTTCGGACTGGTCCTGGTCTTGCTGGACACGGCTGCATCGGGTCGCGACCTGCGAATCACGGGCGCGCTTGCGGGCTTGATGGCAATCGTGCTCTCGAATTCAGCGCTGCTCACCACCATCCTGAGCCACGGACTGGGGCTCGCCATCCTGTTGATCTTCTTGATGCCGCAGGAACCGCAAGGGCAGGTCCAAGACCTTCCCGGGCCGAGCGGGTCCAGCCGGACGCTTCGCTATGTCAGCCGGTCCGAGTTGGCTGCTGCGTCGGGGCGACGCCTGCCTTCCGAGGAGACGTAGACGGCCCAGGCCGTCTGGCCGTTGGTCGTCGGCGCCAACGTTCGGGACTGACGGCGGGCCTTCGCGCCAGGGCGGTTCGCGTGCAGACCATCGCTATCGGGCACATCATGTGAATCTTGCAGACGATCTGATCCACCCGATACGGGAAGGGCGCTGATGGCAAGGTCCCAGGTGGTGGGTGCCGCCGAGCCATACCGACGATCACAGCGCGCGGGCGCGCACGTGCGGCGGCGGCCGATGTGGGGCGCCACCAACGCGGCGGTTCGCGATCATGACTGCAAACGCCCCTGATGATCCACCTGCACCTCAGTGACCGATATGGCACGAAATGGACGCGCTCACCGACGGCCGCTGTCCGCGGCTACGCCTTCTGGCGCGGTCGGCTCCTCGAGGGCGAGTCACTTGCCGACTGGGTCGCCTTGCCGCCAACCCGTGCCGATTGGGCCGAGTCCCTGCGCGAGGCCAACGGGTCCTTCCAGATCGTCTATCGAGAAGGCGACCGACTCTGGGCAGCCGTAGACCGAGTGCGCAGCATGCCGCTCTTCTACGCCGTCAAGGATGGGTCGTTCTTCATGAGCGACGATGCGTACTGGGTGCGCGACCACGCAAGCGACTCGATGATGGACGACGTAGCGGTGGCGGAATTCAACTCTGCGCACTTCGTGACCGGCCGTGACACCCTGTATCCCGGAGTGAAACAGCTCCAGGCGGGCGAGGCCCTTCAGCTCGGCAGCGGTCCGGACGGCGTCCAAGTCGATCTCCTCCGATACTACCGTTACGTCCACCATGATCTCCTCGACGAGGACGCCGCGACATTTGCCGTGCGCAATGCCGAGATGTACCGGGGCGTGGCCCAGAGACTGATCGAATCCGTCAATGGCCGCACGATCGTCATCCCTCTCAGTGGCGGCTACGACTCGCGCTCCGTGGCGCTCATGCTCAAGGCTCACGGCTACGATCGGGTCATCTGCTATTCGTACGGACAAGACGCAGCGCCGAATGCTGAAGCGGCGATATCGAAGGAGGTGGCCGCGCGTCTCGGGTACCCGTGGCTGTTCGTGCCTTACACCAACGACATGTGGCACCAGCTATTCGAGAGCGACGAGCGGCGGGCGTTCGACCGGTTTGCAGACAACCTCTCCAGCCTGTCCCACATCCAAGACTGGCCCGCTGTGCGCGAGCTGCGGCTCGAAGGAAGACTGCCGGACGACTCGATCATCGTGCCCGGCCATACCGGTGACTTCTTGAAGGGCGGCATGACGCGGCCGCTACAGCGCTGGGTGCGCGGTGGCGGCGCGGAGGACATGCTCCGGGCAATCCAGCATGAGTACTACCCGAACTTCGACGGAGCTGGCCCCAAAGGGCGCAACCTGTGGCCCCGGGTCGCAGCCAAGACGCTGTCCGCCGCGGGAGACCCGTTCGACGGGAGCGTGGATGCCGTCCTGGATGCCTGCTATGAGTGGGTATGGCGGGAGCGCTTAGCGAAGTACGTCGTCAACTCAGTGCGGGTGTACGAGTTCTTTGGCTACGAGTGGCGCCTCCCGCTGTGGGATTCCGAGATGCTGGCCCTGTGGGAGCGCGTGCCGCTCACGCGGGATGGCACGGCGCTCTATGAAGCCCATGTGATCGGTGAGGGGGCCGGGTTTGGCTTGAAGCCGACTGCGAACCCACCGCGACCCCTCGGCGGCCGCCTCAGGGATGCATCGCGAGCGCTGCGAGTCGAGGGATTTGCGAGACGGTTGAAGAACCGCAGGGACTACCACCGCAACCAACTCGCGCTGTTCGGGGTCATCCCCCCGGACCGATTCGCGGAATACGCGTCTTTGTACGCTCCGTTCCATTTCTACCATGCTCGAACGCGGCTCGCCGAGATCCAGAACGGGGAGTAGCTACCGGCGGGGCTGGTCCTTTCAATGGACCGATCGAAGATCGCCTTCCGGATGTCTAGGGCTGGGCGTACGTAGTGACGGCAGCTGCAGAGGAGCACTATCCGTGTTCGACGATCCAACGCAGAAAGGCTCGCCGCAACTCGCGGTCATCGCTTGAGCGTCGCCGATCGCCATATTCGTTGCTGCTCGATCGTGACCTCCGGCGTTAGGCTGACGATCGTCGTCGCGGCCCCGATGCCACCTGCACCCTCAGGTCGCCGGTGCGCGCCTCGATGATCACCCGCCGGCGAGCTGGAGGGTTTGCTCGGAATGCGGCCACCTTGATGGTGGGGACCGCCGCCGGGCAGGCAATCATGATCCTGGCCTCGCCCCTTCTGGCCCGGGTCTACACCCCCGACCAATTCGGCGCCTATGGCGTGTACGTGGCTCTCGTCTCCATCGCTGCGGTGGTGGTCGCCCTCCGGTATGACGCAGCACTCCCACTCCCCGCCGAGGACGATGAGGCCGTAGACCTCCTCGCCCTCTCCGCCATCGTCGCGGTTGTCATGAGCCTTCTGATCGGCCTGGCCGTTTGGCTGGCGGTGACCCAGTTCATCGCCGACCCGTCGTCGCCACTACGCGCACTGGCATGGCTCATGCCGCTCGGCCTCCTGCTCACGGGTTTCCAACAGATCCTGACCTTCTGGGCCACACGGCAAGAGGCGTTCCGCGAAAGCGCCCGATCGAACCTCCTTCAAGGGGCGACGATGTCCGCCACGCAGCTTGCTCTTGGAGTCCTCGGCGCAGGCACCGATGGCCTCGGCAGCGGTTACGTTCTGGCCAGGGCGACTGGCGTGGCATCCCTCGCCCCGACGGTCAACGCCGCCCACCTGCGCCTGCTCCGTCGCATCTCGCTTGGCCGCTTGCGGACGGTCGCGGTCCGCCACCGCCGCTTCCCGCTATTCGCTCTCGGGGCGTCGTTGCTGAATAGTGCGAGTGTCCAGGCACCGGTGCTTGTGCTCGCCGCGTTATTCGAGGCGACCGTGGTCGGGTGGTTCTCGATCACCGTCCGAGTGCTCCAGCTCCCGGGCACGATCCTTGGCAATGCCGTCGGTCAAGTGTTCTATGCCCGGGTTAGCCGGTCTGACCTCGCCACCAGAGCGTCGACGACGAGAATGGTCTATCGATCGCTCCTGGTCCTGGGGACCGGACCCATGGCGCTCCTGGTCATCGGCGGTGAAGAGGCCTTTGCGCTCGTGTTTGGTGAGGCATGGCGGGGCGCGGGACTCTATGCTCGGTGGTTGGCTCCGTGGCTCCTGATCGTGCTCGTGACGGCTCCCCTGTCGTCACTGGTGTACGTGGCCAATCGCCAGCGGACAGAGCTCGGCTTTCAGGCGTTGCTTCTCGTGACACGTGTAGCCACGTTGGTTGCCGGCGCGGAACTGGGAGGCGCGACCGTGAGCATCGCGCTGTATGGGGCGGGAAGTGCGGGCATGTGGGCTGCCTACCTCGTATGGCTCCTCCGAGTCGGCGGGGTGGGCATCGCCGATCCGTTGCGGTGGCTGGTTCGGGAGGTGGTCATCGCGCTGCTGCTGACATCGCCGCTGGTGCTGGCGTCGGCATTGAGCCTGCCGGTGTGGGCTTGGGTTGTGGCGGCCGTCGCCTCCATCACATGCATGGTCCCGCGAGCCCTGCGCGTGGTCCGGGAGATCGCGCGCCAGGATGTTGAATGGGCAGCCTGAGTACGCGAGCCCCCTGCTTGCACTGCAACCGGAGCGCAAGACGGATCAGATGGAGTCAGCTTGGGCGGGCCAGATCTCGGACCAGCGTCTGGTAGTGCGCACGCAGTCGTGCCCCGGCCAGCCGGTCGTTGTGGTACAGGACGACGGCATCACCCTGGTGCCGCCGACAGGCGTCGACGATGGCTCGTACACGTGATGCGGCCCCATCGGCGTCCAGCCCGAGGTACGCGAACAGCGTCGTGTCCATGACCACCAGCGGACGCTCGCGCAGTCGCAATGGGCGGCTTGCGTAGAGGTCAAAGAGAGGGTACTCGCGGCAGGTTCCGGCGCGGAAGCCGACGTCGTCGGCGAAGCCGATGGTGGAGTCGTGTTCGAACCCCGCCGCCTCGTGGTTCCTCGACGTCTGCGGGTTCTCGAACCGCAGGTAATGCTGCCGGACGCCCCACGTCGCCTGGTCAAACCCGGCGGCGCGACAGGCGGCCCGCAGCGCGTCGAACTCGACGATCGTCATCTCCGACGAATCGAGGCTGCCGTGGCTGGCGTGCAGGCCGACCTCGTGGCCGCGCTCGTGGATCCGTCGCAGGATCCCTGCGAAGGGTGCATCCGAGAGCCGATAGCGGTGGTCGAAGGCGGCCGGGGTCGTGCCCGCCATGAAGTAGAAGACGCTGCGGAGACCGTTCCGTTCGCTCGTTTCCATCAGCACGTCGTACGTATTGAACGGGTCGCGGTCGACACGGCCGGCCCTGGCATCGGCGGCGGCGCGAAGGCGACGGCCGGCGAGGACAGCGTCTCGTCGTCGCAGCAGGTCGCCGGCCAAGCCACGGAGGATCGCGGTGGGGCGCTTGCCCAGCGCCGACCAGGGATGATCGATGTCGTGCGTCATGCGAAGGCGGAAGGTCGACTGCCGGCGAACGAGCGCCGGCCACAGTGCCTGCATCGCTGTCCACAACAGGTCTACGTATTCATCGACGATGGGACGGTCCAGGAATCGTTCGGTCGCGGCGACTGAGGCGCTCGCGGGGAACCTTCCGTGGAGGTCACGCGTGCGCCTCACCACCTCCTCGTAGCGGGTCAGACAGAAGAACACGCTTCCCAACAGGTCGACGGCCGTGCCCAGCCCGGTCGCCGTCCGGCGCCACACAGGACCGGCCGCGCCCGGCTCGCCGAAAAGGACGGGCAGCGGTGCAATCTCTCGGGTATCCGGCTCACGGCCACCGGGGTCTGCTCCCTCGATGCCCGACGTCCCCTGCGTGGTCAGCCGTGTGAGGGGCAGGACGGGCATGGATCGCTCGCTCAGCCAGACCTCGCGGCGAAGTGCGAAGAGTATCTCCGGAAGCGCAAGTTGACGGCCACCCGGATCACCAGCAAGCTCGATCACGACGCCAGGCCCGACCTGGGGCGCCAGCACGTACTTCAGGCCAAGCCATTCCGTCAGCACGACGTCGAGGACATACCGCCTTTCGGCGTCGTAACTGCCCGGGGCATGCACCACGAGCGTCATCCGGGTCTTCCGGGACTCGTCCGCCGGGCTGTCCGTTGGCTCCCGATGGCAGGCCACGGACGATCAGCCGACCCCACGACGGCCCCACCGAGGCCGGCGACCGCCGCGATCAGGCTAATGGAGACGTCGCCGGGCACCAGGCGCACGCCGATCGGAGGGCGGTGCGGGGCAGGGTGGAGGTCATCGGGTCCACTTCCTCATCGGCGCCGGCGCTCAGCTTCGAGAGCGGTTGACTATACTAGCGCCCGCCTGCACTGCGAGGATCCAGTGGAACTGTCGCGTTTGGTCGAGATCGTCCGCGGTCGGCTCCTGCTGATCGCTCTCCTCGTGGTGGCCAGCGCGGCGACCGCCTTCCTCGTTTCGGAGTGGCTGCCCCGCGAATACGAGGCAAGGGCACGAGTACTCGTGGGTTCGCTCACCGAGAGCAGTTACGATCAGTTACTCGCCAACCAGCAGCTGGCCGCAACGTACGCCGAGCTCGGCAAGAGCACGCCCGTGCTCACTCGAGTCGCCGAGCAGCTTGGCCTGAGTGACGACCCGGCGAAACTGGCGGACCAGATCGACGTTCGTTCCCCGGCCAGCCAGGCCATCGTCCGCATCGTGACCCACGGAGCAAGTCCCCTGGCCGCCCAGCAACTCGCCGACGGCGTGGCCGCCGCGATCGTCCTCCTCGCCACCCCGGCGGGAAAGACCGCGAGCATCGCCTCGATCGTGCAACCTGCGGTCTATCCAGACGGACCGTCCTCCCCTCGCATCCTGCAATACACGCTGATCGCGGCTTTCGCCGGCCTGGGGCTTGGGCTGGGACTGGCGCTGCTCTTCCCAGCCCGCAGCGGCGACGGTCGTCGCCCGGCGCATCAACCCGCGGACACATCGGTCCCCGCATCGCATGGCGTCGTCGTCGGCACGACCGCAGGAGGCACGCGCGGGACGCCCGCCGAGGATGGCGTGCGGCGGCGATCCCTGGGCTCCGCCTACCTGCGCCTGCTGCTGCTGGGAGCCTTCGGGGGGCACCGCTACTACCTCGGCGACGTGGACGGCGGACGGCGCTACCTGGCGACGCTGTTCTTCGGCGCCGGGCTGGCCTTGGAAGGACTCCTCGTGGTCCGGGTCTGGCCTCAGCAGGCTTCCATTCTCGGGCTCATTCAGGGCACCGCGGGGCTGGCGCTTCTCGCAGGCGTGCTCATCTTCCTGGTTCTCGACGCGCTCCGTCTGCCGTTCTTCGTGCGCGATGCCAATGCCGCTGCTGAAGCCGGCGACGGCAACGAGACGGCCGCCGCCTTCTAGCACCGTTTCGATCATGGCTCGACCGGGGCTGATCTTGGGCGACTTGGCGACGAGGGAATCGGCCGAGCCCGTCCAGGCGAAGGACCGCGGCTTCACGGTGTCTTCGGCCCGGAGTAGCTCGATGGCGGCGGCGAGGTCGGGCACGCCCATGCTTCGCGAGCCAGCCCCGCACGACCGGCTGGCCATGGGTCGGGGAGTCGTCTCTCGTAGCCGGGGCCAGACCGGGCCGCGATCGCGGCGATCCGGCGTCCTCGTGGATGCAAAGGAGGGGTCACATTCGCCGCCCTCAAGTGACGGGCTGCTACCCTCCGGTCATGTTGGATGTGCTCAGGCTCCGACGAGCGTCCGCGTACAGTGCCGGACCTGGCCTCCATCAAGCCCTCGAGTTCTGCCGGCGGCTGGCGGCGTATGGAATCGCGTCCACGATCGGCTACTCGGCCTTCCCCGACGAGCCGGCCCGGGCCGTGGCCGACGTCCACCTTGCGGCTTTCGACCGGCTGTCGACGGAGGACATGGACTGTCATGTCTCGGTCAAGTTGTCGGGGCTACGATTCGATGCGGCGCTCTTCGCCGAGCTCACGACGGCCGCGGTACAGTCAGGGCGGCGACTCCACATCGACGCGCTCAGGCCCGAGACGGCGGATGCGACCTGGCTGCTACTCGAGAGCGCGCCACGCCTCGGCCAACTTGGTACCACGCTTCCCGGACGATGGCGCCGCAGCCTCGACGATAGCTCGCGTGCGGTCGGGCTCGGCATCAGCATTCGCGTCGTAAAGGGCCACTGGGCGGACGATCTGGGCGGAAGCGTTGATCCTACGGATGGCTTCCTCGAAGTCGTCGACCGGCTGCGCGGCTACGAGAGTGGCGTTGCTGTCGCGACGCATGACCTCAGCCTGCTGCGCGAGTCGCTGCGCCGTTTGACCGTCAGTGGAACTCCATGTGGAGCCGAGCTCCTTCTTGGCATGCCCTTTCGGCGCCCGGCGCTCGCCGCGCAGCAATTCGGGGTTCCGATCCGGGTCTACGTCCCCTACGGGCATGCGTGGCCAGGGTATGGCGCCAGGGACCTCGTTGGCCATCCGGCGACCGTACTCTGGCTGGTGCAGGACCTCCTGTTTGGGAAGGACAAGATCTGGCGCGGCATTGAGCGCTCACGCACGCAGCCGTGACCGAAGCTGAGTCGTCTGGCGACTCGATCCCGTGGGTCAACTCCGTCTTCGAGCAGCCCTGGTGGCTCGAAGCCGTCGCGCCCGGACAGTGGGGCGCGGTCGAGGTGCGCCAAGGCGACACGATCGCGGCCCGCCTGCCATATGCCCGGCGCCGCAGGTTTGGCCTGACGACAATCGGGCTGCCGCCGTTGACGCAGACCCTGGGGCCTTGGCTTGCCCCCATTGCCGGCACGTACGCAGGGCGGCTGGAGATGGAGAAGAAGCTGTTGGGCCGGTTGATCGAGATGCTGCCACCTTTCGATCACTTCCGGATGAGCTTCTCGCCGGCGCTGACCAACTGGCTGCCGTTCTATTGGGCCGGCTTTGAGGCAACGGTCCGGTACAGCTACCGCATCGAGGACCTCACCGACATGGATCGCGTGCGACGCGAGTTCGGGGAGCATGTGCGTCGCGGTATCCGGAGGGCGGAGTCCACCGTCGAAGTCGACCACGACTATTCGCTCGAACACCTCCTCCGGTTGGACGCGCAGACGTACACCCGGCAAGGCCTGAGCCCGCCCCACTCGCCCGACCTCGTGCGCCGCCTCGACGCGGCGTGCGCTGCGCGGGGAGCGCGCCGGATCCTGGGCGCGGTCGACGCCCGGGGGCGAACCCACGCGGTGCTCTACGTGGTCTGGGACGAGCGGACGCTGTACGCGCTCATCAATGCGCGCGATCCGGAGCAGCAGACGTTCGGCTCGAACACCCTCCTGTTCTGGGAGGCGATCCGTCTCGCGTCAGAGGTGTCCCGCGTCTTCGATTTCGAGGGTTCGATGCGTGAGCCGATCGAGCATTTCTTCCGAGGCTTTGGAGGCAGGCAGACCCCGTACTTGTCAATCTCGAAGGCGGGGCTCAGGGCGAGGTCCTTCCTTGCTGCCCGGTCGGCTCGGTCGGCCCTGGGCCGGTTGAGGTGACCTCCCGGGGCCAATGAGCCCACCGCGCTTTCGTGCCGGCAGCGCGCCATCGGCAACCGCCCCGCCGGAGTCCACGCCCGCCTTCTCCGTATCATGTCCCGGTGGATGTCTCCTCTCCCTCCGACCGCTGGCAGACGCTGCTGGCCTCCCCGGGCGTCGTGCTCGCCGACGGGGCGATGGGCACGATGCTCTTCGAGGCCGGCCTCCAGTTCGGCGACCCGCCAGAGGTCTGGAACCTGACGCATTCGGACCTCGTGCGCGGCATCCATCGCGGCTACCTCGACGCCGGGGCTCGCATCGTCCTCACCAACACCTTCGGCGGGAACCGCTTCCGGCTCAGCCTGGGCGGACTTGAGGATCGCGTCGCCGAGTTCAACCGGGCCGCCGCGCTGCTGCTGCGCGCCGAGGTGGACGCGGCCGGCGGCAAGGCGCTCGTGGCCGGCGACATCGGGCCCAGCGGACTGATCCTCGCGCCGTTGGGCACACTCGACTACGCCCACGCGGTGGCCGGCTTCGCCGAGCAGGCGGCGGCACTCGTGGCCGGCGGCGTCGATGTCATCTGGATCGAGACGATGTCCGATCTGGGGGAGATCCGGGCGGCCATCGAAGGCGTGCGCCACGTGGCACCCGAGCTGCCCATCATCGCGACCATGACCTTCGATACGCGCGGACACACGATGATGGGCGTCTCGCCCGAGAAGGCCGCAACGGCACTCCTGCAGATGGGTGCGGATGCCATCGGCGGCAATTGCGGCAACGGGCCGGATGAGATGCTGCCGGTGATCGCGCGCATGCGCGACGTGGCACCCGATGCGGTTCTGGTGGCCAAGTCGAACGTGGGTATGCCGCAGCTGCTGGACGGCCGCGCCGTCTACCTCGCCGACCCCGAGGAAATAGCCCGTTGGGCGGTCGGGATGCGCGCCGCAGGTGCCGACATCGTGGGCGGTTGCTGCGGCAGCACGCCGGCTCATCTGCGCGCCATGGCCGCCGCCCTCAGCGCGGCCGCATGAGCGACGAGAGCGGGCCTGGCATTACGGCTTGATCGCCCGCTGGTGGGCGGACTTCAATGAGCCGGAGCCGGAGGAGCTGGCCTGCTACCCATCCGCCGGGGACTCCGCTTCGCGGCACCGTTGGCCTGGTTGCGCGCGGCTCGAACGAGGTGCTCCAGCAGGATGGCGTTGGTGACGGGACCCACGCCGCCGGGCACCGGGGAGATGGCCGACGCGACCCGTGCGGCACTCGCGAAGTCGACGTCGCCAACGATGCCGCTCGCGACGACATTGATACCCACATCGACCACGACCGCGCCGGGCTTCAGCATCGGCCCATTGATGAGACCGGGGTGACCGGCGGCGACAACGACGATGTCGGCACGCCTCGTGTGGTCGGCCAGATCACGCGTCCGGGAGTGGCAAACGGTGACCGTACAGTTCTCACGCAGGAGCAGCAGCGCGACCGGCTTGCCGACCACGTTGCTGCGGCCAACGACCACCGCTTGGCGCCCCTCGAGCGGGATACCGGAGCGCTTGAGAAGCTCGACCGCGGCCTGCGCCGTGGCCGGCAGGAAGCCCTCGTAGCCCAGCTCCATCAGCCCCGCATTCCGGGGATTGAGACCGTCGATGTCCTTGGCGGGATCGATCGTGTCGATGATGGCACCCAGGGGGATCCGTCTCGGGAGCGGCATCTGCACGATGATCCCGCTCACGGACGGTTCGGCGTTCAGCAGCTCGATCTCAAGGCGCAGTTGCGCCGTCGTTGCCGCCGCCGGCAGGTGTACCAGCCGGCCCACTGCCCCCGCGGCACGGCATGAACGAAGGATCTGTCCGAGGTACACGGCGGAAGGGGCGTCGCGACCTACGAACACGACCGCCAGCGTCGGCGCGGCGCCGTGGCGTCGTCGGAGAGCGGCGATCTCGACCTTGACCTGCGCCCGCACCTCCGCCGCGATGGGCGCCCCCAGCAGCAACCGAGGTCCCGGCTCGGTCACGCCTTCTCGGGATCCCGCAGCCGGCCGCCACCGACTCGCTCACGCACCTGGGATGCGAGATCCTCGATGAGCGCCAGGCTCTCGGTCGCCTCGAGCAGCGCAGCGCCCTCGAAGTCGGGATCGCCGATGAACGACAGGTTGGCCTGGACGTTCGCGGCGGCACCGCGCGCCGCGGCATCGACGAGCAGCGAGCCGACGACGAGGTCGCTCGCGCAGTTGAGGTTGCAGCGCCCGGCCAATGCCTCGAGCTCCACCGCGACGAGCCTGCACGCGCGGATGATCTGCAGCGGCACCTCCGTCGCAGATCGAGCTGCCGCGTTCAAGGCGGCCTTGCGCGTCTCGGCTTCGAGCGGCGTCACTCGGGGCAACTTGCGCGCAGCCGTGAAGCCGTCGTAGGCCAGGGCATCGGCGTCCGCGAGCGCGAGGAAGTGCCGCCGCGCGTCCTCACCAACCGCCCTCGCCCGCGCGAGCGTGGCCAAGTAGGGTTCGTAGGTCGACCGTCCCTCGGAAAGGGCGGCGACCATCGAAAGCAGCGCCGCGGCGAGGCCACCGGCGACGGCGGAGGCGCTGCCGCCCCCAGGCGTCGGCTGATCGGACGCGAGGCGCTCAGTGAAGCCCTCGAGGGAGAGCTTGGCAAAGCTTGGGCCAGGGTCAGTCACAGGACGGATTGTCGCATGCAGGGGACCCGCCGACCCACGCCTGAATGCCTCACGCACAGCATCGGCCGCAACTCGGCTCGGAAGCGACCGCCCCGCCCGGAGGAAGGGCGGGCGGGGCGGCGGCGGCGAAAGCGAGCGTGGCGCAGCAGATCCCGTCAGGCGAGGCTGCGAATCACCCCGATGAGCTTGCCCTGGATACGCACGTCGTCGTAGAGCATCGGTTCGTAGCGCTGGTTCGCGGGTTGGAGCCGGACGTGCCCGCCTTCCTTGAAGAAGCGCTTCAGCGTGACCGCGTTCTCCTCGACCTGGGCGACCACGATGTCGCCGTTGCGGGCCGTCTGCTGTGGTCGGATGACCACGAAGTCGCCGTCCTGGATATGGGCGTCGATCATCGAGTCGCCGCGCACCCGCAGGACGTAGGCGTCCCCGGCGGGGGCCAGGATCTCCGGGACCGACAGCGTCTCGCTGGCGTCCTGGTACGCCTCGATGGGACCGCCCGCCGCGATCTCGCCAAGGACGGGCAGGACATGGCTGAGCTGGACTGGCTCCTGGGGGAGCAACTCGCTCGAGAGGCCCATCCGCAGCGCCGCGTGGGGCGTCAGGCGAATGGCGCGCGAGCGCGCCGCGCCGCGTTCGAGGTAACCGTCGCGTTCGAGCGCCTCGAGGTGGTGATGGACCGCCGAGGTCGAGGCCAGCCCCACGGCTTGGGCGATCTCGCGAACGGACGGTGGATAGCCACGTGCCCGGAGGGTTGCGGCGATGTGATCGAGGATACGTTGCTTGCGGGTGGCGTCATGCCTGGTCACAGGGCGCCTCCTTTCACCGAGCACCCTACCGAACACCTGTTCGATTGTCAAGGCCCGGCCCGGGGCGCCACTGACGTGGCCCGATATACTCCACCGTCCGATGGCCCGCGCGCGACGATCCGGCCGGTCCCCTGGACTGATCCGGACGCTGAACTACCTCGCCTTCATGCCGCTCGCTTCGCGTGCGCCGACCTACGGGCGCCTGCTCTGGTCGCTGCTGCGCGACCAGCGCATCCCGACCGCGCAGAAGGCCATCCTGGGCCTTGCGGCCGGCTACCTGGCGTCGCCCATCGACCTCGTGCCCGACTTCGTGCCGCTGCTCGGTGCCATCGACGACCTCGTCGTCGCCGTGCTGGCCATCGACATCTTCCTCGAGGGGGTCCCAGAGGCCCTGCTCGACGAGACGCTGCTCGAGCTGCGCATCGAACGGGATGTCCTGGAGCGCGACCGCGCCCAGATCCGGCGCATGGTGCCACGCCCCATCCGGCGCCTGGCTCAGCGCGTGCCCGGCGCCATCGAGGGCATCGCCGAACTCATCCGCAGCAGCGGCGGCGAGCGCCGTCTGCGGGCCTGGATCATGAAGGAGGAACGTTCCGCGTGAAGGTCATCCTGACCGGCGATGTCGCTACCCTCGGCAAGACCGGCGAGCTCAGGGAGGTCGCCGACGGCTACGCCCGCAACTTCCTCATCCCCAGAAAGCTGGCCGTCTCGGCCTCCGGCGGCGCCTACCGGGCCTGGCAACATGACATCGCCAATCGCGACGACAAGCGCCGGCGCGAACACGACGAGGCCGAGATCGCGGCGACGCGCATCGCGAGCACGACGCTGACCCTGGGCGTCAAGGTCGGCGAAGGCGGCAAGCTGTACGGCTCGATCACGGCCAAAGACATCGCCGACGCCCTGGCTCGCCGCGGCATCAGCGTCGACCGCCACAAGGTCGACCTCGAGGAGCCGCTCAAGACGCTGGGCACGTATAAGGTCGCAGTGAAGGTGGCGGCGGGCATGACGCCCGAGGTCACGGTGATCGTCGAACCGAAGGGCTGACGCCGGGGCAACCGCGGCCCCACCGACGCCGCACGGCAAGTCGGCCGCAGACGGTCCTACACTCGCCTGGTGACGGCCATGCCCAGCGCCTCGATGCACGACCCAGCCGGTCTGCTGCGTCGCCTGCCGGCCCAAGGCAGCGACCAGGACCTCGAGCTGGGCGGTCTGGTCGGGCTCGGCCTCTTCCTGCTCCTCGTGCTCTCCGGCCGCGACCTCGACCTGCTTCCCTCGCCGGTGCGCCTGGCCCTGGTCCTGGCCTGGCCCTTCGTCGCCTACGCCTTCGCGGTCAGCGGCCGGCTGTGGGTCCCGGTCGGCTACATCGTCGTCGGTGCGCTCGCCCTGCGCCTCAACGAGTTGCTCGGCTATGGCGGCTCGGACGTCCTTGACGCCACCTTCGAGGGCATCGGCGTCCTGCTCGGCGGCGCCTCACCCTACGGCCACTTCTACACGATGACGCGTCCGCCCGGCCAGCCCCTGCCCTACCCGCCGGCCGCGCTGCTGCTCCACCTGCCCGGCTACCTGCTGGCGGGCAAGACCGGCGTGTTCGTCAACGAGGCCGCCTTCGCCGGCCTCACCCTGGCCCTGCTCGGTCGGCTCGCCGCGCGCGTCTCATTGACGCTCGGCCTGCCCGCCCTCGCCGTCTACGCCGCCCTCGGCAACATGATCTACACCTCGGCCGACGGCAGCAACGACACGAGCACGGGCGCGGTGCTGTTGCTGGCCGTCGTCGCCGCCGCCTGGGCCTGGCACCGCGGCTGGGACCCCCGCGGCGTGACCGCCGCCGGCCTGGCGGCGGCGATGGCGCTGGCGACCAAGCAGACGACCCTCTTCGTGGTGCTGCTGCTCGCCGTCGCGATCTGGCAGATGGCCGGCCGCCGCGTCGTCCTGCGCTACCTGGGTGTCGGCGCGGTGCTCCTGCTGGCGATCTCGGTGCCCTTCCTCTGGCTTGGACCGGTCGAATACCTGCACGGCCTGGTCGCCTTTGCCGGCGTCCACCTGGACGTCTACGGCTGGAACATCTGGACCCTCGCGCAGAGCCTGCGCCTGCCTGTACTCGAGCCCGAGTCGGCGGCGATCGTGAACATCGTCTTGACCCTCGCCGCCCTGGTCGTCGTGCTGCGTCGGCGGATCTCAAGCATCGTCCAAGCGACCTTCTTCGGGACGCTGGTCACGCTCGTGCTCTTTCTGACCGCACGCTGGGAGAGCGTCTCGTACTTCGCCATGATCGCCCCGCTCATCCTGGCGCTGCCGCTGCTCGCCGTCTGGACGGCGCGAGGCCCCACCAGACCGACGTTCCCGACTTCCGCGCAGCCGGACATCGAGCCCGTCTGATGCCCGAACCTGCGATGCCGACATCGGAGGCCCGGGGACCGACCATCCTGCACGTCGACCTGGATGCCTTCTTTGCCGCCGTCGAGCAGCGCGACCGGCCCGAGTTGCGCGGCCGTCCGGTGATCGTGGGCGGTGGCGGCCCCAACGACCGCGGCGTGGTCAGCGCCGCGTCCTACGAGGCACGCGCCTTCGGGGTTCGCTCGGCGATGCCGTTGCGCACCGCCGGCGCGCTCTGCCGGGGGGCAGTCTTCCTGCCCGTCGACGGTGCGAAGTACGGCCGGGTCAGCCGGCAAGTGATGGCCATCCTGCGCCGCTTCACACCGCGCGTCGAACAGGTCTCCATCGATGAGGCCTTCCTCGACGTGGCCGGCTCGGAGGGTCTCTTCGGCGACGGCCCGACCATCGCCGCGGCCATCAAGCACGCGATCCGCGATGAATTGGGCCTGACCGCCTCGGTCGGCGTGGCGAGCACCAAGCTGGTGGCCAAGGTGGCCTCGGAATTGCGGAAGCCCGACGGCCTGGTCGTCGTGCCGCTGGGCAACGAGGCGGCCTTTCTCGCGCCACTGCCCATCGCCCGCCTGTGGGGCGTCGGGCCGCAGACGCGGCAGCGCCTGACCGACTACCACGTGCGGACCATCGGCGACCTGGCCGCGCTGGCGCCCGACGTGCTGGTGCGGCGGCTGGGCGCGCAGGGTCGCGAGCTCACCGCCCGGGCACAGGGCATCGACACCTCGCCCGTCTCGGACGGGCAGGACGCCAAGTCGGTCAGCCACGAACACACCTTCGCGGTCGACACGCACGACGGCGACGAGATCGAGCGCTCGCTGCTGGCCCTGAGCGAGGGCGTCTCCGGCCGGCTGCGCGCGTCGGGACTGAAGGCGGCGACCATCACCGTGAAGGTGCGCGACGCGGCTTTCGAGACGCGCACCCGACAGCGCACGCTGGACGAGCCGACCGACATGACCGAGGTGATCTGGCGTACCGCGCTCGAGCTGGCGCGACCACAGACTCGTGGCAGGACGATCCGCCTGCTCGGCGTGGGCGCCTCCAACTTCGGGGAACGAACGCAGCTGGGCCTGTTCGCCGAGGGCGATGATCGGCGACGTCGGGTGGTCGAGGCCGCCGACGCAGTCAGGAGCCGTTTCGGGCCGCGCGCCATCACCCGTGCCCGCCTGCTGGGCAGTCGCGTGGCCGAACCATTCGAGAAGGATCCGATGACCGCACCGGAGGCACGTCGAGTGGGCCGTGGGCGCCGCCAGTCAGAGGCCGACGACAGCCCTTGACATTCGACCATCCGTTCGATTACGCTACCCGTATCGAACAGGTGTTCACCTTGTCGGAGGCCCCCCGAAAGGAGCCAACTCAGCGATGG
>Ga0315281_10001279_pt1 | contig 36937 bp, 33 predicted proteins | sample YL17G07_0_MG_FD_204540 | JGI IMG/M metagenome (GOLD analysis project Ga0315281, IMG submission 204540) | Sediment microbial communities from Yellowstone Lake, YNP, Wyoming, USA - YL17G07_0 | ecosystem: Environmental > Aquatic > Freshwater > Lake > Sediment | place: USA: Wyoming | collected...
CAGATTCAGCGAAGGAGGCCTATTTCTTCTTAGGGCGGCTATTATAATCCGAACGGCTGTAGCTTTGAGTTGGTTTATTTTGAATGAGGCAAGACTATTAGGGAAGAGTTAAAGCGGAAGACTACAGCTCATGCAAAACAGCTTCTCATATCACACTGATTCTATCGAGCATACGTTTTTTCAAGCAGTTAGAATAATCTTCCCCCTCAGAATAGTTGCGGGTATGACGGAATTTGGAACATTTGATAGAGGCTCATAAGTAATGTATTGCATTTATATTTTTTATAAGAAATAAATGAAAGTCGGAAAAACTTACAGCAATATATGCAATTAATATAAATTATATAATTTACAATATGTTATAAAATGGTATCGATGTTGCTACATAATAAAACACGACAGTTTCTTGGTTCTTTGTTTCAATCTTCGTATCACTACTACATTATGCTGATGCTACGATTTGGATAAAGTTACAATGGCAATGCATTTTTTCCCCGTAACGACCCGTTAAGAGTTCTGCAATCAGTAGATACTCATCAGATATTGAATTTGAGCTCAAAATTAAAAAGGAGAACAAAATCATGAATACAAGAAAATGGCTTTACATTTTAGCCGCGTTTGTTTTGTGCATCAGCATAGGTGCAGTACAGGCCATGGCCGCTCCCACGTACGGCGGCAACATGACCGCGTATGGTCCTGGCGGGGGCTTTGTAGCGGGCGGCACCAACGACGTCGCTTTTGAAATCACCGGCCCCCTGTACACCTCGGTTCCAGGAGCCGGCGCGGCCATGAACGGCACCATCGCTTCGGACAATGCGTTCTTCGGTGGTATCTGGACCACACAAGTCTGGCTCTACGGCCCAGGCACCTACACGGTTTATGACGGATGCGCTCCGGGCAACCCTGGCTGCGGAACAGGCACTGCCCTTACCTTCATCGTCGGCCCCGGCGAGCTGGGCGGCCACATCCTCTTCAATTGGGGCACATATAGCAATCTTGACCTGGTAACCGTATGGAGTCCGAATACGACCTGGGCGACTGTGAACGGGACAGCACCATTCTTTACGGGTATCGATAATACTCCCCCGGACGGCGCTCCCAATACCAAAGATACTGTTTTTAGCTGGGTCTCTATAAAGAGTAAGGGCTCCACCATGACCCCGGAAGCGGGTGACATGACAGATTACGGTCCCAACTTCAACCTACAGGTGGCGGCGCCGGCTTGCGTGCCCGCGGATTGCAATGACAGCAACGCCTGCACCACCGATTCCTGTAATGCGGGTGTTTGCGAGCACACCAACAACACCGCATCCTGTAGCGACAACAACGCCTGCACCACGGGCGATGTTTGTTCCGGCGGGGTCTGCGGCGGGACGGCCATGAACTGCAATGACAGCAACGCCTGCACCACCGATACCTGTAATGCGGGTGTTTGCAGCCACAGCAACAACAACAACACCTGCGACGACAACAACGCCTGCACCACAGGCGATGTTTGTTCCGGCGGAGTCTGCGCCGGAGTTGCCATGAACTGTGATGACAATAACGCCTGCACAACCGATACCTGCAATGCGGGCGTTTGCGTACATACCAACAACACCGCATCATGCAACGACAACAACGCCTGCACCACGGGCGACGTATGCTCCGGCGGGGTCTGCGCCGGGACGGCAATGAACTGCGATGACAGCAATATATGCACAACCGACGGTTGCTCAGCCGGTGTATGCACACACACGCCCACCGTGCCGGCTTCGTGCAATGACAACAATGCCTGCACAAGCGACGGCTGCACAGCCAATGCATGCACACACACAGTCGATTGCGCAGCATGCCCCGCTGATCCAATCTGTAATAAGTGCTCAGACGCTGCTACACGCTGCAATGACAACGATGCCTGCACCACCGATACCTGTGATTCGGCAACAGGCGCTTGCGGCCACACGGCGATCAGCTGCGATGACAACGATATCTGCACAAACGATTCGTGCGTTCCTGCGACAGGATGTGCGCATACGGCGACCGTGCCGGCTTCGTGCAATGACAACAATGCCTGCACAACCGACGGCTGCACAGCCAATGCATGCACACACACAGTCGATTGCGCAGCATGCCCCACTGATCCAATCTGTGATAATAAGTGCTCAGACGCTGCCACACGCTGCAATGACAACGACGCCTGCACCACCGATACCTGTGATTCAACAACAGGCGTTTGCGGTCATACGGCGATCAGTTGTGATGACGACAACACCTGCACTACTGATTCCTGTCTGTCAGCCACTGGTTGCAATTACGCGGCAAATGCTGATGGATCAGCCTGTACAGTGAATAATGCGGCCGGCACGTGCACCGCCGGAGTCTGCAACCCGCCAACGGTCTGCGACGGAGTTCAGAGTGTGACCATCCGTGGCGGAGGCCAGAAGCCGAGCTCGGTTGACCAGCAGATACAGACTGAATTCACCGTAGTGGGTGATGGCTGTATCGTTGATTCCACGGCAAATATGGTAACCATCACACCCGGAACGACCTTGCAAATCAACTGCAAGGCCGGGAATGGACCCCAGCCGACATTCGGCACGTGGAAGGGCAAACCCCTTCCTCGGGACGCCAATGGCATTGTTTGTCCTAGCACGGGAGAAGCGGGCAGGCTGATCCTTACCAACTTAGGCGCACAAGGTGGCAGGGATACCGACAGAATGATCATTAGGATCCAGTAAAAAACCGCTTTGGCGGGTTAGCGTTTCTATAAAAAATGGCAGCGCCTCGTTATGAGGCGCTGCCTATGTTTATTAGCGGTCCGGCAAGTTCGGTAGTTAAGAGGGTCTTAAAACAGATAAGGGCCGGAGATTTTCTCCGGCCCTTATCTTCATATACCTTATGCATCGTCCCGCTAAAAAGGACGCGGCCCGCCCTACATTATAACCTCTTCTTTTTCAACTCCTCATTGATCCTTTTCTTGTCTCATACGTCCTCCTTTTTTAGAAAGTAAAAGCGAATTGAATATAGCACAGGGTACTTTTTTAAGTCAGGGGCAAAGCAAGTCATCCGGGGCCGAGGCCCCCTGCATCAGGGTGACATGCGCGATTTTCATTGTTGACTTTTTACGGTCCATGCCATATTATCCACGCCTATGTATGAACTCATGGTTGAATCGAAATTCGCCGCTGCCCATCAGCTCCGCGGGTATAAGGGAAAATGTGAGAGGCTCCACGGCCACAACTGGCGTGTGAGCATTGCCGTGACTGCGGAGCGCTTAGACGATATCGGCCTGGCCATGGACTTTCATGACCTCAAAAAGTCCCTGCGCGATGTGCTGGACCAGCTCGAGCACACCTTTCTGAATGATATTTTCCCTTTCACCGAGATCAACCCCTCGTCCGAGAACCTTGCCAAGTGGATCTACGACACCATGACCAAGAAGATCAATAACGAGAACCTCGAGGTCGCCAGCGTTACGGTGTGGGAGTCGGACACGGCGTCCGCGAGTTATTTCGATTAGCACTTCATACATCGTTCTTTGCTTTTAGCATTTTGGTGAAGATCCCTTGGACAAACACATCGCTGAAAAAATCCTGTCTCTCGCGAAGGACCTCAAGGCAGACGCAGCCGAGGCCTTTATCCGCTCATCATCATCCACCAGCATAGAGGTCAAAGAACAGAAGGTCGATGCCTTTGACCGCGCCAAAGACATAGGCGCAGGGCTCCGGGTGCTCGTTGGCGGAAGGATGGGGTTCGCCTTTACGACCGACCTTTCGGAGCAAGCCCTCTCCATGCTGGCACGGTCGGCAATAACGAACGCGCGGAACATCGAGCCCGATCCGTTCCATTCGATCCCGGAAAAGCCCGGCGCCGATTATCAATCCATAACGATGTATGACCCTGAGCTGGTATCCCTGACCGAGAGGGAAAAGATCGACCGCGTCATGGCCATGGAACGCGAGGCCTTTGGCGTGGACCAGCGGATCAAGCGCATTCGCAAGGCGTCCGCAAGCTTCTCGGAGTCGGAAACCCTGATCATGAACTCTCACGGCGTCGAGGTCTCATACCGCGGCACCGCGGCATCGTCGAGCATCGAGGTCGTTGCCGAGGACAAGGGAGAATCGCAGGCGGGCTCCGATTTCGATGTAAAGCGGTTCTACCGCAAGCTCGAGCTCGAGGAAGTGGGGCGAAGGGCCGCGAGAAGGGCGCTCGACCTTCTTGGCGCCCGGCGCCTTGATTCGGTGAAGGCGGCGGTGATTCTCGACGCGGAAGTGGCAGGCGACTTCCTGTCGATCATCGCTTCCGGTTTCTCGGCGGAGGGTGTGCAGAAGAAACGGTCGCTCTTTATCAACAAGCTCGGCGCAGAGGTGGCGGCACCGCTCATCACGGTGTATGACGACGGTTTGCTTGCGGAAGGCCTTGGAAGCGCCCCTTCGGACGATGAAGCAGTGCCGGTGCAGAAAAAAACGGTCATTGACAAAGGCAGACTTGCCCTGTTTCTCTACAATACGTACACAGCGAACAAGGACAAGACCGTGTCGACGGGGAACTGCATGCGCGGAGGGTTCAAGGGCATGCCCGGCGTGGGTGTGACGAATCTGTATATCGAACCGGGGACCCATTCGCTTGAGGAGTTGATCGGCTCGATGGGCAGCGGGCTCTACGTCACCGAAGTAATGGGAGCGCATACCGCGAACCATATTTCCGGCGATTTCTCCGTGGGCGCGACGGGTTTCTGGATCGAGAAGGGCAGGAAAGCCTACCCCGTGCGCGAGCTCACGATCGCGGGCAACATCCTGGACTTGATGAAGAACATTGATGCCGTCGGCAGTGACCTCCGCTTTTCCGGCAGGATAGGCAGCCCGTCGCTCCGGGTAAAGGAACTTTCGATCGGGGGGAAGTAGGTCCCCGCGCCAGGGGTCCCCTTGATTTCCGTAGGCAGGAACCGTATCATGGAGTGCGGAAAATTGTCCGATGCTTTTTGTTTTTCGTAAAACAGAGGAGGATTCCGGGACCATGAAAAGAAGATTCTTTACCGTGTTCCTCGGCTTGGGCCTTGTGGTGGCCGTTCTTGCGGCCGCTCAGCAGGCCAAGGCTGTGCTCGGAGAATCCGTTGATTCGGTCACGATGGATCAAAAGGCCCTATCGGCCTCGCGGGGCGCCACAACCGTAGTCCCTACTGGTTACACGGTGCGGGAGGTCAAGTCCGATGCGACCGCTGTTCGTGAGTACGTTTCATCATCCGGCCTCGTATTCGGCATAGCCTGGCAGGGGCGGACCCATCCTGATCTTACGCCGCTTCTGGGCTCCTATGCCGGAGAATATCAGGAAGCCCTGAGCAAAACACCTCGCCAGCGGGGCCGCAGGCGCCTTCAGGTGAAGACTGACCGGGTCGTTGTCGAGAAATGGGGCCATATGCGGAAATTGCAGGGGCGGGCATATGTTCCCTCTTTAATCCCTTCGGGAGTGAGCCTCGATGAGATTAAGTAACCTTTCGATAATCTGTCTGGTCTTTGCGCTCGTGATCGGCTGTGGGAAGAGCGACAGCAGCAATATACAAACGTCATCTGATTCCACCAACAATGGTTCCGGAAACAACAATAATCCGCCGTCATCGACGCCGGTCTCCGGGGACAACGTGCTTGCCATCACCGTCAACGGTTCGCTCTGCTCGCAGGCGACGTCCGCCTACTATATCAATAAACCCTGCGTCAGTGTTACCGTTTGTACGCCCGGCGCCACGATGTGCCGGACGGTCGACGATATTCTGCTTGATACAGGAAGCTATGGTCTGCGGATATTCAAGTCGGTCCTGACCGGCGTTACGCTGTCGCAGATAACCAGCGGAGCGAACTCAGTAGCGGAGTGCGTGTCGTTTGCCGATGGGTCGACGGACTGGGGGCCCGTTATGATGGCGGACGTCATTCTGGGAAACGAACCGGCGGTACAGATACCGATCCAGGTCATTGACTCCACCTTCGGTAAAGTCCCCGGCGCCTGTGGAACTCCTGATGCCAGTCCCACCATCGCCGGATTCAACGGGATCCTTGGGGTCGGTCTCTTCACCGAGGACTGCGGTTCGTACTGCGCAAACAATGCGAATAACGGTATGTATTATGTCTGCAGCGGAACGACCTGCGCCGACTCCACAGTGGCCCTTTCGGACCAAGTCCAAAATCCGGTTGCGCATCTTCCCCTGGACAATAATGGCGTGCTCGTTCAGCTTCCGAGTGTTCCTCTGGGCGGATCTACTTCGGTCAACGGGAGCCTTATACTCGGGGTCGGCACCCGGTCGAACAACACGCCTTCCGGGATTACGACGTACAACGCCGACTCCCAGTACGGTGAATTCATCACCTTGTTCAACGGCACTACTTACAGTCAGAGCTTCATCGACAGCGGCTCGAATGCGCTTGCTTTTCCCACGCCGCCGACGATTACACCCTGCACAGGACCAGACGCAGGCTGGTTCTGCCCCTCGTCCACCACGAGCCTCTCCGCTACCAACAAGGGTTACTCTGGATCACCGAGCGGCGATGTTTCGTTCCAGATAGGAAACGCTGACAGTCTTTTTAATTCGTCCAACATGGTGTTCGTCGAGATCGGCGCATTCATGCCAGGCCAATCATTTGACTGGGGGTTGCCGTTCTTTTTCGGACGCAACGTTTATGTGGGTATAGACGGGAAGACGTCCGGCATCGGCACCGGCCCCTACTGGGCATACTAAGGATGAAAGGGCCGCATCGACCGGCGATGGCAGGAGGAGGCGTTCATGCAAATCGCCGACCGTTCATGGAATGATTTGTGGAGAATGCTCTGCCGGCAAATATCAAGACTAATCCATTTCTGAAATTGCGGACCGGCAGGATTTTATCGCCCCGGTATCATTGCAGGTATATTGTGTCACTCCTGCCACACCCTCTTTTCAATCTCTTTCAGTAAATCCCCAAACGTGTCAGGATCGATCGCTGAACAGACCACGCCTTTAAAGCGCGCCGCAATGGCCCTGGCCCAAATGCTGTTTACGAGGTCGACCTTGTTCAGCACTATCAGTTGAGGGAGCTCATGAAGGCCGAGCTCCGTCAGGAGCTTGTTGACGGATTCCATCTGCTGCTCAAACCTCGGATTGCTGATATCCGCGACGTGGAGGATCAGATCCGCGTCCCGCATCTCGTCAAGCGTTGCCCGGAATGCGCCGAGCAGGTCCTTTGGCAGGTCCTTGATGAACCCCACCGTGTCGGTGACGACCACCTCGCGGTCGCGGGGGAAGCGCAGCCTCCGCGTCGCGGTGTCGAGCGTGGCAAAGAGCAGGTCCTCGGTCCTTGCATCTGATCGCGTGAGGGCATTAAAGAGCGTTGATTTGCCCGCGTTCGTGTACCCGGCGATCGAAACGATGGGAATGTCGCTCTTGACGCGCCGTTCCCGACGCTGGTCCCTTGCTTTTCCGAGGGCGTCAAGCCGCTTCTCCAGCCTCCGTATCTTGTCCCGCGACCGGCGCATGTCGACCTCAAGCCTGGTCTCGCCCGGCCCTCTTCCGCCGATGCCTCCGGTAAGCCGCGAGAGGGCGGTGGAGCGTTCCGACAATCTGGGCAGGCGGTACTTGAGCTGGGCAAGTTCCACCTGCACCTTGCCGTCGCCGCTGTGCGCCCGGCGCGCGAAGATGTCGAGGATGAGCTGAGTGCGGTCGATGACGCGCAGCTCGGTGATGTCGCCGATGGACTTGACCTGCGCGGGGGTGAGGTCCTGGTCGAAGACGATCAGGTCCGCGTCGAGCTGCTGGGAGCGGATGATGAGGTCCTTGAGCTTGCCTTCGCCGAGAAGGTACTTCGGGTTTATGTCGTGCGGCCGTTGGATTACGGTGTCCAGGACGGTGATGCCGTCGGAGCGCGCGAGTTCCTTGAGCTCTTCAATGGCTTCTTCCTGTTCATGCCTGCTTTCCTTCGATACGCTCACCAGGATGGCGCGGTCCTTCTTTGCGACCTCAACGGCGGCCCGGACCCGCTCCATCTGGCGTTCAATGTCGGCGATGAATTCGGCGGCATCGATGTCTACTTCATGCAGGGACTGAGGAGGAAGGACCTCATAGAGCTTCTCCTCGGGATTCGGCGGAATGAGATAGGCGATCGAGATATTCCCGGGAAGCCCATCGGGACGCACGGCAAGGGCGGCGATCATGTCCAATCTCAGGAGCGCCAGGTCGGTGAGGTCTTCATGGTTCAGGGGCTGGTCCTTCAGGTGCGTATGAATGAAACGGACGCCGCGGAGACGCCTGGCGCCGAGCCGGTGCTCGGAAAGATCGGGGATAAGGATGTCATGGTTTGTGCCCACGAGCACGTTCCGCACGCTGCCGGAGCGGTCGATAATGAGCCCGACCTGCCTGCCGAACTCCGCGGAGGCTTCGGAGAGGGCGCGGGCGGCCTCGGGCGTGACGACCGTCCCGGGCGGCATCTTCCGGCGGTAGAGACGCTCGAGCGTCTTTATTTCAGCGGGTTTGAGGCCGGTTGTATTGCCGTAAATGGTCGGGATGATGGCCTTCCTGTCTCTGTGTTGTCGTGGCTGGTCCGAAAGAATTACATACAGCGCAGGCCCGCGCACCCGCGCTGTTTTCATGGCAGCATAAATATCAGCAGGTCTTACTACTTTACCAGATATACAATATCGTGCTCTCGCGTATGGTCTTTCACCCGCAGTCCGATGTTTTGACCGGCCTCGGCCTGGTCGATGTGCAGGTGCTCGTACTCCATGGACTCCACCGGTTGGCTGAAATCCGCGGAATGGCCTTTAATGTGGACCGTGTCGCCGGTTTTGAGCCTGCCTTTGTTGATCTGGACAATGGCCACGCCAAGATGACTGTAATAATGGGTCACGGTGCCGATGGCTTCTTCGTGCCGGGAGGGCTCTTCCACGGGCGGCAAGCCCTGAGGCGGAGGGCCGGGTTCGATGGCGAACAATGTTGATGGAGCGGCTCGGTTGGTTTTTACCGAGGATTTTTTAACGTTTTTTTTGAAGGGTTTTACCCCGAGGGCTTTCTTTTTGACGACGGCTTTTTTCTTTATCGGCCTCTTTTCCAAAACATTTATCACGGCTGATTTTTTCCCGATGGTCTTTTTTGCCGTTGTTTTTTTGGCGGTTTTACGTGAAGCGGATTTATTCGCGGCGCTCTTGCTCTTTGCTTTTATCGGCATGAAAAGCTCCTCTATGTATTAAAATATATTTTTGGGACATAGCATTACTGGTTTGACTCGTCTAACCTTGCTCGCAGCAGGAACGATGGGCCATCCCTCCTCCAGGGAGCGTCGGCGTCACACGCTTTTGGAGGGACCGCTAAAAAATTGTAGCAAAACTACGATAAAATGCAAGTTAAAAAATATGATTTGATATTTGTGATTTGGAATTTGGGCCATCATATGGTACTATCCCGGCATGACCTCGCCGGTTGCGGAGAACCTTACCCTATCCGATTTCGACTTCGATCTTCCCGAATCGCTCATTGCGCAGGAACCATACGCGCAGAGGGATTGTTCGCGCTTTTTGGCCATCGATCGCGCGAGCGGACGTATTGCCCACCGCATTTTTTCTGATCTTGAACACTATCTTGTTCACGGCGACCTGCTGATCTTAAACGACACGAAGGTCTTTCCGTGCAGGCTTTTGGCAAAAAAATCAGGGGGCGGAAGGGCCGAGATATTCCTCTTGTCTGAACAGGGAGTGAACCTCTGGAAAGCGCTCGTGAAGGGCGGCGTCGGTGATGGAAAAAGGTTGGGCATAACAACGGAAATAGAGGCCGAGATTGCGGGTGGAGACGCGGACAACATCAGGATGGTCCGCTTTCACGGCATTGAGGACATCCGGTCGGTCCTTCCGGAAATCGGGAAAACCCCGCTTCCGCCGTACATAAAACGTGAAGCTGATAAGGATGACCGGGAGCGTTATCAGACCATATACGCGGTCCATGAAGGCGCCGTTGCGGCGCCTACAGCGGGTCTGCACTTCACCGGGGAACTGTTTCAACGGTTGACGACAAAGGGAATTGAGCTTGCCACGGTCACACTCCATGTGGGTCCTGGCACCTTCCAGCCTGTCCGTGTGCAAACGATCAGTGAACATCGTATGCTGCCCGAGCAATACTCGATCTCCGAGAACTCCGCTCAGCGCATCAATCGCGCGAAGGCCGAAGGCAGGCGGGTGATCGCCGTGGGGACCACGAGTGTGCGAACGATCGAAACCGCGGCGGCAGGCGGCAACAGGGTCGCGCCCGGCGCCGGCTGCTCTGAGTTGTTCATCTATCCCGGATATTGTTTCACGGTAACGGACGGCATCATCACCAATTTTCATCTGCCGAAGTCCACGCTTCTCATGCTGGTGTCCGCATTTGCCGGCAGGGAGCGGATACTCTCGGCCTATCGTACGGCAATAGCCGAAAAGTACCGCTTTTACAGTTATGGAGATGCGATGATCATTGCATAGAGCGGAGGACTTCGGGCAAAGAGAAGAGGACAGAGTAAAGAGCGCAGAGGCAAGAGTTTAAGTTCCATGCGCCAGGCTCTCTGCTTGTACGCGGAATGTGACGAAAGGGAAATAGCATGATTAAAAATCAAAAAGGCGGCATTTTATCCAAAATCCTCATTATCCCTGTTGGAGCGGCCGTCATGGTGGGGTCCTTTTTTTCAGGTTACTATGTGGGAAAATATCAAAGCAAGTCCAGTGTGTCTGAAGAACTCGCGCCGCCGCTTCCTGATGTGTCTTCGGGCACAGGGACACAAAAGGAGGAATTTACCTTTTATAAGACCCTGACCGACAAGACCGACAAGACGGTTTCGATCGAGCTCAGGGCCAAACCCGCGAAAGGGGAGAATAAAACGGAGAAACAGCAAGCCGCGCCCGAAGCCCTCAAAAAACCCCCTGTCCAATCCGTGCCAAAGGAAAAACGGATTGAGATCAAAGTTGAAAAAGAAACGCCGTCATCAGCACAACCCAAACAAGCGGCGTCGAAGCAACCGCGGACATCGGCGAAGAAAGAGTCCGCCAAGGCAGCCACAGGCGTAAAGCTTCGCTATACCGTGCAGACTGCATCGTATCAGGGAAAAGAGATGGCCGAGGATGAGGTGAAGAAGCTGAAAAAGCGTGGATACGCGGCGTTTATTTCTTCATCGCAACTATCGGGAAAAGGCGCCTGGTATCGTGTGAGGCTCGGTAGTTTCTCGAACAGGGCCGCGGCGGAAAAACTTCAAATGGCGATCAAAGCAAAGGAGGGGTTTTCGCCAATTATAACGATTGAATGAAATTCAGAAAGTTGAGACGAACTGATGATTGTAATATGCGGCTTTGAGCGGAGTTTACTTGCCGGTAAACTCCGGTATGCTCTTTACCTTTGATTGTTCATTTTCTCTGTGGTATAATCCGCTGGATTATAAATCAGCAATGAAACCGGAGACGTGAATGCTCTTAGAAGATCTGAAACTGGAACTGAACGCAGTCAAAAACAGGATAGAGACCCTGCGGAGGCATCTTTGACACCTCTTCCAGGGTAGCAAAACTGGCCGAACTCACCCGCCTGATGGAAGCCTCCGGCTTCTGGGACAATAAGGACAAAGCAAACGCGATCATGAGGGAAAAAGCCGCGCTTGAGCGTTCTCTCAAGGACTGGAACTCGCTCTCGACGCGTTTCCATGACCTTGAGGCCATGGCGGAGCTTGCGGCGGAAGAAGGCGGTGAGGCCATGCGTGCCGACCTGGAACTCGAGCTCGCCGCCATCCGGAAGGACATTGCGGCCACTGAGATCAAGGCACTCCTCTCGGGAGAGCAAGACGCCACCAATGCCATCGTCTCGATCCATCCCGGCGCGGGCGGTACCGAGGCCCAGGACTGGGCCGAGATGCTGATGCGCATGTATCTTCGCTGGGCGGAGGCGCAAGGCTACAGGACCGAGCTCCTCGATTATCAGAACGGCGAAGAAGCAGGAGTCAAGTCAGTCACCTTCACGGTCTCGGGCGACTACGCCTATGGCAAGATGAAAGCCGAGGCCGGCGTGCATCGCCTGGTGCGCATCTCGCCCTTTGATGCGAACAAACGCAGACACACCTCGTTCGCCTCCGTCTATGTATACCCAGAGGTCGAGGACGACATCGACCTCGAGATTGACGAGAAGGAATTGCGCATCGACACCTACCGGGCGTCAAGCGCCGGCGGCCAGCACGTGAATAAGACCGACTCGGCCGTGCGCATCACGCACCTGCCCACGAACATCGTAGTGCAGTGCCAGAACGAGCGCTCGCAGCTCAAAAACAAGAACGTGGCCATGAAGGTGCTGCGTTCGCGGCTGTATGAGCTCAGGAAGAAAGAACATGATGAGAAGCTCGGAAAGCTGGTAAGCGAGAAGAAGGACATCGCCTGGGGAAGCCAGATCCGGTCCTATGTGTTCCAGCCCTACCAGTTGGTGAAGGACCACCGCACCGGCGCGGAAACAGGGAACGTGAACGCTGTCATGGACGGGGACCTCAACCAGTTCATTGATGCCTATTTGGTAGCGGGAAGCGGGGCAGCAACGGAATAAACGTCAGGCGTCAGGCGACGCTTCACGTCCTCACCCCTCACTCGACGTTTCGCACTTGTATCAGATTCCCACCAACATCTGCGGTGACCGAGCATCAACATAATTTTTTACTCCTTGATACAAGGCCTCTGCAATGCTCTGCCGGTATGCTTCCGTACGCAGCAATTTTTCTTCATCGGGGTTGCTGATGAACCCCACCTCCGCAAGGATGCTCGGCATCTCCGTGTTGATCAGCACATAGAAAAAAGCGCGTTTAACACCGAGGTTCACAACATGCCCCTTTATCGGTTTCATGGTTTCCACAAGGGATCCCTGTACCGCATGCGCAAGCTGGAGCGATTCCTCCAATTTATCATCCTTGGCAAGATCAGCGAAGATCCTGTCCAATTCCGACTTCAGTTCGCTTAAACGCTTGGTTGACATGGAGTTCTCGCGCGCGGCCGTCGCCATGGCATCGCGGTCCGAGGCCCTCAGGCTCTGAATGTACGTCTCGATCCCCCGTGTCTTGCGCTTCCGGTTCGCATTCACATGGATAGAAACGAACAGGTCAGCGTTCCGGTATTTTGCGATGAACGGACGCTGTTCGAGCGGAACAAACACATCCTTTTCGCGCGTCATGATAACAGTGCACCCGAGCCGCTCCTTGACAAGCGCAGCCAGACGCTTCGCGACATCAAGGGTGACCGTCTTTTCCTTAAGCCCGCTCTTGCCTGTCGCGCCCGGGTCGCGCCCCCCGTGGCCGGCGTCTATCGCAATGGTCTTGATCTTAAGCCCGAGTTGACGGGACAGGGACAGCGAATCATCGGTATTTTTATCGCCGTCATGCGTCTTTGATGGAAGCGTAATAGGGGCCTGCGTCTCGACTTTTGCCTGGGCGCCCGCATCTGCCGCAAGCTCTTCGTTTTGCGGTGGATCCGATGCCGTGGTTGATGGATCGGCGGCTTCGGACATTTTCCCGCCTTCACCCGTAACATCGATCACAAGCCGGTCGGGATCATGGAGCTGAAAGGCGGCGTAGCTTTTGATGCTCGCAAGATCGAGGACTACCCGTACGATGGCCGGTCCATACTGGCTGGACCGTACCTGTTTCAGGATGCCGTCGTTCACGGGCAGCGGATCTATTTCTACTGAAGACGCCAACCGCGTGTCCAGAAGATCAAAAACCAGGCGGTCCGGTTTTTTGAGTTCATGGACCTGGAACTTGACCGGTTTATCCCGATCAATGACAATGCGGGTATACGCACCGCCCGACCAGTAACGAATACTCCGCACCACGCCGGCGGGCCCTCCCTTGCCAGGGGCCGCTATCACCGGCACAGGCATCTTTCGTATTATCGTTTCCTGCCGTACTTTCTTATGGATCATCCCCGCGGTTGGAGTGAGTTGCGCTCTTGCCTTATCGGTCCAGGAACTGTCAGGATAGGCCCTGGCCAGTTTCGCATAGGTTTCCGTCGCAAGGGCGTTGTCTTGCTTATACTTCAGAGACAGTTCTATAATATGGTAAAGCGCTTCAGGCGCCCTGACATGCCTGACATACCTGGACTGGCACGTAGCGTATGCCTGAAGGGCCTCTCCGAGATCTTTCGAATGCCTGTTGTACTGGTAGAGTTCCTGATGTATCCCAGCGCGATCAAAGCAGGCGTCCCCCGCGCTCGGACTTCGCGGATATTTTTTTTCTACGAGTTCGAAGGTCCGTATGCAGTCTATCCAATAGGACCGGTACTTCATTTTATTTTTTGATTTTTTGAGGTTTTCCAGACGCTGAAGGGCGATTGTATACTTTTGCCCGGCCTGGGAATGATAGGACGAGTATGCAGGTGCGGTAATAAGCAGTAGAATGGCGCTAGCCATGAAGGCCGCGATACAGGAACGACCCCATTTCATCATAATTTCCCTGATGTTTTTTAACCGAATTAACGGTCGATGTCAACAAAAAAAGGCCCCGGTGACCGGGGCCTGCGTGTTTTTCTCAGGAATCGAAGAATTCGTCTTTGTTGTCTGCATATTTTATTTATCAATACCAGACTTCAGCGGATTCCTCGATCCGCAATCCTCGCTCCAAATTCCGCAAACCTTATGACGCTGCCTTGGCCATCTCGACAAGCTTCGAGAAGCCCGCGGGATCGGTTATCGCCAGATCCGACAGGATCTTACGGTCGAGCGCTACACCCGATTTTGTGAGGCCGGCGATGAACCTGCTGTACGTCACCCCGTTCAACCTGGATGCAGCGTTGATGCGCGCGATCCAGAGTCTGCGGAAATCCCTTTTCCTGGCCTTTCGGTCACGGTAGGCATACTTAAGCGCGCGGTCCACTGCTTCGGTAGCGCTGCGGTACAGTTTCGATTTTGCTCCCCAGTACCCTTCGGCCAGGTCAAGCACTCTTTTTCTTCTGGCCCTCGTCTTGGGGCCGCCTTTAGCTCTTGGCATTTTTTCTTCCTCCTTGAATAATGATGCCGGATGACAGGCATCAGACGGGTGGAAAACAGACAAATCTTATGAATCCGCCTTCTGTCCGCTTATTTTATTCCGTACGGCATCATCTGCCTGGCATTTTCCAGATTGTCCCGAGTGAGCTCCACAGCGCCGGACAATCGCCTCCTGCGCGTGGCGTTCTTGCCTGACAGCAGATGGCCTTTCCATCCCTTGCGCCTCATGACCTTGCCCGTGCCGGAAACCTTAAATCTCTTTGCCGCGCTCTTCCTGGTCTTTAATTTAAATTTAACCTTTATCTTCGATTTTGCCGTTGTCATTCCTTTTCCCCTTTCCAACTTTCCACAGTGCGCTGGTACGCTCTGCGGCCCTGTATATCAACGCGGGGATGCTCGCTCCGCGGGGATAATCGATCATAGATACTCCATGAGCTGTCTCCTGTCCACAGTTCACCGCTTCCGCATCATTAGACCTTTGCCTTCGCCCCGAGCATCATCGTCATGTTTCTGCCTTCCATTCGCGGCGACTGCTCCACAGCAGCCTCGTTCTGCAAATCAGCAAGGATACGTTCCAACAAGGCCCTTCCGTGCGTCGTATGGGCCATCTCCCTGCCGCGGAACATGACGGTCACTTTGACTTTATTGCCTTCCTCGAGGAAGCGCTTGATGTTGTTCGTCTTAAACTGCACGTCATGGTCGTCGGTACGAGGCCTCATCTTGACCTCTTTAACAACGATGACGCTCTGATGCTTCCTGGATTCGTGGGCCTTTTTGGCAATTTCATACTTGTACTTTCCGAAGTCCATGATGCGGCAGACAGGAGGCTTTGCCGTGGGCGCCACTTCCACCAGGTCGAGACCGGCTTCTTCCGCCCTTCTGATGGCCTCCCGGGTATCAAGAACCCCGAGCTGTTCTCCATCCGCGGAAATAACGCGGACTTCTTTCACCTTGATCAAAAAATTGATTCTCGTTGTAATCTTAGTGATAAACAATCACCCCCTTGTCAGTTCAGTCGAATTATTTTTTTCCTGAATGAGCTTCTGCACGCTGTTCATAAATTCGTCAAGCGACATCACGCCACGGTCTTTTCCGCCCCGCTCGCGCACCGCAACCATATTCTGCTGTACTTCCTTGTCTCCCACCACAAGGATATAGGGAACTTTCTCCATCGCGGCCTCGCGGATCTTGAATCCGATTTTCTCCGACCGCGCATCGAGCTCGGCCCTGATCCCCGCGGCGAGCAGCTTTTCCCGGACCCCTTTGGCGTAGTCAAGCTGCTTGTCGGTAATGCAGAGCACCTTGGTCTGCACCGGGGATAGCCAGAGTGGAAACGCGCCGGCATAGTGCTCTATCAGCATCCCGAAAAAACGCTCGATTGATCCGAGGAGCGCCCGATGAATCATATAGGGTCGATGCGGCTGGTTGTCTACGCCGACAAAGCTCATGTCGAATCTCTCCGACATATTGAAGTCGAATTGGACAGTGGAGCACTGCCACAGTCGTCCCAGAGCGTCCTTGATCTTAATGTCGATCTTGGGGCCGTAGAATGCGCCGCCGCCTTCATCGATTTCGTATCCGAGCCCGACCTTGTCGGCGGCGACCCTGAGGGCCTGCGTTGCCTGCTCCCACACCGCGTTATCGCCCACGGACTTTTCCGGCCGCGTCGCGATATAAGCCTTGAAATCCTCGAACCCGAAGGTCCTGAGCATCTTCACAACAAAACCGATGACCCGGATGACCTCCGTTTCCATGTCCTCAGGCGACACGAAGATGTGCGCGTCGTCCTGCGTGAACCCGCGGACCCTGAGCAAGCCGTGCAGCACACCGGACCGCTCGAACCGATACACGGTGCCGAGCTCGGCGTACCGCAGAGGAAGCTCCCGATACGACCGGAGCTTATTCTTGTAGATCATGATATGGAACGGGCAGTTCATCGGCTTCATATAATATTCCTGCCCTTCCACATCCATGGACGAATACATATTCTCCCGGTAAAAGCCCAGATGGCCCGAGGTCTCCCAAAGGTTGGCGCGGCCTACATGGGGAGAATAGACAAAATCATAGCCATTCTTCTGGTGCTCGTCGCGCCAGAAATCCTCGATGATCTTGCGGACCAGCGCGCCCCGGGGATGCCACAGGACCAGGCCACCGCCCACCTCGTCAGACAGGGAGAAGAGCTCGAGGTCCTTGCCGAGTTTCCGGTGGTCCCTTCGTTTGATCTCCTCGAGGCGGGTAATATAGGCGTCGAGCGCTTCCCTGGCGGGAAACGAGATGCCGTAGATACGCTGCAGCATCTTGTTCTTCTCGCTGCCGCGCCAGTAGGCGCCCGCGATCGAGAGGAGCTTAAAGGCCTTGATCTTCGCCGTGGTCGGGACATGGGGTCCGCGGCAAAGGTCGGCGAAATCGCCCTGCTCATAAATAGAGATGGCATCGTTTTCCGGCAGCTCGTTGATGAGCTCTACCTTGTACGTCTCGCCTTTGTTGTTAAAGAACGCCAGCGCCTCGGCCCTGGAAAGATTTATTCTCGTGATCCGCGAGGCCGCCTTGACCAGCTCCGCCATTTTCTTTTCTATCTTCTCAAGGTCCTCGGGGGTAAAGGGGCGATCAAGATCAAAGTCGTAGTAGAACCCTTCCTCGATCGCCGGACCGATGGCCAGCCTGGCCCGCGGAAACAGCTGCTTCACGGCATGCGCCAGGAGATGCGAAGTGCTGTGCCAGTACACTTCACGGCCTTCCGGGACGCTGAAGGTAACGATTTCAACCGCACCACTGCGTTCGACAGGAACGGCAAGATCTTGAAGTTGGCCGTCTATTTTAATGGCAAGCGCGTCTTTAGCGAGGCGAGAGCCGATTTTCTCGGCAACTTCCTGACCGGTGATGCCAGAGGCATACTTTCTGTCCTGACCGTCAGGCAGCCTGAGCTGTATTTCACTCATAAGATTGATAACATGGATGATAGTACAGTATTAGATCATGGTGTGTATTGAAGGTGTTTTCCGTGTATTACCCTCTTTTCCCGACCTCTACTGATACACGAACTGCACATGCAAGCCCGCAATTTAAAGGAAAATACACTCATTGTCAAGCAAAATAACGAGCGCGTTCTTTTGGCATTGAGCAAGAGTCCGCCGAATACAATGGATTCCGATGATTGAATTCATAAAAACGAATAACAATGCCTTGAAAGCACGCCATTTTTGTGAGATAATCGCGTTTCATTATGGCCAACCTTCGCGCCACTGGACATACCTTCATGAACCTCTTCGTGGTCCCTCTCTGGGTGGGACTGCTTGCGCTGCCCTTTACCGGCATTGGAAGCGCATTCCGCATCGCGGTATCGGCGGTTATTGCGTCGCTGCTCTGGAGGATGCTCAGGTTTGACGTTGTCTCGGATGTTCGCAAATCGGTTGCTGAAAAACTCTCAAAAGCAACCGCGGCCTTTGCCTCGAACACCCGATATGTTTCTTCTCCGCTGACATACGCGCTCAGCGCGGTCCTTTTGATCGTTCTTCCGATTTTTCTGAATGATTATTATCGCGACATCATGACGCTGACCGGTATGTACATCGTCCTCGCTCTCGGATTAAACATCGTGGTGGGGCAGGCGGGACTGCTGAATCTGGGATACGTAGCGTTCTATGCGATCGGCGCGTACACCTATGCGATCCTCTCGACAACCTTCGGACTTACGTTCTGGTCCGGACTCATCGCCGGTGGTTTGTCGGCGGCGGTTTTCGCGGTGTTGCTCGGCCTGCCGACACTGCGTTTGCGCGGCGACTATTTTGCGATCGTTACCCTGGGGCTCGGCGAGATCACCCGCATAGTCCTGAACAACTGGGACAGCATGACCGGAGGGCCAAACGGCATCTCGAAGATCGGAAGGCCGGCGCTGGCCGGATATGAGCTTCACACTACCCTTGATTTCTATTATCTCATTCTCCTGATCGTGAGCATTACAATATTCGCAATGCGCCGGCTCATCGCGTCGCGTATCGGCCGCGCATGGATCGCGATCCGCGAAGACGAGGTCGCGGCCGAGGCCATGGGGGTCAATACCTATCGGATGAAATTGCTGGCTTTTGTGCTGGCGTCGGCATGGGCCGGGCTCGCAGGAGTTTTTTTCTCGGCCAAAATGGCCTTCGTCTCGCCCGAGAGTTTCACGTTCTTTGAGTCGGTCCTGATCCTGTGCATGGTGGTCCTTGGCGGCATGGGGAGCATCCCGGGGATCATCCTCGGCGCGCTTCTCCTGATCACGCTTCCAGAGCTCTTCAGGGATTTTCAGGATTACCGGATGCTGGCCTTCGGGGTCGCCCTTGTTCTGATGATGGTATTCAGGCCGCAGGGGCTTTTGGGTACGGTAAAAAATACCAATTGAAACGCTTCTTGCATTGTTGAAAAAATAATGGACACGCAACAAGTCGAATTTTACCGCTGAGACGACGAGGCGCAGAGAACGTCCTTCTATATTTATCACGCATTTCTCCGCGTCTCTGCGTCTCCGCGGTGGATCAGGTTTATTCTCACCAATGGAATGATACGACATGCTTCTTTTAGAAACGAAAAATCTGGCCAAACACTTCGGCGGACTGAAGGCGCTCGATGGAATCGACATGCGCATCGAGCGTGAGCGGATCGTGAGCATCATCGGCCCGAATGGCGCGGGGAAGACCACGTTTTTCAACTGCATCACCGGCATGTACCAGCCCACGAAGGGGAAGGCCATATTCCACGACAGGGATATTACGGGGATGTCGCCCCATGATATAACGTCATTGGGCGTCGCGCGTACATTCCAGAACAGTCGCCTTTTCAGCGGCATGACCGTCGTTGAGAACGTAATGGTGGCGGCGCACTGCCGCACCAGCGCGGGAGTGTTCGGTGCGATCTTCAGGCCCCGGCGGGTAAAAAAAGAAGAACGGGACATGGAGTATCGCGCTATGGATATTTTGAAATTCGCGGGGCTCGAGGCAAAGTACGGTTCGCTTGCGGCGAACCTCTCCTATGGCGACCAGCGGCGGCTGGAGATCGCGAGGGCGCTCGGGACCGAGCCGCACCTTCTGCTTCTTGATGAACCCGCCGCCGGAATGAACCCGCAGGAAACGCAGGAACTCATGAACCTCATTCGCAGGGTGCGCGATAACGGCGTGGCAATCCTGCTGATCGAACATGACATGAAGGTCGTTATGGGCATTTCGGACCGGGTGATCGTGCTCGACCACGGAGTGAAGATCGCCGAGGGCCCGCCGAAAGACATTCAGCGGAACAATGATGTGATCGAGGCGTATCTCGGCAAGGAGAGTTTGTATCATGCTTGAGCTGCGCGAGGCGACTGTTTCCTACGGGATGATCGATGCGCTCAAAGGCATCAGCCTGAAGGTGGAGCGCGGGGAGATCGTTGCGCTGATCGGGGCGAATGGCGCCGGCAAATCAACGACCTTGATGGCGATCTCCGGGGTTGCCGCACTGCGGTCAGGCCTCATCACCTATGAGGGCGCTGATTTGTCAGGACGGCCCGCGCACGCCATCGTCCGGATGGGGATCACGCAGGTCCCCGAAGGGAGGCGCATCTTCGCGAGGATGACGGTGCGCGAGAACCTTGAAATGGGCGCTTTCATCAGGGACAAACAAGAGCTTGCGGGTGACCTCGCGGGGGTATTCGGGATGTTCCCCGCGCTCGCGGATAGAAATAAACAACTCGGCGGCACGCTCTCGGGCGGCGAACAGCAGATGCTCGCCATCGGCAGGGCGCTCATGTCCCGGCCGAAGCTTCTTCTTCTTGATGAACCGTCGCTTGGTCTCGCGCCGATCATCGTGGGCAGGATATTCAAAATCATCAGGGAGATCAACGCTCAGGGAACGACCATCCTCCTTGTGGAACAAAACGCAAGAGCGGCGCTCCGTCTTGCGCATCGGGCCTACGTTTTGGAGACCGGGAAGATCGTGATGCAGGGCCTGGCCTCTGAACTTGAGAAGGATCCGGGGATCAAAAAGGCGTATTTGGGGGAGTAAGTCCACAGGTGGAATGATGAGAAACATTAAGCTTGTCCTCGAATACGACGGCACAAACTACCACGGCTGGCAGTCGCAGCTCGGGAGCGGAATGTCGACGATCCAGGATACGCTCGAACAGGCGCTTAGCGCTCTCACCCATGAAACAATAAAGACGTATTCCTCGGGCAGGACCGACGCGGGAGTACATGCCCTGGGACACGTCGCAAACTTCAAGACCGAAAGCAGTATTCCTCCTGAAGCATGGGCGCCGGCGCTGAATCATTTGTTGCCCAAGGATATCAGGGTGCTGATATCGGAAGAGGTCCCCGGTGATTTTCACGCCCGGTTCAGCGCTCTGGGGAAATTCTATTCATACCGCATTTTAAACAGACGCGCGCCGTCAGCGCTGTATCGCGGATATTCCTGGCATGTGGACCTGCGGCTGAATCTGAATAATATGAGGCTGGCCGCCGCTTCGTTCGTGGGCAAACACGATTTTTCCGCCTTTCGAGGATCAGGATGTACGGCAAAAACGCCGGTGAGAACTATCAGGATTGTTGTTATAAAAAAATCCGGTGACTTCATTGAGGTAGGGATCGAGGCGGATGCCTTTCTCCAGTATATGGCGAGAAATATCGCGGGAACGCTGGTCGAAGTAGGCCTCGGCAGATTCAGCCCTGATGAGGTGAAACGCATGCTCACGTCGCGGGACCGGACCACGGCGGGACGGACGGCCCCACCGCAGGGGCTGTGCCTGGTCAAGGTATATTATCCCAAGTGATCAATCATCAGACTGTTCGCAAATGTGTCATAATATTTGCGGAGTTCTCATTATTGCGAAAACTCGGTGTGCGTTAAACAACATAAAATCAATGGGTTGGATTTGGCATGGTACATGCAAAATAATGAACGGGATTAGTATTCTATTTCGACCAGGTGAAAGGAGAAGGTATGGGGAATTGGCTGAGTGCATTACTGCTGTTGTTGTTCACCCTTGTTCCGGCGCCGGCAGCCGGCGGCGCAGCGACCGATGCAACAACGTGTCTGGCTTGTCACGGATCAATGGAGGGCGCCGTCAATGTGGACCAGGAAAAATTCTCAAAGTCTGTTCACGGGGCGATGAATGATTGCCTCATATGTCACCTGACCCTGAAGGGGTCGCAACATCAGGGGTTGTCGGGGGGTACTCCGGATAGCGCTGTTCAAGCGCTTGCAGCCGAGCTTTCCCCGAAGAGCACGAAAGATTCCATCGCTCAGGCGGCCTGTGTAACCTGTCATCCTGATATCTTTGCGGTTTATAAAGCGAGCGTACACGGACAGAATGTAATCATCAAAAAATCGTTCGACGGGCCGGTTTGCTCCAGTTGCCACGGATCGCCGCACACCATCCAGCCGAAGACGAGCAAAGAGTCGGCCGTGAACCACTTCAACGTGGTCCAGACCTGCGGCGTCTGTCACGAAGAAAAGATGATGTCCGAGAAGTACGGGTTCAGCGCCCACGTCATGGAGCGCTACAAGGAAAGTTTTCATGGGAGAAAATTGAAAGTCGGCCACAGCGGAGCGCCGTCGTGCGCGAGCTGTCACGGCTCTCACGACATCAGGAGCGCCATGGATGCCGCGTCGCCCGTCGCCGGCGAGAACAAGAAAAAGACCTGCGCAAAATGTCACGCGGGCGCCACGGACAAGTTCGTGGCCGCCATCACCCACAAACCGATGCATCCGATCTCGCATTTTACCGAGCTCGCCTTGATCGTTCTCACGATAAGCGTGTTTGCGTTCATCTGCATCCATGTACTTTTGGACATTATTGCCGACATACGCGATCGTTTGTTCAGGAAGGGAGGCAAGCATGAATAATCAGAATATACCTGCGGAGATAGAGAGGTTCGACCTCTCTGCGCGGATCCAGCACGTCATCATGTTCACGACCTTCTTGCTCCTGTCCTTTACCGGATGGGGGCTCAAGTACGCATACCAGGACCCGGCAAGCGCCTGGATCAGTTTCTGGGGCGGCGCGAAGACGGCGGGGATCATTCACCGGGTGGCGGGCATCACGATGTTGCTCGATTTCGTCTACCACCAGTTCTACCTCCTGAACCGGGCGCGCAAGGGAGGGTTCAGGTTTTCCCTTGTCCCCATGCCCAAGGATGTTGTTGACCTGTTCCATAATTTCATGTACTTTTTCGGACTCCGGAAAGAGAAACCTTACTTCGGAAAGTTCAACTATATGCAGAAGTTCGACTATTGGGCGGTGTATTGGGGCATGTTCATCATCGGGGCATCCGGTTTTTTCCTCGCCTTCCCGGTGATGGTGTCCAATCTGTTCCCGACATTTACACTCCAGTGGATCTGGGACGTGGTCATCGTCATGCACAGCGATGAGGCGCTCCTTGCGATCGTGTTTATACTCATCTTCCACTTCTACAATGAGCACCTGCGGTCCGAGGTGTTTCCGATGAACTGGATGTGGCTCACCGGGAAGATGAAGATCGATCAACTCAAGCGCCATCATCCGGCGGAGTATGATTATCTGTACGGAGATAAGAAGAAAAAATAGCCGACAACGACGATGGAGCACAGGTAAAATTGATGCGTTGAATTTTCGAGCGGCCTTAATTCAGCAAATCAAGTACGCCCTGCTTCATCCTGTACCGTTTTCCCGCGCGGAGGGCGAGCTCGGAGCTGTGGGTCACCATGATCATCGTTACCTTTTCTTCTTTATTGATTTTCTCGAAGAACGCCATGATCTCCGCTTCCGTCTCCTCGTCGAGGTCCCCGGTGGGCTCGTCGGCGAGGATGACCTCCGGTCCATTTATAAAGGCGCGGCAGATCGCTACGCGCCGCTGTTCACCGCCGGAGAGCTCGGACGGGTAGCGGTCAGCCTTATCGCCGAGACGCACCAGCCGGAGCAGTTCTATCGCATTGTCCCTGGATTTCACGTTCCCGAATACCGACGGGAGCAGGACGTTTTCCGCGGCGGTCAAGGTAGGAATGAGGCTTGCGAACTGGTATACGAACCCGAATTTCTCGTTTCGCAGCCTTGAACGCTCTTTGTCAGTGTACGCCCAGATGTTTTTCCCATCGATGGTGACCGTGCCCGTGTCCGGCCGTGCGATGCCTCCGATGAGGCTCAGGAAGGTGCTCTTGCCGCTTCCCGAATGTCCGACGATGGAGATAAAATCTCCCCGCTGCACAACAAGATCGAGGGGCAGAACGGCCTTGATCGCATTCTTTGAGATGGAATAGGTTTTCGAGAGTCCCTTCAGTTCGATCATGCCCCGCCTTTTTTCCCGCGCGAATTTACGATAGCGACAACCGCTCCGATCATGATAAGCAGGCCGACGACGGAGACAAACCGGACCGCGGGCACCATGCCGTAGTTGCAGGGCATTTTGGGGCTCCGGCAATATCCGAATATATCGGGAAGCCAGAAGGCGAGGCCGAACAGGACGCAGGAAAAAGCGGCGCCCGCGAGAGGCATCGCGGGCGATTTTACCAGCACGGTCAATCCGCCTGCCAGTATCAGCAGCGCTCCGACGACATATTCCGCTTGTGCCGTGTCCGAGCAGTGCATGCGCGCGTGACCGGCATATTCACAGGCCGGAAGAATATATCTCGGGACCAGCAGGAAGAGGACCCCGCAAACGAGCGCTGTTATCGGGACCATTTTTTTCATTTCAGCGCCTTTGCCATATTGTCAAAGTACATTATCGCGCCGGATCGAGAAGCGTCGTCCGCATTTTTAAATGCGGCGATGCCCCAACCCATGGGCGTCCTGAATTTCTTTTCCGCATGGACGTAGGCCGCCTTCCGGGCGTCAACCCACGCGCCGGTCGGGTAATCCTTGACCTCCGCCCGGGCATTGTTCAGTCCCTTCTTCCTGAGATAGACGAACAGGTCTCCAATGTCGCAGAAGAAAAGCCTTGTGTCGCCCTGGGTGATCTTTGCCGTAAAAGGCGAAGCCATCCGGACTGTCATGCCGCATTCAGCGCACTTCGTGTCCGCGGCGTACGCCGGTGACAGGGCCATCCAGATGAGTGCGATGGCAAGGCCCATGGTTTTTAATCGTCGTGTCATGCCATGTCTCCTTATGAATACAACGGAAAACCCGTTTATTCAGCGCTCCGGATGGCCTCATACGGCTCCTGTTTCAGGAGCGTCAGCGACGGCAGGAAGGCGGCGAGCAGTCCGGTGAACAGGGAAAATAAAAGCGCCCCCAGTGTCAGGAGGACCAATTCCGGCGTGGACGGGAAAAGATAAGGGAGTTTCAGGTAATGGAGCATCAGGCCCTTGAAACTGATAAGCAGCCCATATCCGAGCGCTATCCCCGCCCCGCCGCCTGTTGCCGACAGGAGGCCCGCTTCACTTAAGATGATCGCGGATATATGCCCCCGGTTCGCGCCCATTGCCCGCAGGATGCCGAGCTCCCGTCGCCGTTCATTCACGATCAGGTAAAAAGCGAAGGCCATGATCAGGAGAACGATGACCCAGAGAATGATGCTGATGACCAGGATAGCCTTGATAAGGCCTGAAAGCTGTCGCCGCACCGCGCTGATGATGGTGTCCGAAACCAGCGCCTTGACGCCTTTGATGTCATGTTCGATGCGCCTGGCCGCGCGGTCGGGCGTATACTCGTCCTTTACCTGCACGAGGACGGTGGATATCCGGTCCCTGCCGATGTCGATGGGCTGAAGCGCCCTGGTTTTCGATGCTGCCGCCATCTTATAGGCGGTATCAAGACTCATGAAGGCCGCGCGGTCGAAAAAATCCATGCCTGTCGCTTCCATGGTCCCCGCCACCGTGAACGTTGTGCCGAAAAAGGGAATCTTGTCTCCCGGGATCACCGGTATGTTCCTGCCCGTGATAAGCTCGTTGATGCCGAGTTTGCGGCTCAGGTTCTTTTCGAGCCACGGCTTGACGGTGAAGTCGGTTTCCGGATCAAAGGCCACGAGAAACACATCCACGTTGAAGCAGCAGGTAAAGCTGGTCGGTTTGACGAACAGCTGGGGGGTCGCGTTTTTGACAAAAGCAAGCGCCCGTACCCGGTCGAGAACGGACCGGTCCATCAGGAATTGGGTGGGCTCGCCGGAGATCAGGGCCTTTTGGGCCTGGTCCTTTGCGCTCTCGGGAACGACCATGATATCGGCGCCGAGGCGATAAGCGCCTATTCTGAGCGCGTTATTGATGCTCTTCAGGAACAGTGTCACCGAGAACAGGGTGCAGGTCACGACCGCGACGATGGCGAATAAAAGTCCGGTCCTGGCAAGCTTTCGCTTGAGATTTTTCAGAGCAACATAGGGAATGTTCATAATGATCAGTGATAAGTCCCTTACGTTACGTTGGAGTAACCATCAATGACCTTATACCGGAGGATGGGGGGCAGTTAAAGAAAAATCCGGAGGCAGTCGGGCCCCTGACTTTACAGCAACCGGCCTATTTTTACAGCGCGGAGAAGCGGGAACCCGGGAAAAAATATCCCCCGCTTTTATAGTAAAACGGGGGCCTTCGTGAGCGCGACGAGAGACAGGTCAGCTTGCTTTTATTGCTTTGCCCGACCGTATGCAGCGTGTACAGACATGCATTCGCACATGTGAACCATTGGCCGCCACTGCCCTGATCGGCTGTAAATTCGGCTTTGAAAACTTCTTGGATCTGTTATTGGCATGGCTCACTTTGTTTCCGCTGAGCCTGCCCTTTCCGCAAATATCACACGTACCGGCCACTGTAAAGTCCTCCATTGCATACAATTTATTAAAAGGTGGCATACGATACCACAAGACCGTGGTCCATGCAAGGGGAAAATTTCCGAAATGAAAGCGGACGCTTGACTTTTCTTTGGTTCCGTTGTAATGTAAGCGCCCGCTTACATTTATGAAGAAGAATACGACAAGACAGAGGCTGCTGGACGCCACACTCAAATTGATCTCGGAAAAAGGCTATCTCGGGTCCACGACGCGGGAGATCGCCCAGGAAGCGGGGGTCACCGAGTTGACCCTGTTCCGGCACTTCGGGACCAAGGAAAAACTTTTTGAAGCGCTTCTGAGGAACCATACCTTTCTGCCGAGGCTGAAGGAACTGTTGCCGGAGCTGGAAAATCTTTCCTATAGGGATTCGCTCAGGTTGATCGCGACCAGATTTTTGCTTTCGCTGAAAGAACGCAAGTCATTGGTTAAGATCATGTACTCGGAAGTAACGACCTATCCTGAGAAGATCAAGAAACTCTATAACAAGTTCGCCGATGATCTCCGGTTGACCCTTGCATCCTACTTCAGGGGGCTGCAGAAAAAGGGCCTTCTCCGGACCGTATCTCCGGAGATGGCGGCCCAGCTGTTTCTGGGTATGCTGTTCTCTTACTTCCGCTCCGAGGAGATCATGCGGGCAGGCGGCATGAAAAAACAAATAATGGAAAAGAACATCAAAGAGTTCGTGGATATATTCATGTTCGGCACAATGAAAAATGAGTAGGGAGTCGTTTTTCTTTCCAGTGGATTGAACCAATTCCGCAATCCTGTGTCCCATAGAAGATAATAACCAGTAATCCGGGGGAATCACTATGAACAGAAAATGCAAAGCTATCGTGAGTGCGCTGTTTATCCTGTCATTGGTGTTGCTGACGGCACCCATGCGCCTGTCAGCGGCTGAAGCGGCGCCGATCGGTGAGGGTGCAACGGTCCAGGGACAGACCAATGCACAGGAAATAACCGCGGCAGGAACGGCAAAACAGGTCCCCCTCCTCACCCTGAACCAGTGCATAGAGACCGCGCTCAACAAAAATCCGACCGTCCTTGCATCGATATATGGCGTTGACGTCAATCGGAGCAGGGTAGGGGAAGCTCGTTATAGCTACTACCCTCAGCTCAGTGCGTCGGCAGCGTATACCAGGTTGGGTCCCCTGTCATCCCAGACGAGCACTTTCGGCGGCCCAGGGGCATACGACCAGTATACGAGCGGCATTTCCCTCAACCAGAACCTTCTTGATTTCGGGAAGACCTCCCAGCAGGTAGACATTTCGAAATATAATCTCGAGTCTGCCCGTTCGGATATGAACACAACGCAGGATGCCGTCATCCTGAGCGTAAAGCAGTCCTATTATGGCGTCTTGAAGGCGAGGAGGGACCGGGATGTGGCCGCGGACGTCCTGAAACAATTTCAACTGCACCTTGACCAGGCAAAAGGTTTTTATGATGTCGGAACAAAGGCGAGGATCGACGTCATCAAGGCGGAAGTGGACCTGAGTAATGCAAAACTGAGCCTCATCAATGCCGAGAACGCGCTTAACATAGCATGGGTGACCCTCAACAATGTCATGGGGACCCCTGATGCGGCCGAGTATGCCATTGAGGACAACCTCTCATTCCAGCGCTTTGCGATAACCCTGGAAGAGGCAAAGGCGCGTGCTTTTGAGAACAGGCCCGACCTGAAGTCGATCATCTCGAAAAGGCAGGCCGCGGAGGCAAATATCAGTTATGCACGGTCCGGCTATTACCCGGTCTTATCGGGGTTCGCAAGCTACAACTGGGCAGGCGAGACAACATCGACGTTGGACCACAGTTGGAATGCCGGTGTGCTCCTGACCGTACCCCTGTTCAGCGGATTTTTGACCGTTCATCAAGCGGCGGAGGCAAGGTCAAGCTTTTATATACTGAAGGCAAACGAAGAGTCACTCAGACAACAGATACAACTCGATATTCAACAGGCATACCTGAACCTGCAGGCGGCAGAGGCCAGCATTGCAACCGCCGAATTGGCATCCGCGCAGGCAAAGGAGAACCTGGACCTGGCAAACGGCAGATACGCAGCCGGAGTGGGGAGCCCCATCGAGGTTTCGGACGCCTTCGCCACCTATGTTGCCGCGCAGGCGAACTATACCAGCGCCTTGTCCAATTACAAGATCGACCAGGCAACCATCGAGAAGGCAATGGGGGTAAGGTAACAGGGAAACGTCAGGCAGAAGGCAGCGTGTTTCTCAAACCGCCAGGGGGGGCCCTGGCAACGCCCCATAACGTGTTGCTGAAATAAATCAAGAGAGGCAGCGAAAGATATGAAGCTTAAACCTGTACATGCGGGCGCGAACCTGATCGTTCTGGCCGCGCTCGTTCTCATCATCAGCGCCTGTTCCGACAATGGCAGGGCGAAACAAGCGGCGCGGCCGGCCGTACCGGTAAAGATAGGCGATGTGATGCAACAGAACATCCCGGTGCAGATCAATGCAATCGGCAATGTCGAGGCGTACATTGCCGTATCCGTGAAAGCCCTGGTCAACGGGGAGATCATCAGCGTGCAATTCAAGGAAGGCCAGGATGTACAGCAGGGCGACGTGCTTTTCCAGATTGATCCTCGACCCTACGAGGCGGCCCTCAAGCAGGCCGAGGCGCAGCTTGCACGCGATGTTGCACAGGCGAAGAATTCGGAAGAGCAGGCCAAGAGATACGAGATCCTCGTTCAGAAAGACTATGTCTCCAAGGACCAATATGACCAGTTTCGCTCTGCTGCGGATGCCCTGGCGGCCGTGGTCCAGGCGGACAAAGCGAATGTTGAGAACGGCAGGCTGCAGCTTGCCTATTGCACGATCAAAGCTCCGATCGACGGACGCGTCGGAAGCGTCCTGATCAACAAGGGCAATGTCATTAAAGCGAACGATCTGACGATGGTCACGATCAACAAGATCGTCCCGATCTATGTGACCTTCTCTTTGCCTGAACAGAACCTTGCGAATATAAAAAAATATATGACTGAAGGATCATTGCGGGTGGAGGCTGTTATCCCCGGAGACGAAAAACGGCCTGTTCAGGGAAAGCTTACGTTTATCAATAATGCCGTGGACGCCACCACCGGGACCATCCAGCTGAAAGGCACCTTCGAGAACAAGGACAAAAGGCTCTGGCCGGGACAGTTCATCAATGTGGTCCTGACGCTCACGACCCAGAGGAACGCTGTTGTCATGCCGGCTGTGGCCCTTCAGACCGGGCAGCAGGGGCAGTATGTTTTTGTGGTAAAACCGGACAATACGGTAGAGTCCCGGCCGGTGACAATCGCGCGGACATCAGGTGATATCGCCGTGGTCGCTCAAGGCGTAACGCCGGGAGAAAAAGTCGTGACCGACGGACAGCTTAACCTGATCACCGGGGTCCGTGTAGAATTGAAAGGTGAACAACCTCAAACGACCCCGTTAACGAGCGGGCAGACAGGAAGCGATCATACAAACACCGGCCAGTCGGATAAAAAGCAAAAAGCCGATAATGAAAAATAACCGACAACCATGCAGTCGTTACCCGTCCTTGAAGCTAGTCGTCTCGCGTTCACTTTTTGATACACAAACCCGGATAAACCGGAAAAGCTTATTAGCCACAGAGGTCACCGAGAACACAGAGGGAAACGAAAACTGGCATAGATCCTTAACACCGTTCAAGCTTTTCTCTGTGCCCTCTGTGTACTCTGTGGCAAAAACGTTCTTGCCATTTTGAATAGAATTTGACTTATTAGTTTCTAAGGAATTTCCGATGAATATCGCAGAACCCTTTATACGAAGACCGGTCATGACGACACTGATCATGGGCGCGATCCTTCTTTTCGGCATCATGGCGTACCGTCTGCTGCCCGTGAGCGATCTGCCGAATGTGGATTTCCCGAACATCGTTGTGAACGCCACGCTGCCCGGCGCCAGCCCGGAGACGATGGCCTCCGCCGTGGCAACTCCGCTCGAGCGCCAGTTTTCCACCATTGCCGGACTCGACAATATGACGTCGGTGAGCGCGCTCGGTTCCACCCAGATCAACCTTCAATTCAACCTCAGCCGGAACATCGATGCCGCGGCCCAGGACGTACAGGCCATGATCGCCAAGGCCGCGCGCCTGCTCCCGCCCGACATGCCGACGCCCCCGACCTACCAGAAGGTCAATCCCGCGGACCAGCCCATCATCTATGTCGCGTTGAGTTCTCCGACGCTTCCGCTCTCAGCCGTGGACGAATACGCCGAGACCACGATGGCCCAGCGCATTTCCATGATAAGCGGTGTGGCCCAGGTGCAGGTATTCGGCTCCCAGAAGTACGCGGTCCGCGCCCAGCTCGACCCCCGCGCCCTCGCCTCCCGCGGAATAGGCATCGACGAAGTGGCGAACGCGGTTGCGAGCGGGAACGTGAACCTGCCGACCGGGACCCTGCAAGGGGCGACGAAGTCGTTCACCATTCAAACGGGCGGTCAGCTCATGGACGCAGAGGCGTACCGCCCCCTCATTGTGGCATACCGCAACGGCAATCCCGTCCGGCTCCAGGAACTCGGCAGGGTCATCGACAGCGTGGAAAACGACAAGGTCGCAAGCTGGTATAATACGTCCAAGGCAAAGACCAGGGCGGTCATCCTGGCCATTCAGCGTCAGCCCGGCACGAACACGGTCGAGGTCGTGGATTCCATTAAGAAGCTGTTGCCGACCTTCCGCGCGATGATGCCTGCATCGGTCAGTCTGGATATTCTCTTCGACCGCTCCAAGTCCATACGTGAATCCGTCGGCGATGTCAAGTTGACCCTGATGCTCGCCATCGTACTCGTCGTACTCGTCATCTTCCTTTTTTTACGCAACGTCTCGGCCACGATCATCCCGAGCCTGGCGCTCCCCATGTCGATCATCGGTACGTTCACGGCAATGTATGTGCTCGGCTACAGCGTTGACAACCTTTCACTCATGGCGATGATCCTTGCCGTGGGGTTCGTGGTCGACGACGCGATCGTGATGCTCGAGAACATCGTCCGGCACATGGAACACGGGGAACCCGTGCTTCAGGCCTCGCTCAACGGATCGAAGGAGATCGGCTTTACGATCCTGTCCATGACGTTTTCACTGGTCGCGGTGTTCATCCCCGTGCTCTTCATGGGAGGCATCCTCGGACGCCTGCTGCATGAATTCGCGGTCGTGATCACCGTGGCCATTCTTGTTTCGGGCGTGGTGTCACTGACGCTGACCCCCATGCTCTGCAGCCGGTTTCTGCGGCCTCCCGGCGAAGAGCGGCACGGCCGGTTTTACCTGGTCCTGGAGCGATTCTTCGATGGCCTGCGGAAAAGCTATGAGAGGAGCCTGACGTGGGTGCTCAAACACCGCTTTGTCATGCTGATGATCTCCCTTCTGCTTCTTCCCGTGACGTTCGCGCTCTTTTATATCATACCGAAAGGCTTTCTCCCGACCGAGGACACGGGCCAGGTCTTCGCAATCACCGAGGCGCAGCAAGGGATCTCGTTTGACGACATGAGAAAACACCAGCTGGAGATCGCGGACATCATTGCCCAGGACGAGAATGTAGAGGCCTTCATGTCGAGCATCGGCGCGGGCGGTCCAAACGCGGCCGCCAACTCCGGCCGGATCTTCATGAGGTTGAAGCCCCGTGCCGAGCGCAAACTTTCCGCCGACCAGATCATCCAGGAGCTGCGCAGGAAGACCGCGGGCGTGATCGGCATCAGGATTTTCATGCAGAACCTGCCTCCCATCCGCATCGGCGGCGTGCTCACGAAGAGCCAGTACCAGTATACGCTCCAGGGCCCGGACACGGACGAACTGTATAAAGCGGCCCCGCTCCTCGAAGCGAAACTACGGGCGTTGCCTCAGCTCCAGGACGTGAACACCGATCTGCTGATAAAAAACCCGCAGGTGAACCTCGAGATAGACCGCGACAAGGCTGCGGCGCTCGGCGTCACGGCGCAGCAGATCGAAAGCGCGCTCAGCGCGGCGTACAGCTCGCAGCAGATATCAACCATCCTGGCGCCGACCAACCAGTACCAGGTTATCATGGAGCTGGAACCCCGGTATCAGGCGGACCCGTCTTCGTTGACCATGCTGTATGTCCGCTCTACATCCGGGAAATTGGTGCCGCTCAATGTCGTTACCAAGCCGACCGTGGGCACGGGTCCGCTCCTCATCAATCATCTCGGCCAGCTCCCCGCGGTGACCCTTTCCTTTAACCTGAGGCCGGGGGTTTCACTCAGTGAAGCCGTTGGGGACGTGGATAAGGCCGCCAGGCAGACACTGCCGCAGTCCATCACGACCAGTTTCCAGGGCACGGCCCAGGCGTACCAGTCATCCACGCAGGGTCTGTTCCTTCTCCTGATCCTGGCTGTCCTGGTCATCTATATTGTCCTCGGCGTCCTGTACGAGAGTTTCATTCATCCGCTCACGATCCTCTCGGGACTGCCCGCCGCGGGCGTAGGGGCGCTGCTGACCCTCATGGCTTTCGGCATGGAGCTCAATATTTACGGGTATGTGGGCGTTATCATGCTAATCGGGATCGTGAAAAAGAACGCCATCATGATGATCGACTTCGCCCTTGAAGCGGAACGGAAGGAAGGGAAAAAACCCGAGGAAGCGATCTTCGAAGGGGCACTTGTCAGGTTCCGTCCGATCATGATGACCTCGATGGCGGCCCTCATGGGTACGCTCCCCATCGCGCTGGGCCTCGGCGCGGGCGCTGAGGCGCGGCGGCCTCTCGGGCTTGCCGTGGTCGGCGGCCTGCTCTTTTCGCAGCTTTTGACCCTGTATATAACACCCGTCGTCTATACGTATCTTGATACGTTCCAGCACCGGTTCGGTAAACTCGCTATTTTTCGCACCCGGGGATAACGGGTAAGAGCCTGACGTCCGCGGGAATAGAGCAATGAAAGAGGAAAAGGACCGCATATGAAAAAGTTGGCAAAGGTCGCCCCCAGCAGAGTCTTGATCGTCATCAGCCTGATGGCCTTGTTGTTCGGCTGCAAGGGCGACGGCCCTTCATACCGGACCGAGCAGGTCTCGAAAGGGGATATCCAGCAGTCCGTTACCGCCACGGGCACGGTCAACGCGGTAACGACCGTACTGGTCGGCACGCAGGTTTCGGGAACGATTAAGAGCCTTTACGCCGACTTTAATTCCCGCGTCACTAAAGGTCAGTTGATCGCCTTGATCGATCCCGAGATGCTCGATGCGCAGTTAGCGCAGGCAAAAGCGAATGTGGAAAAGGCGGACGCGACGTTCCGCGATGCTGACCGGACGCTCAAGAGGAATCGGGAGCTTTTTGCGAAGAATCTCATACCGCGCAGCGACCTTGACACGGCAGAGACAAGCTTTGACAGCGCCAGGGCACAGTTGGAACAGGCGAAGGCAGCCTTCAAGGTGGCGGAAACAAACCTCCGGTACACGCGCATTCTGTCGCCCGTGGATGGCATAGTTATCTCCCGGAATGTCGATATCGGCCAGACCGTGGCGGCGAGCTTCCAGACTCCGACCCTGTTCACCATCGCCCAGGACCTGACCAAGATGCAGATCGACACGAACGTGGCCGAATCGGACATCGGCATGGTAAAGATCGGGCAGGCGGTGGACTTCACCGTGGATGCCTATCCGGATATAACATTCAAGGGAAAGGTCTGGCAGATACGGCAGGCCCCGATAACCGTGCAGAACGTGGTCACCTACGATGTGGTGATCCAGGTGGACAACCGCGATCTCAAGTTGATGCCCGGAATGACCGCCAACGTCTCGATCATCATCACGACGCGGCACGATGTGCTCAAGATCACGAACGCGGCCATGCGGTTCCGGATGACGGAACGGCCCGCGGGAGCGGCATCCGCTCCCGGTGCAGTTGCAAAGCCTGGTGCGGGCGCAGTGGAGAAGAAGGGGCCTTCAGTCTGGATCCTTGAGAATGACAAGCCGATACGCGTCGCAATAACGCCGGGCATCAGTGACGGAAACTATACAGAGATCGTGTCCGGGGACCTGAAGGAGGGGCAGGCCATTATCGTTGAAATGTTGAAAAAGAACAAATCCCAGTCCGGTCCGAGGATGTTCTAACGTGGCGCTCATCGAAGCACGAAAGATCAGCAAGGTATACCGGCTGGGCGACATCGATCTCCGCGCCCTTGACGGCATTTCTTCGACCATTGAAAAAAGTGAATTTGTCGCCATCATGGGCCAGTCAGGCTCGGGCAAATCAACGTTCATGAACATACTCGGCTGCCTCGACACACCGACGGACGGACAGTATCTGCTTGACGGCATCAATACGGGTCAGCTTTCCCGGGACGCCAGGGCCGAGATCAGAAACAAAAAGCTCGGGTTCGTATTTCAGGGGTTCAATCTGCTGTCGCGTACCTCGGCCCTTGAGAACGTTGAACTGCCCATGCTCTACAATGGATCGCCCGCGCGTGAACGGCAGGAGCGGGCCCGGCAGGCTCTCAAAAGCGTTGGCCTCGAAGGCAGGGAAGACCATCATCCGAATCAGCTTTCCGGCGGTCAGCAGCAGCGCGTGGCCATTGCCCGGGCGCTCGTGAACGATGCGCCGATCATTCTGGCCGACGAACCCACGGGTAATCTCGACACCAAGACAAGCGTTGAGATCATGGAGCTCTTTGTGAAGCTGAACCAGGATTCCGGTATCACCGTTATCCTGGTGACCCACGAGTCGGATATCGCGGCATTCAGCAAGCGGATCATCCGGTTTTCAGACGGACATATCGTGAGCGATGAAAAGACAGGATCCAGGGGCCAGGGTTCAGGGGCCAGTGAACCCGAATCCAGAACTCGGAACCCCGGACCCTGAACCCCGGACCCTGGATCCCGGACCCTGGACCCTGAACCCTATTCATTATGATAAATCTTCCCTCGACATTCAAGATATCCTTTTGCGCCCTTCGGGTGAACAAAATGCGCTCCGCCCTCACCATGCTCGGCATCATCATCGGCGTCGGGGCCGTGATCGCCATGGTTGCAGTGGGCACCGGCGCCAGCCGGAAGATCGCTGAACAGATATCGAGTATGGGGAGCAATCTTCTCATCGTTCTCCCTGGAGCAACGACCTCCGGCGGCGTGAGGATGGGGGCGGGAACTCAGCCGACGCTTACCATGGCTGACGCAGAGGCGATCCAAAAGGAATGCCCGGCAGTATCCGACGTCGCCCCGACCCACAATGGAACTGCCCAGATTGTTTACAGCCATCTGAACTGGTCGACCGGGATCATCGGCACGACACCGAGCATGTTGATCGTACGGGAATGGGAAATTATTGCCGGCCGGTCCTTCACCTCACAGGACGTGAAGAGCGCTACAAAGGTCGCCTTGCTCGGTCAAACGGTAGTAGATAACCTGTTCAGCGAGCAGAACCCCGTCGGCCAGACGATCAGGATCAAGAATGTTCCTTTTACCGTGGTGGGGGTCCTGGGCCGGAAGGGGCAGGACGCCATGGGACACGATCAGGACGATACGATCATTATACCCTTGACAACGGCCCAGAAAAAGCTCTTCGGGGCCCAGTTTCCCGGCATGGTGAGGATCATCACGGTCAAGGCCAAGAGCGCTGAAGATCTGGCTGCCGCCGAGACGCAGATCAACGAACTGCTGCGGCAGCGCCATCACATAGGCCCGAAGCAGGACAACGATTTTACCGTGCGGAACCTCACCCAGATCATGCAGGCGCGCGAAGAGTCCACAAAAGTGATGACCATGCTGCTCGGCGCCATCGCGTCGGTCTCGCTCCTCGTGGGCGGCATCGGGATCATGAACATCATGCTCGTATCCGTCACGGAACGTACGCGCGAGATCGGCATCCGCATGGCCATCGGCGCGAAGACGTGGGACATCCGGCTTCAGTTCCTCATCGAGGCGCTCACGCTGTCGATGATCGGCGGCATCAGCGGCACCATCGCGGGAGTAGCTACGGCTGTAATCCTTTCTAATCTATCGGGCTGGCCTACCGTCGTGTCGCTCGCGTCCATTTTCCTCGCCTTTGGTTTTTCCGGATTCATAGGGATCTTCTTCGGCTTCTATCCCGCGTACAAAGCCTCGCTTCTGAATCCCATCGATGCGCTGCGGTATGAGTAGCCCCGGCTTTATCTTCTCCCCCCCGCTGCTTCATAATAAAATGTTACCGGAAGAACGTATGTAGGTCTGTGTTCGGTTTTACGGTTTGAATATCTTTTTAAGCTTAACCTCCAGGGCTTTTCTCAACTCAAAAGGGTTTAGTATT